>ERZ839741.3911-NODE-3911-length-11196-cov-6.153756_pt1 | contig 11196 bp, 9 predicted proteins | sample MGYA00519880_ERZ839741 | MGnify/ENA primary metagenome ERZ839741 (study PRJEB31850, sample SAMEA3708851) | human gut metagenome | biome: human gut; feature: human-associated habitat; material: faeces | place: China | collected 2014 ... | reverse complement strand
GTATTCGTCCCGCATCCCCCGCAGCTGCAGCTACATGGACAGCCGCCTGAAAAAGCAGCTCAACGAGCGGGTCACCCGCGGCAAGGTCGAGCTGAGCATGACCATCCAGAACGTGGAGGCCGCCGACGCAGAAGTGACCGTCAACATGGAGCTGGCCCGCAGCTACCAGAAGGCCCTGCGGAATCTTTCGGAGAAGCTCTGCATCAAGAACGACGTCACCGTCTCGACGCTGACCCGCTTCCCGGACGTGCTGGCCACCCGCCATGCCGACGTGGACGAGGAACAGCTCTGGGCCGACGTCTCCGCCGTGACGGCTCAGGCGCTGGACAACTTCATCGCCATGCGCGCCGCCGAGGGCGCCAAGATGAAGGCCGACGTGGAGAGCCGCCTGTGCTTCCTCGAGGAGCGGGTGGGCAGGGTAGAGACCCTGAGCGCAGGCCGCGTCGAAGCCTACACCAACCGCCTCTACGAGAAGCTCAAGACCATCCTCGAGGACCGCAGCATCGACGACGCCCGCGTCCTGACGGAAGCCGCCATCTTCGGCGACAAGACCGCCGTGGACGAGGAGACCGTCCGCCTGCGCAGCCACATCGCCCAGTACCGCTCCATTCTGGAGCTGGATGAGCCCGTGGGCCGCAAGCTGGATTTCCTGACCCAGGAGCTGAACCGTGAAACCAACACCATCGGCTCCAAGTGCCAGGATCTGGATATCACCCGCATCGTGGTGGATATGAAGGCGGAGATCGAGAAGATCCGCGAGCAGATCCAGAATCTTGAGTAAGCCCTGAGATTCAGATGGTTCGGAGGAAAAGATGAAACTGATCAACATCGGCTTTGGCAATCTGGTCAGCGCGGGCCGGGTGGTGGCTGTGGTCAGCCCCGATTCTGCCCCGGTCAAGCGGCTGGTCAAGGAAGCGCGGGAGCGGGGGATGCTCATTGATGCGTCCTATGGCCGCAGCACCCGCGCTGTCCTCATCATGGACTCCGACCACGTTGTCCTTTCAGCCCTTCAGCCCGAAACGGTGGCCAGCCGTGCCGCCGGTCAGGCCGAGGGCAAAACAGTGACAGAAGAGGAGCAGTAAGACCATGGAAAATGAAAAATATCTGTTTGTCGTTTCCGGTGCCGCCGGTACCGGAAAGGACAGTGTGGTCAGCGCTTTGCGCAAGGCCCACCCCGAGATCGAAAAAACGGTTTCTGCCACCACCCGTTCCCCCCGCCCCGGGGAGCAGGAAGGGGTAGACTACTACTACCGCACCAAGGAGCAGTTCCAGCAGCTCATCGATCAGGATGAGGTCGTGGAGCACAACTTCTTCAACGGCAACTACTACGGCACCCTGAAGGAAGAGGTCAACAAGCGGCTGAACGCGGGCAAGCTGGTGGTCATGGTCATCGATGTGCATGGCGCGGCCAATATCCGCCGCATGTATCCCGGTGCCACCACCATCTTCCTGCTGCCCCCCTCCACCCAGGAGCTGGAGCGCCGCCTGCGCGGCCGCGGCACCGAGACCGAGGAGAGCATCCGGGAGCGCCTGGAGATCGCCCGCAATGAGCTGGCCCAGCAGGATAAATTCACCCTCAGGCTGGTCAACGACGAGGTGGATGCCTGCGCTGCAAGGCTCTATGATGTCATCTGCCAGCGTGCGGGCCTGACCCGCTAAATCGCTTTGAAGGAGCTGCCTGAATGCCAAAAACGGTAGGCGTTGCAGTGAGCAACGCGACCTTTCATTTCGACAAACTCTATACCTATGCCGTCATGCCCGACCAGCAGGATACCGTCCGGCTGGGCAGCATGGTGCTGGTGCCCTTCGGGCGGGGGAGCCGTGCCCGGATGGGCGTGGTGCTGGCCTGCGATGCCGAACCGGAGAGCGCAAAGCTCAAGTTCCTGTTCGATGTGGCCCCGGCCTCTGCCTGCCTCACCCCGGAGCTGCTGCGGCTGGTGCACTTTTTGAAGGAGCGCACCTTCTGCACCTACTACGAGGCCGTCAAGGCGGTCATTCCCTACGGCGCGCAGTACAAGCCCACCGTGGCGGAGGACGGCGTGACCCCGGTGCTTCAAAAGCAGCTCGTCCGCCACACGGAAAATGCCTACAAGCTGGTGGGCACGCTGCCCCCAAAGCCCAGGCCGACCGCCAAGCAGCTGGCCGCAGTGGCCCTGCTGGCCGGGGGTGAGCGCACCCTGTCTGCATTGGAGGAAAAGGGCATCAGCCGGGCGGTGCTGGACAACCTCTGCGCCAAGGGCGTGCTGGAATGCAGCAAGGTGAACAAATCCATCGACCTGTATTCTTCCATCCCGCTGAAGAACGAGCCCATCCTTCTCACGGAGGAGCAGCAGGCCGCCTATGACGCGCTGCTGCCCGGGCTGGAGGATGCAGCCCCGCACTCGGCCTTGCTCTACGGCGTGACCGGCAGCGGCAAAACGCTGGTGTTCCTGAAGCTCATCGAGCACTGTCTGCAGATGGGCCGCCGGGCGCTGGTGCTGGTGCCTGAGATCAGCCTGACCCCTCAGATGATCCTGCGGCTGAAAAGCCAATTTGGCAAGCGGGTGGCCGTGCAGCATTCCGCTCTCAACCACACCGAGCGCCTGCTCCAATGGCAGATGATCCAGGACGGCGGTGCAGATATCGTGGTGGGCACCCGCAGCGCGATCTTCTCCCCGCTGGAAAACATCGGCCTTGTCATCATTGATGAGGAGCAGGAGCACACCTACCGCTCCGAATCTGCGCCCCGCTACTCGGCCCACGAGGTGGCCCGGCAGCGCGCGGCGGAGAACGGGGCCCTGCTCCTGCTGGCCAGCGCCACCCCCAGCACCGAGAGCTATTATGCCGCCCAGCATGGCCGCACCCAGCTGGTGCGCCTGACCAAACGCTATGGCGGCAACCCGCTGCCCAAGGTCCAGATCGTGGATATGCGGGCCGAGCTTGCCTCCGGCAACCCCCGGGAGATCAGCCTTGCCATGGAGGATGCCATCCGGCACAACCTTGAGGCAGGCAAGCAGACCATTCTGCTGCTCAACCGCCGGGGTTACCAGACCGTGGCCCAGTGCGAGGACTGCCGCGAGGTGCTCAAATGCCAGAAGTGCAGCGTGCCCATGGTCTACCACAAATCGGCCCACAAGCTGCTCTGCCATTACTGCGGCAGCCAGCTGGACCCGCCCCCTGCCAGATGCCCCGCCTGCGGCGGCAAACTGCAGTACCGGGGCTTTGGCACCCAGAAGGCCGAGGAGGAGCTGGCAAAGCTCTTTCCGGAGGCCCGCATCCTGCGGATGGATCAGGATACCACCGCCGCCAAGGATGCCCATGAAAAGCTGCTGGCAAAGTTTGCCCGGCATGAATATGACATCATGGTGGGCACCCAGATGGTGGCCAAGGGGCTGGATTTCGAGGATGTGACGCTGGTGGGCGTGCTGGGCATCGATTCGCTCCTGTTCGCCCAGGGCTTCCGGGCCTATGAGACCGTGTTCAGCCTCGTCACGCAGGTGGTGGGCCGGAGCGGTCGGGCAAAAGACCCCGGCTTTGCCATCATCCAGACCACCGACCCGGACAACCCGGTGCTCAATCTTGCCGCCGCGCAGGACTACGACGCGTTCTTCGAGCAGGAGATCGCCTACCGGAAGCTGGGGCTTTATCCACCCTTCTGCGGGCTCTGCGTTGTGGGCTTTGCCGGGCCAAAGGAGAGCGAGGTGGCCCGGGCTTCCGCCCGCTTTGCGGCCCTGCTGGGCCGACAGGCGGCCAAACAGCCCGACCTGCCTCTGCGGGTGCTGGGCCCCACCCCCGGCAGCATTGAAAAGATCAACGATTCCTACCGCTATAAACTCACCGTCAAGTGCCGCAACGACCGCCGTTTCCGGGACCTCATCCGGGAAACGCTGACCCTCTACGAGCAGGAAAAACTGCCCGGCAAGGCCACCGTTGTGGTCGATCTGCACTCGGACGGGGATATCTGATACAACACAACAATACAACACAACAAATTTTGGAGGTACCATTATGGCTATCCGCAATATCGTAAAAGAGGGCGACCCCATCCTGAACAAGGTCTGCCGCCCCGTGACCAACTTTGACGACCGCCTTGCCACCCTGCTGGATGACATGCGGGAGACGATGATCGCCGCCGACGGCGTGGGTCTGGCAGGCCCTCAGGTGGGGATGCTGCGCCGCGTGTTCGTGGTGTGGGACACCACCGATGCCCCCGAGGAGATCCCCGAGAATTATGAGTACAAGTTCATCGACTTCGTCAACCCCGAGATCCTGGCTGTTTCTGAGGAGGAGGAGACCGCCTACGAGGGCTGCCTGTCCTTCCCCGGCCACAACGGTGCCGTGACCCGTCCCGCTGCCGTCAAGGTGCGCGCGCAGGACCGCAACGGCAACTGGTTCGAGCTGGAGGCTGAGGACCTGCTGGCCCGCTGCATCCAGCACGAGAATGACCATCTGGACGGCATTACCATCATGGAGTCCAGCGAGTATTTCTACGAGGACACCGAGGAGGGCAAAAAGGCTGCCCGTGAAGCGAAAGGAAACAACTGATGCGCATTCTGTTCATGGGAACCCCGGATATCGCCGCGGAGTGCCTGAAGGCCCTGTATGCTGCCGGTCACGAGATCTGCGGCGTGTACACCCGGCGGGATAAGCCGGTGGGCCGCAAGCAGGTGCTCACCGCGCCCCCGGTCAAGGAAGTTGCTCTGGAGCATGGGACCCCCGTGTTCCAGCCCCGCACCCTGCGGGACGGCAGCGAGGATGCCAACATCCGGGCGCTGGCCCCTGACCTCATCGTGGTGGTGGCCTACGGCTGCATCCTGCCCAAGTCCGTGCTGGAAGCCCCGAAGCATGGCTGCATCAATCTGCATGTGTCCCTGCTGCCCAAGTACCGCGGCAGCGCCCCCGTGCAGTGGGCTGTTCTGAACGGCGACACCGAGACCGGCGTTTCCATCATGCAGATGGACGAGGGGCTGGACACCGGCGATGTGCTGGTCTGCGAGAAGATCGCCATCGGCCCGGAGGAGACCAGCGGCGAGCTGTTCGACCGGGTCACCGCCGTAGGTGCCCGCGTCCTCTGTGAGGCAGTGCCCGCCATGGAAGCTGGCACCCTCAGGCCCCAGCCCCAGCAGCATGAGAATGCCACCCTGGCCCCCATGCTGGACAAGGAGCTGGCGGAGTTCAGGCTGACCGATACTGCCGCGCACATCCACAACTGGGTGCGCGGCATGAACCCCTGGCCCATGGCCTGGTTCGTGACCGCAGGCGGCAAAAAGGTCAAGGTGACCGAGTGCCGCGTGGCTGCCTCCAACGGTGAGGCTCCCGGCACGGTGCTTTCCACAAAGCCCCTGACGGTGGCCTGTGCCGATGGCGCGGTCCAGCTGCTTCATGTGGTGCCTGAGGGCAAAAAGCCGATGGATGGCACCTCCTTTGCGGCCGGTCTGCGCCTCAAAGCGGGGGATACCCTCTGATGGCGGCCAATCCACGGGCAGCGGCAGTGGCTGCACTGGTCCGGCAGGAGCAGGACGGCTTCTCAAACCTTGTGCTGGATGCCGAACTCCGCCGCCAGAAACTGGAGGGCCGGGATAAGGCCTTTGCCGGTGCCATCTTCTACACCGTGCTGGAGCATCAGGGCACGCTGGATTTCATTCTGGAGCAGTTCCTGCCCAAGGGCCTTGCCAGGCTGGACCCGCAGGTGCGCGAGATCCTGCGGGCTGCGCTGGCGCAGGCCCGCTATATGCAGGTGCCGGTGTCGGCGGCGGTGAACGAGGCCGTCAAGCTGACCCGCACCTTCAAAAAGGCGAGTGCGTCCGGGCTGGTCAATGCCGTCCTGCGCAAGGCCTGCAATTATGATCTGGAAACTGCCCGTTTCCGGAACGAGACCCAGCGCCTCATGGTGCTGGGCTCTGCGGGGCAGGATGTGGCAGAGTTCCTGCGCACCCATTACCCCGAGGAAGCGCTGGGCATCCTGACCCACACCGCCGACGGCGGCTGCACCAGCCTGCGGGCCAACTGCCTGAAAATGGATGCCGAGTCCCTCTGCAAAAAGCTGCTGGAAAGCGGCGTGAAGAGCGCACAGCCCGGTCTTGTGCCCGGCAGCGTACTGGCAAAGTTTGAGGGCAGCCCGGCGGAGCACCCGCTCTTCAAGGAGGGCTGTTTCCATGTGGAGGGGCAGGCCAGCCAGCTGGCAGCCCTCTGTGTGGAGGCAAAGCCCGGCGATACCGTGATCGACCTCTGCGCGGCACCCGGCGGCAAAACGCTGCTGCTGGCCGAGGAGATGCAGGGACAGGGCGCACTGTACAGCTGCGATGTGGCAGAGCACCGGGTCGGGCTCATCCGGAGCGCTGTGGAACGGATGGGCTTTGCCCATGTCACCGCCCTCTGCAATGATGCCACCCGCCCCAACCCAAAGCTGCCCGCCGCAGACCGCATTCTGGTGGATGCCCCCTGCAGCGGCCTGGGTATTCTGGCAAAAAAGCCGGATATCCGCTATAAGACGCTGGAAAAAGCACGCCACGATGAATTATTGGCCACCCAGTCGTCCATTCTGGACACAGCAGCCGCTCTGCTGAAAGCGGGCGGGCGGCTGGTCTACTCCACCTGTACCATCGACCCCGCCGAGAACGAGGAGCAGGTGGAGGCGTTCCTTGCCCGCCACCCGGAGTTCCGGGTGGTCCGGCCCGCTGTGGCGTTCCCTGATGGAATGACAGTGGGGGAGCACGGGGCGCTTTCGGTGCCCACCCGCACCGGGATGGACGGCTTTTTCCTCTGCGCCATGCAGAAAACGCAATGAACCCGCCGTCCGGTTCGTATTGATTCATAGGAGAATACCATGGAACAAAAACGCTGTATCTCTTCCCTGACGCTGGCCGAGCTGACCGCTGCACTGAAAGCCATGGGTCAGCCGGGCTTCCGGGCAAAGCAGATCTTCCACTGGGTGCACCAGAAGCTGGTCACCGAGTTTTCTGCCATGACCGACCAGCCCAAGACCCTGCTGGCAAAGCTGGAAGAGCAGTTTTACATTGCTGCCCCCAAGATCGAGCGCCGGCAGGAAGCCAAGGACGGCACCGTGAAATATCTGCTGCGGATGGCCGACGGCAACTGCATCGAGACCGTTGTCATGCGCTACCACTACGGCAACACGGTCTGCGTCTCCACGCAGGTGGGCTGCCGGATGGGCTGCCGCTTCTGCGCCTCCACCCAGGCAGGCCGGGTGCGCAACCTGGAAGCCGGTGAGATCTGCTCTGAGATCTATACCGCCCAGAAGGACATTGGGGAGCGCATCTCCCACATCGTCCTCATGGGCATCGGGGAACCGCTGGATAATTTTGACGAGGTCATGCGCTTCCTTGAGAACATCTCCTCCCCGGAGGGCGTGAACATCGGAATGCGCAACATCAGCCTTTCTACCTGCGGCCTGGTGCCCAAAATCGACCAGCTGGCTGAGAAAAAGCTGCAGCTGACCCTTTCGGTCTCCCTGCATGCCCCCAACAACGAGATCCGCAGCGGCATGATGCCGGTCAATGATGCCTACCCCGTGGAGGTGCTGATGCCCGCCGTCCGCCGCTATCAGGAGACCACGGGCCGCCGGGTCAGCTTTGAGTATTCGATGGTGCGTGGTGTCAATGATTCCGATGCCTGTGCCAGACAGCTGGCCGACCTCATCCGGGGCATGGGTGCTCATGTGAACCTCATTCCCATCAACCCGGTGGACGGAAGCCCCTACTCGGCTACCGATGCCGCCAATGTCCAGCGCTTCCAGAAAAAGCTGGAGAGCCTGGGGGTCAACGCCACGGTACGCCGCCGTCTTGGCAGCGAGATCAGCGCCGCCTGCGGCCAGCTGCGCCGGGACGAAATGAATGGTAAGGCGTAAATCGCAAGAGGAGAAGCCTATGAAACTAGCAGGAAAAACGGATGTGGGCCGCGTCCGGCAGGAAAATCAGGATGATTACCGTGCCGGGGAGCTGCCTGGCGGTGCTGTCTGGGCACTGGTGTGTGATGGTATGGGCGGTGCCAAAGGCGGCCGCGAGGCCTCACAGGGGGCCTGCAATGTCATCGAGCAGGTGTTTCAGGAGCAGTACGCCCAGTGCGGAGCAGGGCAGGAGGGAGCTTTTTTGAAAAAGGCCCTCATCAGCGCCAACCGCTATGTGTTCAACAAAGCCGCCCACGAGGAATCGCTGGCCGGTATGGGCACCACGGCGGTCTGCGCCCTGGTGCGGGGCGGGGAAGCCACCCTCTGCCACGCGGGCGATTCCCGCGCCTACCTCTGCCGGGGCGGTAAACTGACCCAGCTCACCCACGACCACTCCTATGTGCAGGAGCTGGTGGACTGCGGCACCATCACGGAGGAGGAGGCCGAGCATCATCCCCAGAAGAACATCATCACCAGGGCGCTGGGCGTGGATTACCGGCTGGAGCCGGAGGTCACTTCGGTGCAGCTGCAGGCAAAGGATCTGCTGCTGCTCTGCTCGGACGGCCTGACCAACATGGTACCGGTGGAGCAGATGGAGCAGCTGCTGGCGCATGGCCCGTTCTACGACCTGCCCGACCGGCTGGTGGATGCCGCCAACGAGAACGGCGGCTCCGACAACATCACCGCCCTGCTGCTGGCTGTGGAACCTACGGAGGTGCACCATGGATAACCTGATCGGCAAAACGCTGGACGGCCTGTACACGGTGCGGGAGCTCATCGGCACCGGCGGCATGGCCAATGTCTACAAGGCCGTTGTGGGGCCGGGCGGCCCGGTGCCGGAGGGCACGGTCGTGGCCGTTAAGGTGCTGCGGCAGGAGCTCATGCACGACCCTGACCTTGTGCGCCGTTTCAAGAACGAGTCCAAGGCCATCTCGCTGCTCAACCACCCCAACATCGTCAAGGTGTATGATGTCTCGGTGAGCGACCATCTGCAGTATATCGTCATGGAATATGTGGACGGCATGACCCTGCGCGAGTATCTGAACGAGCGGGGCGGCAAGCTGACCAGCCGGGAGACCGTCCATTTTATCTCCCAGATCCTGAAAGCACTGGACCATGCCCACCACAACGGCGTGGTGCACCGGGACATCAAGCCCCAGAACATCATGCTGCTGGACAACGGCCAGCTCCGCATGATGGACTTTGGCATCGCGCGCATCTCCCGGGCCGAAAACCAGCTGCTCAGCGGCAAGACCATGGGCAGTGTGCACTATATCAGCCCGGAGCAGGCCAAGGGCGACGAGACCGACTGCACCAGCGATATTTACTCGGTGGGCGTCATGATGTACGAGATGCTCTCCGGTCAGCTGCCGTTTGATGCAGAGGACGCCGTGGAGGTGGCCATCAAGCAGATCTCGGATCAGCCGAAATCCCTGCACGAGATCGCTCCGCAGGTGCCTGCCGCACTGGTGGAGATCACCGAAAAAGCCATGGCGAAACTGCCGCAGAACCGGTATGCTTCGGCCCGTGAAATGCTGGACGCGCTGGACACCTATGTGCAGAACCCGTCCGTCATGTTCGAGTATCAATATATCACAGAGGATGCACCCGAAAAGGTGGTGAAACGTACCATGAATCAGAACAAAGCTGCCCGCCAGAACCATCCGAACGAGTCGGCTGCCCCGCGCGGCAAAAATGCAAAGCGCAAGCGGCGCACCATTTTTCTGCCGGTCCTGTTCGGCATCACGATCGCTTTTGCACTGGCCTGTTTGGCCCTGTGCTGGCTGATCCTGAACGACTCGTCCAACCTGATGAACAACAAGGCCGATATCACCCTGAACGATTACATCGGCATGACCCAGGAGGAAGCCCAGGCCACCGAGCAGGTGGCTTCCGGCCAGATCAGCGTGACCTGGGAGCAGGAATACAACAGCAACTATGCGGCCGGTTATATCTACAAACAGTCGCCGGTGTCCGGCCGCACCGTGCGTGAGGGCCAGGGCGTGACCCTGACCGTCAGCCTGGGCACCCAGTATGTCACCGTGCCGGACTTGACCAACTATGTGCAGGCCGACGCCGAGCAGCAGCTCAAGAGCCTGGGCGTTTCTGTGCTGGTGACCCAGGCCGTGGACACTTCCGTGGCCTCCGGTGCCGTGATCCGCACCGACCCGGCAGCCGGCACCCAGGTAGAATCCGGATCCACGGTGGTGGTCTATGTCAGCCGCCCGCAGGTGGCCACCACCACCAAGGTGCCGTCGCTGTCCGGCATGAGCGTGGACGATGCCCGCACCCTGCTGGTGCAGAACCATCTGGGCCTGGGCAGCCAGACCGATCAGTACAGCGACCAGCCGGTGGGTACGGTCATCGGGCAGAACCCGGCGGCCGGTTCCACCGCCAAGCTGAACGGCCGCGTGAACATCACCGTGAGCGCAGGCCCGGAGCCCGCGCCGGTGGAGCCGGAAGCACCCAGCGGCAGCGGCAGCGACTGGTGGGGCAGCCTGTGGGGCGGTGACAGCAGCTCCTCTTCCGGCTCTTCTTCCGGCACCGAGACTGGTGAATCCGCTTCCAGCAGCGAAGGCTCCGGCCTTGCCGACTGGTGGACTTCGCTGTTGGGCTGACGGAGGCAGGCATGAACGGTTATATCGTAAAAGGCATCGGCGGTTTTTACTACGTTAAAACGCCGGATGGTATTGTGGAATGCAAGCCCCGCGGCATTTTTCGCAAGCAGAAGATCACCCCGGTGGCCGGGGATGAGGTAACGCTGGAAACCGAGAACGGTGCTTCGGTCATTGCACAGATCGCCCCGCGCAAGAACATATTCGTGCGGCCGCCGGTGGCAAACCTGGACGTTCTGTTTCTGGTGGCCAGCACCACCCAGCCTACCCCCAGCACCCTGGTGCTGGACAAGCTGTCCGCCATTGCAGTGGACAAGGGCGTGCAGCCGGTGATCGTGTGCACCAAGGGCGATCTGGCGGAGGCAGAATTCCTGCGCAGTGCGTATGAAAAATCTACCCTGCCGTTCATCCGCATCGACTACAGCAGCGGAGCCGGGCTGGACGAGGTCAAACAGTGGATCAGCGGACGGCTGTGCGCGTTCTGCGGCAACTCCGGTGTGGGCAAGTCCACGCTGCTCAACGCATTGCTGCCGGATGCTGCCCGGGAGACCAGCGCCATCAGCCAGAAGCTGGGCCGCGGCCGCCACACCACCCGTGAGGTGACCATCTTTGAAGCCTTTGGCGGGCGCATTGCGGATACGCCGGGCTTTGCCAGTCTGGAAGCCAACCGCGCCGGGTTCATCCCCAAGGAGAATC
>ERZ839741.3908-NODE-3908-length-11205-cov-3.299462_pt1 | contig 11205 bp, 8 predicted proteins | sample MGYA00519880_ERZ839741 | MGnify/ENA primary metagenome ERZ839741 (study PRJEB31850, sample SAMEA3708851) | human gut metagenome | biome: human gut; feature: human-associated habitat; material: faeces | place: China | collected 2014 ... | reverse complement strand
ATTGCCTGCTTGTTTTCGGTGATGACGTCGTCGAGCAGATCCTCGTCTTCCGGATACTGCTTGATGCGCGGCAGCGTGGTCAGCTTTTCCATCACGATTTCGTTCGATTTGAGCGACGTGGTGAAGTAGACCAACGTTTTGCTCAGTTCGAGCAGCATGAGAATCTCGCGATTCTGCATGGAATGGCGCAGTTTGAGTTCGAGCTTGTCGCTTTCGCGGTCGATGATGCGCAGATACCGCAGATACATGGTGGCGTTGCGGTACAGGATCTGCAGGATGAAACGCGTTTTCATATACGTGTTGAAACCGCGGATCGTACCTTCCATGAACGGGTGCAACACCGGAGTGTCCTGCATGCAGACGGTGATGATGGCCGACTGCGTGATGATGATCGACAACGGGATGGTCTCGTACCAGTCTCGCCCGCCGCGCTCTTCGACGGTTGGAATGTCGACGATGATCATCGTGTAATCGTCTTCCACGTCCACGCGGGAGCGTTCTTCGTCATCAAGCGGGGCGCGCAGGTCGGCGAGATCAACGCCGGTTTCCATGGAAACGTTGGCGAGTTCCACATCCGTCGGATCCGAAAGGCATAACCAAGATCCGTTTTCGGGTTTTTGGATCTGCTCCACCTGGCCGTTAATCGTTCTGAACATTCTCAACATGTCTCTCACCCGCCTTTCGCGCTTTCCGACGTTCTATCGCTGTACGGCAGCCCGAATCCAACATCTCCGGCGATCGGTCTCTTGCGATCGATCTGGAACATTCGGGCAAACAACCTTATTTAGGATAGTCCCACCTTGAGAGTTAGCCGGCCGCGTGCCTGAGATTTCATCGAGAATTCATGTTCGACGCATGCGTCCGCGGCAGGCGACAGTCACTGCAGATCGTTGCGGTTACTGCGGATCACTGCACGATGGGCTTCCACAATGGCATGTTGGGGCCTCGCAATTCCTTCGGCCCATTCTCCCAATCGGTAAGCGCGGCGATGGCGGGACCTTGGTTGAAGGCGTCGAGCTTCCACTGCCATGTGTCGGGATCCGCAGGACCGTTGGAACCGCCTGTGTTGACGCTCATGCTCGTCCAGAAGGCGTTGCGCATGGCTCCGAGATTGTTGAGGTCGTCCGGATCCATGTCGAGCAGCACGGCGACGGTGGCCACGATCCACGATCCATGGCCGACTGCGAGCAGCGTGGTGGCCGTCGGATCATCGGCATGTTCGGCGATGATGCTTCGTATGGCTTGGGAGCCACGCTGGCCGGTATGCCTGCGGCTTTCGACGCCATGCTTGGTTTCGCCTCCGGTGTGGGCACGCCATGAATGGTAGTCGTCGGCGTACTGTTCGAGGATTTCCTCGCGGGTCATGCCTTCCCATTCGCCGAAGCTGCGTTCGCGCAGGCGTGGGTCGAGGGCTACGTCAAGTCCGAGAAGGTCGGCGATGGCGTGAGCGGTCTGTTGGGCGCGGAAAAGGTCGGATGATACGACGACCATGCGTCGGCTCGCGGCCGGTGCCTCGTTGATTTCGTTAAGATCGGCGAGATACGCGCCCTCGTACGCGGGTTGGGCGAGTTCATCATTATGGTCGGCGATGTGCGCGACTTTCGCCCAATAGTATGTTTTGGCGAGTTCATAAGCGCTTTGGTCGGCCTGCCACCTGCCGACGATGTCGAGGGGAATGTCGATTTGGCCTTGCAGTCGTCTTGCGAGATTGTATGCGGTGCGTCCGTGGCGCAGGAAGAGTACTTCGTCGATCATGCATTTCATTGTAGCTATGCCGTGCGAGTGTGGCGAGGGTCGCCCAGATGGCTGTGAGCGCGAATGCCGTGGTGGAGAGGGTTCCGTCGGTGAGGCATCCTGTTTCTGGCGGGCATTCGTCGTGGTTGGGGACGCGCGTTCCTGTGATGAGAAGCCGGTGGGTGTTGATGCCGTATGGGGTGCAGGTCATAAGGGTGGCCTGATCGGCGCTGGCGTCGTGTTTGTTTATCCAGATGAAATCGTCGGGGGTGATGGTGCGGATTGTTTGCACTTGATAGGTGAGGGTTTCGCCGAGGGTGGTGATGGTGAATTCGTCACCTTCTCGGGCTTGGTCGAGTTTGGTGAACATGAGTTTGTCGGCGAGGCCCCGGTGTGCGGTGATGACGGTATGGGTTCCCGCTCCCCCGATTGGCAGGGATGTGCCTTCCCAATGCCCTGCGCCGATGGCGAGCGTCTGTTCGCTTGTTCCGTGGCGTATGGGTAGGCTGATGCCGAGTTTCGGGTAGTTGATGGTTGCCATGACGTCGCTGGGTGGGATGACGAGTTGCCGATTGTATTCGTCGGGATTTTGCGTTGCGGGTTCGCCGTCTGTTTGGTTGCTGGTTTGGTTTGCGAGGCGCGCGTTGTAGAGTTTCGCCTGCCGTTTGCTTTCTTGGATTGCCTTGTTTGCGGTGTTGGTGATGGTGGCTGCATACGCTTTGACGTTGGCTGCTTGTTGGATGTTGTCTTCGGCGCGCATGATCAGGGGGATGCTGATGATGAGTGCCGTTGCGGTGAGCATGGCGGTTCCCACGCACCATCGGATGATGCTGCGTTTGTTGGGCGCTTTTTTGTGCCGTGGTTTGCTATGCGGGGGAATCGCCATGTGTTGCCTATTGTCGGATGTTGGCTAGTCGTTGCTTGATCGGCACATACGCAGCATGACGATGCCTCCTATGAAGAGGAGTGCCGCGATGCTGAAGAGCATGGTGAGGCCTGCCGCACCAGTCAACGGTATTTCGGTGATGGTACGGATGTTGGTGACGACCACGGTGTGGCTGTCGCCTTTTTTGATGAGGTTGTTGGGGTCGGATTTGACGTCGAGGCTCCACGTCATGTTGGTGTCGTCAACGTTGACGGTGACGACTGCGCTGGGCAGCATGAGCGACGAGTAGTCCTGGGGTGCTTGTGTTTCGGTGATGGTGTATTCGCCTTTGAGTCCTTGGATTTTGGTTTCGCCGGCTTCGAATGTGGTGGTTGTGGTGGTATCGCCGCTGGTGGCGAGGCGGTAGGTGCCGTTGCCGAGGGCCACGAGTTTCAAAGGCGTTTTGTCGCTGGCGCCTTGGGCGATGGTGAATTTCGCGCCGGTGAGCTTTTGGTTTTTGGCGTCGACCTTGCGTAATGCGATTTCACCGGTGCAGACTTTACCCTCGTTGCCGGGCTGGTTGTTGTGGTCCTGCCATGCGTTGGGATTGTGGGAGTATTCCAAGTCGATGGAGTTGACGTTGCAGGGGCTTCCGATGACCGCATTGCCGTTGAGTCTGGCCTTGTAAGTGACTGTGATCGTCGCGCCGACCGGCAGGGCCGCCTTTGATGCGTCCGAAGCGAGAATGTCTCCGTTGACGCCGAACAGCCAGCTGATGGTTTTGCCGTTGACGTTTTCCTTGTAGAACGTGCTCGCCAATGCTTTGCCGCCGACGGTGATCGAGGTGAGCGAACCATAGTCGAGACCCGCGCCAAGCGTATCGTTCAACGCAAGATAGTAGTGCTCGTAGCCTGTCCAGTTGGGGATTTTCTGCGTCACGCGGTAGGTCAGGTCCTTGCCTATCGCTTCGGATGCGCTGTCTTTCCAGGCACTGCCGACGTTGACTTTTTTGTCTGGCGATTCCACGTTGGATACCTTGTAGATCACTTGCCCGAGGGTCAGGGTCGTGCCGCCGGCCGTACGTAGTTGGTTGACGCCGTTGACCGCGGTGCCGTTCATCATCATGATGGACGCGGTTGTTTTGATGGCGGTGCCGCTGCTTAGTGTGGTTGTCGCCGGTGTACGGTCCACGATGGCGTAGATTCCCGGTACGAGTGCGTTGCCGGTCGACATGGTGGCTTTGTCTTGGCTGAGTGTGGAAACCGCCGTTCCATCCTGCTTGGCGAAGTTGGTTTGTTTGGCGAGGCTGTTGCAGAAGTTGCGTAGCTTTCCGCTCCATGGATCGCTGCGCGAGTCGGTCAGGTTCTTCACCACCCACACCATCGGATCGTTTTTGCCGTTGACGGTAAGGTTCGTATCGGTGGCTCCGGCCGCTTTGGCTGCCGCGGTGATGTCGGATGCCAATGCCGTGTTCGTGGTCAGATCGTAGCCGACGATCGTGTTGCCGTCCACGCTTGCGGCGGTATATGTGGCGAGCTGGATGGCGCGGAGGTCCTTGCCTTCGAGGCTTTCCCCGTTGCTTGCCTTCACGCTCATGGACTGCTTGACGCCTAGATCGCCGAGTTGCGGCGTGGCTTGGGCCGTGCCCGGCATGGCAAGAGCCGCGATCATGCCCAGCGCAAGCATGGAGGTCCATCGGCGGCGTATAGTGTGTTGTGTCATGGTTCACCTTCTTTGGTTGTTGGTTGTCGCATAGGCGTCTTCGCTTATGCGTGCAGACCAGCATGACAGAAACCAATATTCGCCCGCCACCTCTTTAAGAAAATCTGTGGATAAGTGGATGAGCGAACACTTATCCACACTTATCCACAACCCATGCATGCAACTGCCGTATAGGAATCCATGATCGAATCGCCGCGAACGATATGCTGCAGATTCGCGATCTTCCGTTCCGATAACAGCGAACCGCAGACCGGACATACAGTCCCGTCTGCGGTTCTCCGATATTGTCGTTTCGACTGGTTCAGTATGGAACCGATCAGTCCTTGACGATGGTTTTGCCTGCCGTAGCGCCCGGAGTGAGATCCTGAATTTCCGTGATCTCCAAAACCGGAATGGTCATCGGCTTTTTCGTGCCGCGTTCTTCGGCGACTTTGACCTGTTCGTCATAGATGGCGTCATCGGAATGCAGCACGACGTTGCCGCGGAAACGGTATCCCTTCTTCTGTTCGAGGTTGGCGACCGCGACGACCAGATCACTGCCGTCAAGCAGGTTACGGTATGTCTGGCCCGCGGTGCGCTCGTGGTAGCCGATATGGTTGTTGTCGATGATGAACATGCTCATCTTCGGACCGAGATCGACCTGGCCTTCTTTGCTGATGGTGGCCACCCATGCGAGGTTGCTGTTGAGGAATCCCTTCATCTCATCGGTGAGATCTGCCATGATGCCGTCCTTTCGTCTATATGCCCATGGAATGCGGGCATACTTTCAGACTACGACAAGAAACCCCACAACGCATGTTCGCCCAACGTGAATAACATCACATATGCGCTCCATCTGAAACCGAATTTAGGAGAGATAACACCTGTTTCGCACTTTGCTGAGGCGTCAGACCACGATCATCCGCTATCCAATCAATCATGGAAAAGAAAGGATTGATTTTGGGTTGGCATCAGCGGTATCTGCTGGACGATATGCACGTCGAGTTGATTCGCAATGGGTTCAAAGACAAAGCCTGCAGCATGCCGATATCCGCACTTGGTTTAGATATTGTGTGTGAATCCCTTTATTCCATTGATGGTTTTTCCCTCAAAAGAATTTATGCAGATTCAGACATTTCCGATTTAGCCTGGGCTTTTTGCGATGTGGCAATTCTTGTTTGCTGGCTTAGATATGTCAGACAGTATCTGCCAGAGAAAGCACAAAGGCATTTTATTCCATCCCCCATTCTCGCTTTGCTTGTATGCGCGTACGCAACGCCTCGGAGGCCCTGAATCTGAGAGGGCGTCTTCCTGTGAACTCGATGAGGCTCTCGCCCGCCAGCTCATCCACGTATTTGCGGATCGTCTGTTTCGTCAGCATGAGGTCGCCGCCTGCATCTTCGAACGTCATGGACTTGGTGGTGTCGAACAGCTCCTCCTGCATGACTGCGTAGAGAAGCAGGGTCGCGTTCGTGGACAGTGCATGTTCCCTCCGTAGCTCGTCACGCAGGACGGTCGCCTTGTCGAGCTGGTCGATTTTGATGCCGAGCTCCTCGATCAGGGATTCCTGCGCCCGTTCGATGAGTCCGAGGATGGTGTATACGAAGAACGTGAGTTCCCCGCTGTTGAGTTTGTCCTCGGCCTCATTGAACGCCTTGTAGTATTCGTTCTTGTTCTCCGCGATCGTCCTGGGGAGGGACAGCACGGTGGGCAGAGTGAGGTCGTGGCTGAGGTAGAGCGCGAGCAGATACCTGCCGGTCCTGCCGTTGCCGTCGTAGAACGGGTGGATGTATTCGAACAGGAAGTGGCTGGCTATCGCCCGCTGCAGGAACGGTATGGTATCCGACCGGGCGAGGTCCATCATCTGTGCGAGCAGCGCTGATATCCGCGCCTCGCTGCTGACGCCGCTGTGGATGACGGTGCCGTGCGGTCCTTGGACCTCGACATCGCCTTTCCTGAACAGCTCCCCGTCGGGCCTGTCCTTGTCGTCGATCTCGTCGAGGGCTATCTTGTCGTAGATGTCCCTGATGTCCTCGAGAGTCTTGGGCAGTTCAACGTCGCGATTGGTGAGGTTGAGATACAGTTTCGCGAACTCGCCGAACCTGGCCTTCTCCATGTCGCCCTCGGTCCTGGCCTGCCGGGCTGCGGCCACGGCGGCTTCCGTCTCCTTCCGCGTCGACCTGACCCCCTCCATCTCGTTGGTGGCGAGCAATTCCTCGGATATGGCGTGGTAGATGTAGTTCCACCGCATGACTTCTGGGATGCTCCGCCACATGGCCGATACCCGGCGTTCGGCGAGGAGCACCTTCTGTGTGAGCATGCACACGCAGCGCGGCGTGGCGATGAACAGTTCGCCCAAGGGTGTGCCGATTCCGGTTGTGAATGTGGAGTCCGCTTCGAGGCGTTGTCTGACGAGCCGGTCGTGGTTGGCGTAGGAGTCCATGCTCCTGTCGGCGTGGAACAGCCGCGCCAAAGTCCTATATTCCATGCTCATGACGGTCACTGCTTTCAAAAAGTCATTTATATTTTATGAGAATTAAAAATTAGAAGCACTCAGAAGACAAGACAAAGCATCTATGAATGAAAATTAACAATAAGCCCATGTCGGCTCTACCGTCCGTCGCCGACGCCCCTGCCGACGCGGATCGTTCATGCGTCTGCCCGTTCGGCTTGTATACAACCTTGCCGAAGGTTCTCCGCGTCGTCGTGGAAGGCCTGTTTCTTTACCACCTTCGTACCACCTTATAACCGGTTTCTATCACCTTGAACCGTTTTTGAGGTTCGGCAAGCACGTCCGCGAAACAGCGTCGTTTCAACAAAAAGGGCCACCCCTTACGGAGTGGCCATCGATAATCGTGGAGCTAAGGGGATTCGAACCCCTGACCCTCTCCATGCCATGGAGATGCGCTACCAGCTGCGCCATAGCCCCAAAGTCTGCCCTGCAAACTCTGTACAATATACATCGCAGACATAAGTCACGCAAATTTCGGCGTGTCGCCCGCACTGAGGAATTGGCATGAGTAAAACCGCAATACGCAATCACCTTATGTGAACCTTATGCGGGCGACATGGGAAGTGCGCCACCAGCGACATTAGTTACTACTTGCATCTCCCGTCGAGCCGGTAGTACCGTCGGTGGATCCCGACGTGCCAGTGCCAGTCGAACCATCGGTTCCGCTGTTTCCGGATCCGGATGATGAGCCATCACCAGTGGTGCCGGACGTGCCTCCGTTTGAGCCAGTGCCGTTGGACGAATCCGTTCCGTTCTGGCTGGAACCATTGCTGGAATTATCGGATGACGACCCGCTGTTTCCGGACGTGGATCCATTGGTATTGCTCGATGTGCCGTTGGAAGTGGACGAGTCGGTGGATCCGTTGGTGGTTTTGTCGCTGCCGTCCGTGGTGGTTTCGTCGTTCGAATCCGTGGAATCGGACTTAGGCTTTTGCACGGGGGTCTGCCCGTCGCCAGTCTGATAGTCATCGGTATTTCCATGCGAAGGCACAACCTTCTCATGCACCACGTCACGCACCACGGTGTCCGTCCCCTGACCGCCGGTGAAAGCAAGAATCAATCCCGCGCTCACTCCCACACCAACCAAAGCACTGACGAATGCGATGATCGCCGGAGCGTACTTGCTATGCAACCAATTCGAGGAACGCTGCCCAGCATGCTGTACTCGGGCATCATGCGCGCTTCCGAGTGTTCCGGTCTTACCGGTAACTACGCCAACATCGCTGACGCCACGCTGTCCGTTCGGGAAAACGGAAGTCTCCCCCGCCCCGGCAATATCGCCGAGCGCACGAGTCGCATCCGCATATTCCTGTCCGGAGGAAATGACGCGCGGTGAACCGGACTGCGCTACCGCAGCCGTATCGGCAGACAATACCATCGTGGCATCCGACGCAACAGGAGACGATCCAATAATCCTCGTCTCATCATCCTGCTCGGAAGAGCCAAGCACCTGCGTTTCATCCGCAGCTCGCTCATTCGAAACCGTCTCGCTACTCGACGGGAACGGCACGGCCTGTTGGATCTTCTCCCCTGATGCCTTCAAAACGTTCTTGTAGACCTGCGTGGCAACCGCGGAAACAACCGAACCCGCGGCCACACCAATCACCGATCCCGCGATACCGATTTTCGCGGAAAGTAGGAATGACGTGACCGCCGCCAGCGCACCCGCGCAAATCGACGAAAAAGAGATTCCCTTAAAAAAGTTTTTCACAAGCCATGACGATAGCTAATTTCGCTATGAAAGTACTGGCGATTCTGTGAAAAGCTTGAAAAAGCGGTGACAGACCAGCGTCCGACATCATGTATCGGCTGGCTACAGGCTGGGATGCTCCCATTCCTCGGAATCGGCGATAGCGGGACCGTGATTGTAGTCCGTCAAACGCCAACGCAATGTGGAACCGATCTCCAGTGGAATGAGCCGCACCCAGTGAGCGTTGCGCATCGACAAAATGTCGGCGAAATCGCCATGCGCATCCGCCATTCCCAGCAGCGTCTGCACCGTTTGGGAAATCCATGCACCATGCGAGAACACGTACAAGTCCGTGTCGGATCCGGCACGGAACGCCCAATCGTTCAACGCTTCGACACCACGACGTCCGACTTCCTCCTTGGGTTCGGCACCGTATTTGAGTTCGCCGCCACGGAATTCAGCCCAGGAACGATAGTCTTCCGGGTACCGTTGCGCGAGTTCCTCAACCGGAATGCCTTCCCAATCGCCGAAGCTGCGTTCACGCACGCGGATGTCGGGATGCACTTCCAAGCCCAGCGGGTCGGCAAACGCATGCGCGGTGGCTGCGGCACGTCCCAGATCGGAACAGATGACCAGCCGGTTCGGAATATCGGGACGACGATCAACATACAGTTCACGCAATGCGTCGGCCGTCTGGCGAACCTGCCATTGTCCGACTTCGTCGAGGGGAATGTCGATCTGGCCTTGCAGACGATGCTGCGCATTGTAGGCGGTACGTCCGTGACGCACCAGCGTGATGGCGTGCACGTGTTCCGGTACTGCGCTGTTATGCTCAAGTTCGACGTTTCGAGGCATGCTGCTGCTCTCCGTTGCTTTCTCGATTATGGAATGTTTGCGAAAACTGCTTCGCTTGATATGAAAACATGCCTTCCGCATCTATACGGGAAGGCATGTTCATACGTGTTATTCCGCGGTTTCCGCGGTCTCTTCGTCGGAAGTCTCCGGATGTTCGAGCTGCAGGTCGATGCTCGGGCAATCCTTCCACAAGCGTTCGAGGCGATAGAAGTCGCGGGACTCCTGATGCATGACGTGGATCACGAAATCACCATAGTCGAGCAGCACCCACTGGCCTTCGGTCAAGCCTTCGCGGGAACGCGGTTGACGCTTGCCGCTTTTGAGATACAGGTCCTTTTCGATCTCTTCGGCAACCGCCAACACCTGACGTTCGTTCGAAGCGGTGGCGACGAGCATCGCGTCGGTAATGGCCAATGGTTCGGTGACGTCGAAGGCAACAAGGTCGGTGGCCTTCATACGGTCGGCCGCGGCGGCGGCGATGCGGATGGCGTCGATGGAATCTTGTACTGCCGGCATATTCAGCGCTCCCATTCGGGCTTCCAGCCCTCTACTACATGTTGTGTGTTTTCGGAATAGACCATGGAATCGTCCGGAACGTCGTGGCGTACCACGGAACCGGCTCCGGTAGTGACGCCGCTGCCGACTTCGACAGGGGCCACGAACAGGTTGCCGGCACCGACGTGCACGTTCGATCCGATGGTGGTGTGGTGCTTGTGCACGCCATCATAGTTGGCGGTGATGGTACCGCCGCCGATATTGGTGTGCTCACCCAAGTCGGCGTCGCCGACATAGCTCAGATGCGGCACCTTGGTGCCGTTGCCGATGTGCGCCTTCTTCATTTCCACAAAGGCGCCGGCCTTGGACTCCTCGCCAAGATCGTTGCCCGGACGCAGGTACGTCCACGGACCGATGTTGGCCGCGCGACCGATGTGGGTTTCCTGCACGCGGGAACGCTCCACATGGGCGTCGGCATCGATGACCGCGCTGATAAGTGTTGTGTATGGGCCGACCTGCGCGCCCTCGCCGATCACGGTCTGGCCTTCCAAGAAGCATCCGGGAAGGATCACCGCATCGCGTTCGATACGCACGTCATCTTCGATCCACGTGGTTTCAGAGTCGAGAATGGTCACGCCCTTACGCATCCAATGCTCGCAGATACGCTTGTTGTGAGCTTTGGCGAGCACTGCGAGCTGCACGCGGTCGTTGACACCTTCGACGCTCAACGGGTCGGGGGCGGCGAACGCACCGACGGCACCGTTGGCTTTGGCGGTTTCGAGTGCGTCGGTCAGGTAGAACTCGCCTTGGGCGTTGTTGGATTTGAGGTTGGCGATCGCTTCAGCCAGCAGTTTGGCATCGAACACGTAGACGGACGTGTTCACTTCATGCACGGCCAGTTCGCTGCTGTTGGCGTCCTTCTGTTCCACGATGCGCAGCACGTTGCCTTTGCTGTCGCGGATGATGCGACCATAGCCAGTAGGATCGTCAAGAATGGTGGTGAGCACGGTGGCGCCGTTGCCGCTTTGCTCATGGAAGGCAAGCAGCTGGTTCAACGTGTCGGCGTCGAGCAGCGGCATATCCGAAGCTGCGATCAGCACCGAGCCGTCAAGACCGCCTTGCTCCTTCAACTGCGTCATGGCGCACTGCACGGCTCGCCCGGTGCCGGGAATGTCGTCCTGATTGACGATGGTGACACGCTCATCGTAGGAGCGCGCCGCGGCCGCGACACGCTCGGCCTGGTAGTGCACCACCACGGCGAACGTGTCGGGATTGAGTGCCGATACGGAATTCATCACACGGTTCAGAAAAGTCTTTCCCGCCAAGGTGTGCAGCACCTTCGGTTTGTTGGAA
>ERZ839741.3885-NODE-3885-length-11255-cov-8.534464_pt1 | contig 11255 bp, 9 predicted proteins | sample MGYA00519880_ERZ839741 | MGnify/ENA primary metagenome ERZ839741 (study PRJEB31850, sample SAMEA3708851) | human gut metagenome | biome: human gut; feature: human-associated habitat; material: faeces | place: China | collected 2014 ... | reverse complement strand
CCTGCTGGGGAGTGTACTCCTTGCCGTTCAGGGTCACCTTGTGGTCGGTGCCCATGTAACGCTTGATGGAAGCCACGGTGTTTTCGGGGTTGGTGATGGCCTGACGCTTTGCGACCTGGCCGACCAGACGGTCGCCAGTCTTGGTAAAGCCGACCACAGACGGGGTGGTGCGTGCACCCTCAGAGTTTGCGATGACAACGGGCTCGCCGCCCTCCATGACAGCCACGCAGCTGTTGGTAGTACCAAGGTCGATACCAATGATCTTACTCATAATGAAAGCTCCTCTCAAATTCAGAACGTTTTTTGTTTATATGATGCTCAAATGTTACCAAGCGGATGTTATATTTGAAAACCCTTGCGGGGTCTTGCAAAATCACTCTGCCACAACAACGGTGGCATGGCGGACGATCTTATCGCCCAGCTTGTAGCCCTTCTGGTAAACCGTGATCACGGTGCCGCTCTCCTGCCCATCGGGGGCGGGGATCTGCTGCACGGCATTCATAAAGTTGGGGTCAAAGGGCTTGCCCAGCGCCTCGATCTCCTCCACATGGAGGGTGCTCAGCGCCTTGGCTGCTTTGTCCAGCGTCATGGTCACGCCCTTCTTGTAGTTCTCGTCGGTGGTGGGGGCGTTGGCCGCCATATCCAGCGTATCCAGAATGGGGATGATCTGGTTCACGGCAAAGGACACGCCGTCGTTGAACTTCTGGTCAGCCTCACGGGTGGAGCGCTTGCGGTAGTTCTCATACTCGGCGGCCATCCGCAGCAGCTGATCCTTGGCCTGATTGGCATTCTTCTCAGCCGCGTCCAGCTTTGCCTTCACGGCCTCCAGCTCCCGGGCCTTCTTGTTGAAGAAGCCATCCTTTTTCTTGGGGTCTGCCGCTTCAGCGTTCGTCTCGGGAGCCGCTGCCTGCTCAGGTGCAGTTTCCGGGGCGGCCTGCTCGGCGGTGTTGGGCTCCACGGCAGGTTCTTCTGCCTGCGGGGTCTTTTTTGTTTCTTCGCTCATTCCAGGTCCTCCTTATAGATCACAGTCCGCCGGGGTGCGGCTGCCTGCGGGGTATCTTTTCGTTTGCCGCTCATTCCTTCGCCAAGCTGATCGGCAAAGGTGTGGAGCAGCGGCATCAGCTTCTGGAAGGGCATCCGGGTGGGGCCGATGAGGGCCACGGAGCCCCAGAGGCCTCCGCCCACCAGATACCGGTCACTCACGATGCACAGGCCGGGGATCTGAGGTTCCAGATCCTCGCCCAGCAGGATGCTTTCGCTCTGCTCTGCCGGGGGTGCAATGAGGGCGGCGGCCTGTTCTTCGTCGTTCAGCAGGCTCAGGATGCTGCCCACCTTGCCGTCCAGCTGGGGCCAGTCCAGCAGGTACTGCTCACCCCCCAGATACACATGGGGCTGGGTGGAATCCTGCAGGATGGCGGCGGCAGCGCTGATCACCGGCACCAGCTCCGGGCTGATCTGGCTGCACAGCTCTGCAAGGAGCCGGGGCGACAGATCAACAGGAGCCACAAAGGTCAGGTTCCGGTTGAGCAGGGCGGCAAGCGCCGCTGCATTTTCCCGGGAAAGACCGGTGCGGACCCGCGCCACACGGGTGCGGACATAACCGGCAGTGGTCACAGCCAGCACCGCTGCGGCGCTACGGCCCACCTGCACCACCTCGTAGTGGGCGATGCAGAGATCCTCAGCACAGGGAGTGCTGACAGCGGCGGTACAGCCGCTGATGGCGGCCAGCGCCTTGGCGGCACCCTGTGCCAGCTTTTCCGGCTCGTGGTCAAGGCTTGCGAACACCGCGTCCACACGGGCGCGGGTCACACGATCCAGCGGCTGGTCATCGGTGAGAAGATGATCCAGATAATAACGGTAGCCCTTGGCACTGGGGACACGGCCTGCGCTGGTGTGGGGCTGCTCCAGCAGACCCAGCTTGGTCAGCGCGGCCATCTCGTTGCGCAGCGTGGCACTGGAAACTGCCATATCAAAGTAGTTTGCCAGCACACTGCTGCCCACGGGCTCGCCCTCGAGGCCATACAGCGCAACGATCGCCTGCAAGACACGCTGTTTGCGTGCATCCATCGTCATAGCGCCTGCCTCCTTCGTTCGCTTTTTGTTCTTTAGCACTCCTTCTTCCTGAGTGCTAAGACCATTATATCCAATTTTGCGGCGCTGTCAATAGCTTCTCAGAAAAGTTTTGAAAGATTCATAATTCTGTCATAAAGGCCGCACAAAAAAGAGCCGCCCTGCGGCGGCTCTCCTATATAATAGATCATTCCTCCATCTGCTTTGCCAGAAATGCCGCCGCCACGTTCACCGCCTTGAGCTGGGCGGCATCGGGCTTGGCAGTGCGGTCCTCCGTAAGCAGGCCCACACTGCCGGTGACATCCCCCGCCGCAATGATGGGCACAGCGCACAGCAGCGCCCGGGGTGAGCCCTCACAGGGCAGCAATGCCTTTTCGGGGCTGCCATCGCTCTGGTAGGGCTTGCGGCTGTCCATCAGCTTTTCCAGCGGCTGGCTCACGCTGCGGTCGGCCAGATCCCGCCTGCCCGCACCGGATGCCGCCAGAATGCGGTCCCGGTCTGAGACAAAGGCCGTCAGGGCAAAGCACTTGCTCAGCACATCCACATACTGGGCCGTCACCCCGCTCAGCTCCCCCATGGGCGAATACTTTTTGAAGATGACCTCTCCGTCCCCCGTTGTGAAGATCTCCAGCGGGTCTCCCCTGCGGATGCGCTGGGTGCGGCGGATCTCCTTGGGGATGACCACCCGCCCCAGCTCATCGATGCGGCGCACGATGCCGGTTGCTTTCATAAGGTTCCCTTCCTTTCCATGTTCCGGTTTTGCTTCCAGATTTCTGCGAAGTATGGTTATTCTGTGGAAACAGGAAGGGAATTATTCATTCAGCTCCTGCCGGAGCGCTGCTTATCCTCATACATCCGGTGGTCGGCCAGGATGCGGATGGCACGCACATCGTCGCTGTCGCAGGGGTAGACCGCACAGCCGCAGCTGGTGCCAACCTGCACCTCTGCATCCTTCAGGCGGTAAGGCTCCCGGATGGCTGCCTTGATCTTTTCCACCCGGCTCTTGCAGAACCCCTCCGTTACGGCTCCGTTGACGATGAGGGCGAACTCATCCCCGCCGATGCGGAACACCGCATCGCTCTCCCGCACGCAGCCCCGCAGGCGGCTGGCCACCTCCTTGAGCAGCTGGTCGCCCACATCGTGGCCGTAACGGTCGTTCACAGGCTTGAAACGGTCAAGGTCGAGGTAGAACAGGACAAACGGTGTCCTGTTCAGCTCGTTTTCTTTCAACAATGCGTCAAAATAGCGTTCATTATACAGTCCGGTCAGGCCGTCGGTGTTGGCCAGATCCTCCATCTGCTGGCGGGCCTCCCCTTCCTGCCGGAGGGCGCGCTCCTTTTCCTCCACGCGCAGGCGGGCATCGGTGCGGACACCGTGCACCAGCACGATGCCTGCGCAGAAGAACAGCCCAGCCAGCAGCAGGATGGTGGCGTTCTGGATCTTCCGCATTCCACTGTCCACCACGCCACGGCCGACGATGCCCACAATGGACAGATCCTGAAAGCCCACAGGCTGGTAGACCAGATAATAGCTCTTGCCCTCAAACCAGTAGAAAAGGCTGCCGCTGCGGCCCTCTGCCACGTCCTGCCGGGCCCGGGTCAGTGTACCCGCATCCACCTGCGCATGCTTCTGCAGGTAGTCGAACAGGTTGTCCATCCAGTCCTCGATCTCGCTCTTGGGCTCCTCCGAGAGCATCACATCGCCATCGGGATGGATGATGTAGCAGTCGCTCTGGCCGCCGTAAGCACTGCCGCCAATCAATTCCTCTATGGTCTTATTCCGATAGCTCACGGCAAGGCTGGTGTAGGTGGTGCCGTCGATCTCCACCGGCGCAATGGGCGCAGAGTATACCACCCGGCGCTCCCCGCTCCGCATGATGTAGCTGGACACCGTAGGCTTGCCGGTGCGGTACATCTCCTCAAAGGCCGTCCAGAGGTGATCCACTTTTTCATGCTTGCCCCGGATGCTCCAATATTCGCAGTTTTCATTGAACAGATACACGCTGCTGTACCGCCAGATCTCCCGCTCGGCCTCATAGCTGCGCAGGCGTCCCTCCGCCAGGCCCTCCTCATTGGCAGCCTGCAGGCTCTTGCCCCACTCGTTCAGCATGTTCCAGTTGCTCCGGCTGAAGATGGTAAACGCCTTATCCACCTGCTCATAGGTCTCCAGCAGGTTGCGGGTGCCTTCGTCATAGAACTGCTGCCGGATGTACAGGACGTACCAGCACAGACCTGTCACCACGACCATCGCCAGCAGCAGCGCAGCTGCCGTCCATCTTTCTTTTTTCTTCCACATATTCAGCTTCTCCTCAGCAGAGTCCCAACTCTCTGCCCTTTTCCGGCCGCATTTCCACAGCCTGCGAAACCACGCAATTCCGTCGAATCAACACTACCAAATTCTGCTTTTTCTGTCAAGGCTTTCGTCAAAGATTATTCGCTGCAAATTTGGGGCATTCTTCTATCCTTTTGCTGCTGTGTATGTTATAATAAAATGTATGGATTTCTGAGGGGGTGCTCTTATGCAGCAGATCGTGATATTGGGCGGCGGTGCAGCGGGCCTTGCCGCCGCATTGACCGCCGCCCAGTCTGCCCCGGCAGTGGCAGTGCGGGTGACGGTGCTGGACCGCAACCCCAGGTGCGGCAAAAAGCTGTTGGCCACCGGCAACGGCCGCTGCAATTTGGACAACACCGGCATTGCACCGGAGCAGTATTTCACCGCTGATCCCGCCGCCCTGCGGCCCCTGCTGGCCGCGGTGGATGCCGCCGCACCGCTGGAATGGTTCGCGGCGCTGGGCCTGTACACCCGCACCGATGAGGCCGGGCGGGTGTACCCCTACTCCAACCAGGCCGCAGACGTGCTGGCCCTGCTGGAAGGCCACCTTGCCCGGCTGGGCGTGGAGGTGCGTACCGGCTGCACTGTGCAGACCCTGAGCCAGAACCGCAGCGGCTATACCATCCTGTGCGAGGATGCCGAGGGTCAGGACCAGACCCTGCGGGCCGATGCCGTCATCTGCGCCATGGGCGGCAATGCCGGGCCGCAGTTCGGCACCGACGGCTTCGGCACCCGATTCGCCGCCCAGTGCGGCGGAAAGCTGGAACCGCTGTACCCCTGCCTGACCGCCCTGCAGACAGCAAAGCCCAACCGATCTCTGGCCGGCATCCGGGCCAAAGCCGCCGCCACCCTGCTGGACCTCGACCGCCACTGCACCGTGGCTGTGGAAAACGGCGAGGTGCAGTTCACGGACTACGGGCTTTCGGGCATCTGCATCATGCAGCTGTCCGGCCATCTGGCCCCGGGGCGGGGGCCAAAGCGCCCGGCCGTTGAGCTGGACCTCTTCCCCATGCTGGATGAGACTGCCCTGACCGCCCTGTTTGCGGCCCGGGTGCCCCTGCTGCCGGGCAAGGCACCTGCGGATTTCTGGACAGGTCTGCTCAATCCCAAGCTGGGCCGCGCCCTGTGGGCAGCGGCAAAGCTGCCTGAAAAACCGGTGGACACCCTGCCGGATGCCGCCTGGCAGGTGTTGGCCAACGCGGCCAAGCACTGGCTGTTCGAGGGTCTGACCCCCTGCGGCTGGAAGCAGGCCCAGACCACCGGCGGCGGCCTGAGCCTGACCGAAGTGACCCCCAGCTTCCAGTTCAAGGGCTGCCCCGGCCTTTACTTTGTGGGTGAAACGCTGGACTGCGCCGGCAGCTGCGGCGGCTTCAACCTGCACTGGGCCTTTGGCAGCGGCATCGCCGCCGGGCGTGACGCGGTGCGGAGCCTGAAGCGGCCTGCCCCGAAGCCGAATAAAAAGAAGCGATAAAGAATGACCCTCTCCATCCCGCATCTGACAGACAGGCTGCAGGGACGGAGAGGGTCATTTACGTTTCAGATACGCTTGTGTCTCCCGGACCACCACCCCCGAAAGCCCCACCACGCCCACAAGATTGGGCAGCATCATCAGGCCGTTGAAGGTATCGGAGAGCGCCCAGGCCAGATCCAGCTTCATCACAGCACCCACCAGCACCATGGCCGCAAACACCAGTTTATATCCTGCGGCGGCACGCTCCCCCAGCAGATACACCACTGCCCGGGTGCCGTAATGGCTCCACCCCAGCGTAGTGGAATAGGCAAACAGCAGGACCGACACCGCGATGAACTGCGGCCCGAACGCCCCGAACACCGTGGAAAAGGCCTGCCCCACCAGTGCGGAGCCCTCCACACCGGTCAGGGCCGCGCCGGTGTCCAGATCCACAAGGCCGCTGGTGAGTACCACAAGGGCCGTGAGGGTGCAGACCACCATGGTATCTGCAAACACCTCGAACATGCCCCACATTCCCTGCTGGACAGGCTCCTCCACGTTGGCCGCGCAGTGCACCAGCACCGACGCGCCCAGTCCTGCTTCGTTGGAAAAGGCTCCCCGCTTGAATCCCCAGCTGATGGCCCGGGCCATGCCGTAACCCAGCACCCCGCCCCCGGCGGCCTGCAAGCCAAACGCCCCCCGGAAGATGGCCGCGAATGCCGCCGGGACAGCCGCCCAATGGACACAGACCACGGTCAGCGCCCCGAACAGGTAGAACAGGGCCATGAGCGGGACGATGGCCTCCGTGACTGCGGCCACCCGCTTCAGCCCGCCCAGTATGACCCGCCCGGTGAGCAGGGTCAGCACGATGCCCGTTGCCACCGGCGGCACCCGGAACACCACCTGCAGATTGCCCGCAATGGAGTTGATCTGGCTCATATTCCCCATGCCGAAGCTGGCCAGCACGCAAAAGCAGGCAAACAGCACCGCCAGTGCCCGGCCAAAGCCGCCGCCCAGTCCCTCGGCCAGATAGTACATGGGTCCGCCGCACCATCTTCCGGCGGCATCCCGGCGGCGGTAGCAGATGCCCAGCACGTTCTCAGCATAACTGGTCATCATCCCCAGCAGGGCCATGACCCACATCCAGAACACAGCCCCCGGCCCGCCTGCCAGAATGGCTGCCGCCACACCCACGATGTTGCCGGTGCCGATGGTCGCCGCCAGCGCTGTGCAAAGGCTCTGAAACTGGCTGATGGCTTCATCGTCCGTGTGGGCAGTCACATTCCGGTCCAGGAAGATAGCCCCGATGGTGTGCCGCATCCAGTACCCGAAATACCGCAGCTGGAAAAAACCGGTACGCACTGTCAGCAGACAGCCGGTGCCAAACAGCAGTGCCAGCCCCACCGGCCCCCATACCACACCGCCGACCACCGCGTTCACCCGCGCCAGGCTCTCCCACATACACAAACGCCCCCTGTGCTCTACTGTATGGCACAGGGGGCGTTTTCATGCCCGGGCAGCGGTTTCTGTATAAAAAAGCACATCCCGGCCCACCCTGTTCCAAAACGGAACGGAGGAACACGGGATGCACAAGAACGGTTGGAGGCCCTTCTGGGCGGCTTTGGGGGCGGCACTTCTGGTGCTGCTGCCGCTGGTGGGCGGCACAGTCCTGCTCACCCGGCAGATGGTGCGCACCCGCATCCAGACCGCCCAGCCCCAGAGCGGGGTGCCCATCCAGCTGCCCCGGGCCGAGCACCGAATGACCCTGCTTCTCTGCACCGCCGGGGAGCAGCCGGGCTTTTTGCTGGTCTACCTGAACGCCGCCCAGAACAGCCTGAACCTGCTGGCCGTGCCGGGGGAGCTGACCGTGCCCTTCAACGAAGAGACTGCCGGCCTTGCCCACTGCTACGGAGCGGCGGGGCCCGCCCGGTGCCGTCAGGCGCTTCTGGAGGTGCTGGGCCTGCCGGAGGATATGTTTTATCTGGCGCTGTCCCCCGCCGTGCTGGAAAAGACCGCTTCCCGTTACGGGCCGGTGCGGGTGGGGTTTTCGGGGGCACTGACTGCCGATGAGCTGACCAGAACCGGGCTTTCCGCCGCCGTGCAGAGCATTTCGGCCAAAGAGGCCCATGCTCTGCTCTCCGGCTGGGATGCGGACGGCACCCTGCCGCCTGCCCGCCGGGCCGCTGCCCGGGCGGCAGTGTGGGAAGCCTTTTTCCGGCAGGACCTCGCCCTGCTGCCCGCCACCCTGCCGGATGCCCTGCGGGCCAGCAGCACGGCCCTGCTCACCGACTTTGCAGCACAGGATTATACCCTGCTGGGCACGGTCCTGGAGTTTCTGGCCAACAACAGCGCCCTCCCCCACGCCGAGGCCCTGCCCGGGGCGTGGGATGCAAAAGCGGGCACTTACACGGTCACAGACGCTTCCCGGGCGGCGGTGCAGACCTTTCTCAGCGTTTCGCCCGCCTCGGGGAATGATGCCTCGCTCAAGGAGCCATAGCCCAGCACAAACGTACCGGAAAAATCCTGTTCCCCGCCGGTCAGGTCATAATCGCTCAGCAGGCTCAGGGCCACGCCCTGCGCCTTTGCGGCGGCGCGAAGGGCGGCATCCGGCGGGGCATTTTTCAGCCTTGCCAACAGATGCAGGCCGGTGTGCAGGCCGGTCAGGGTCAGCTCGTCCGGCGCAAAGGCAGCGTGCAGAGAGGCAGCCAGAGCATCCCGCCGGGCCTTGTAGGCCACGCGCTCCCGGGCAAGATGCCGGGTGAAGTAGCCCTCGCGGATAAAGCGGGCCAGGGTCTGCTGTTCAAACCGGCTGACGGTGCAGGAATAGATCCGGTACTTTGCCCGCCAGGCGGGCAGCAGCTGCCGGGGCAGCACCATGTATGCGATGCGGATGCCGGGGGCCAGACTGCGGGAGCAGGTGGAAAGGTAGACCACCGGGCCGTCGGCCCCGGCCATGCCCTGCAGGCTGGGCAGGGGGCGGGTATCAAAGCGGAACTCCGAATCGTAATCGTCCTCTATGATATACCGCTGGCCCGGGCAGCGGGAGGCCCAGTGGAGCAGCTCCGTGCGGCGGCCCGCCGGCATGGTCACGCCCGTGGGGAACTGGTGGCTGGGCGTGACATAGCACACCGCCGCGCCCGAGCCGGACAATGCCTCAACAGAAAGGCCGTCCGCATCCACAGGCAGGCAGCAGCACGCCACGCCGTTGTTTTCCAGCACCTGCTTCGCACGCTGGTAACCGGGGTTTTCCACCGCCGTTTTGCCGGGCAGGAGCGGAGCCAGCAGGCTCAGCAGATACTCCATACCGGCACCCACCACCACCTGCTCGGCGGTGCACCGCACGCCCCGGTATTCCTCCAGATAGTCCGCCAGCGCCTGCCGCAGCTCCACGTCCCCCTGTGCATCACCATGGGTCAGCAGCTGGGGTGAGGAATAGAGCAGCTCCTTCTGCAGCCGGGCCCAGGTGCGGAACGGGAACAGCCCCGGGTCCACGCCCCGGGTAGACAGATCGAACCGGACGGGCGGCTCGGCTGCTTCCGGCGGAGCGGCAGACACCGGGGGCGGCACTTCCTCGGGCCGGGTGGGCAGGGCAAGATATTCCTGTACATAAAAGCCGCTGCGCTCCCGCGGCTCCATGTAGCCCTCGGTCGCCAGGATCTGATATGCCGCGTCCACCGTGTTGACAGAAACCGACAGCTCTGCCGCCAGCCGCCGCTTGCCGGGCATCCGGGTGCCCGCCGGAATGGCCCCGCTGCGCATCTCGGCGGCAAGGCTCTCATAGAGCTGCTCGTACAGCGGCACCCCGCTGGCGGCATCCAGTGCAGTTGTCAGATGAAACATAAGACCTCTCCCCTTTTTGGGTGCTTTGCCAAACTGACCCCATAAAAAAACTTTATTCTGGGTATTTTCATGGTGCCAGTTTCGCGTATAATAGGAGCATACCAACCACACACCCAAATGTCAAGTAGTTTTATGGGTAAGTTGCTTTGAAACGGGCGAACGATCCTGCGAAACAGGATGGAGGGGGGTTCGCCCCGAAAAATTTGGAGGGAAAAATCATGTCTACAACTGCAATGTGGCTGCTGCTGGCTGTGGTGATCGTCGTCATCCTGTTCGGCAGTGTGCTGTACAAACGCACCTTTACCACCAAGGAGCTGGCCCTGACCGGCGTTATGGCCGCGCTGAGCCTGGTGGCATACCTGTTCTTCCGCGTGCCGTTCTACGGCGGCTCCTCGTTCCATCTGGGCAACACCTTCACCGCCCTGACTGCCCTGCTGCTGGACGGCGTTTCCGGCGGTCTGGCCGGTGCGATCGGTCTGGCTCTGGCCGATATCCTGGCCGGTGACCCGGGCTATGCCGTGACCACCTTTGTGCTGAAGTTCATCATCGGCATCACCTGCGGTGCCGTGGCCCACAAGGTGTTCAAGCTGCGCGATCTTGACCGCCACAGCAAGGGCTACCTGCTCAAGGTCATCGCGGCAGGCGGCTCCGGCCTGCTGCTGAACGTCATCACCGACCCGTTCCTGGGCTATTTCCGCAACATTTACATCTTTGGCCAGGAGTACACCGTGGCACAGGCCCTGTCCAAGATCGCCGGTGGTGTCACCTTTGTCAACAGCGTTGCCTCCACCATCTGCGTGGTCATCCTGTATCTGGCCCTGCGCCCGGCTCTGGAGCGCGCCGGTCTGCTGCCCAAGGGCGAAAAAAAGTAAGCCTCTCATCTCTTTCTGACGCATAGATGGAAAGCCCCCGGCCTGTATCCTCAACATGATATGCTGCCCCTAGAGTAGACAGAGTAAAAAGAAAACTCTGCGTACTCTGGGGGTATTTTCATGTCAAGCAAGAACAATCACGATACAGCGGAGGTAAAATATCAAAAAAATGTCCCGTGTTGGACGCTGCAAGCTCACGTCCGCGCCATGAATCGAGCGTCCTAACGCCGATTTGCACAAAAAATTCGCCGTTCCCTTGTGGAAACGGCGAACAAAAATCTTATATTATTTTTTCTGTCTACTTGACGGGGCACTTCACGGGCAGGAGATGCGGGACAGAAGTGCAGAAGATCAGCCCTCGATGAGCTCAACGGTCTTCATCTTGACGGGGGTAGTGGGCTTATCGTTCCAGTCGGTGCGGACGGAAGCGATCTTGTCCACAACATCCATACCGGCAACCACCTTGCCGAAAGCGGCATACTGGCCGTCCAGATGGGGAGCGTCCTTGTGCATGATGAAGAACTGGCTGCCGGCACTGTTGGGGTTCATGCTGCGGGCCATGCTGATCACGCCGCGGGTGTGCTTGATGGGGTTGTTCACACCGTTTGCAGCGAACTCGCCCTTGATGTTCCAGCCCGGGCCGCCGGTGCCGTTGCCCAGCGGGCAGCCGCCCTGGATCATAAAGCCGGGGA
>ERZ839741.3880-NODE-3880-length-11270-cov-2.601783_pt1 | contig 11270 bp, 6 predicted proteins | sample MGYA00519880_ERZ839741 | MGnify/ENA primary metagenome ERZ839741 (study PRJEB31850, sample SAMEA3708851) | human gut metagenome | biome: human gut; feature: human-associated habitat; material: faeces | place: China | collected 2014 ... | reverse complement strand
TGTCAGTAAGGAAATAAAAGAATATGGAATGATAAAAACATTTTTACCGGAAAAAACATGCCTTTTTCTTCCCGGTATTCATAGATATCGAAGGTTTGATAAGGCTTGCCGATGACTTCGAGTTGGGTTTTCTGTACCGGAAATCCCGGATCTATAAATAAAATCGTGTCTTTCCCCTTATGGCATTCGGTCAATGCCATGAAAGCGACATAAGATGCCTGCATGGCACCTACTGTCGGGATGATTCCTTCTGGCCGGATATCGACATCCATGAAATTTTTTACAAAACGGGAAGCTTCTTCAGAAAGTACCGGATAACCTTCCAGCATCGGATAAAATTGGGCTACTCCGTGTTTTAATGCTTCGATTTCGGCTTCTGTTCCGATACGGGAAGGAGCCAGACCCGGAACACCCATTTCCATTCGGATGAATTTTTCGCCGGTGGCTTTTTCCAGTAGATTAGCTATTTTTACCGTGTCGCGGATAGAAGCATCGTCTAAATTACTTACTCCGCATTGAGCCATCGTGGTGTCAACCAGCTGTTTATCAATCAGATTATTTTGCATGATATGATTTAGTTTGTTGCTTTCATTTTGAAACAATAATACAAAAATTAATTGAAAAAATACAATGATATGGTGATTTTAACTTATAATTAATCAAATTTGTATCGTTTGCAGATTAAATCTAGGTTTGATTTTTCCCCTTTCTATTCCGATTCCGGTTTTTATACCGTCAGACCGGTTCGTTAAGGCTTTCCTTCATTGACCGGCGGAAGCGACCGGGTCTCCGAACGCGATCACCGAAGACGAATAAGTACAACAATAATGCTACTTTTTAAAGTAGTTTCGACGTGTTTTAAAGTTGAGCTTAATCAATTTTGATTGCTGTCGTTTTATTTTGGGGGAATCCGTTGTTTGGCAAATAAACCGATCCTTAAATAAATGAATAAACAATTTTTTCCCTTAAATTTGTCGGGTTAACTAATTGGTGACGGAGTGAATCTTGAATTATTCATAGCAAGAAGATTATTGAAGGGAAAACAAAACGGAGCGGTATCTGTGCCGATTGTAAAAATTGCGTTAGCCGGTATTGCGCTAGGAGTTTGTGTGATGCTGCTTTCGATCCTGATTATTACCGGTTTTAAAAATGAGATAACCACTAAATTGTCGGGATTTATGGCTCATTTGAGCATTACGGCTTATGATCGTGAAGATGCTTATTCGGGAAGTGAGATCGAGCTGAACGATTCTTTGTTGGAAGTGGTCCGGAGAGTGTCCGATTTAAAGCAGATGTATGCTTATGTGACAAAACCGGCGATCTTGAAGAGTAAGGAAGAAATTCACGGTGTAATTTTGAAAGGTATGGATTCCTCTTACGATGCTTCTTTCTACCGGAAGCATCTTCGGGAGGGCGAATACCCTGATTTTTTTCAGGCCGAACCTTCTCGTGAGGTGTTGATCTCAGTTGCTGTGGCGGCTATATTGAATGTCAGTCCCGGTGATAAAATTACGGCACATTTTGTACAAGATCCGCCGAGAGCACGGGTGTTTACGGTGAAGGGAATTTACGATACCGGTTTTAAGGAGTATGACGAAATGCTGGCGGTGTGTGACATCAGGCATTTACAGAAATTGAACAATTGGGCGCCCCGGGAGGTTTCCGGTATTGCTGTGGAACTGAACGATATGAAACGCATATTAGAGGTGGAGGCGGAGTTGGACGACACCTTGCCCATGAATCAGGATGACGATTTTTATAAAATCACTACTTTGCGGGAAACGGCTCCTCAGGTCTTCGATTGGTTGAATCTGTTGAATATGAATGTTTGGATCATCCTGACGCTGATTGTTGTGGTTGCCGGTTTTAATATGGTGTCGGGTTTGTTGATCCTGATTTTGGATAAGACCTCCTTTATCGGGATTTTGAAAGCTTTGGGATATCGGAATATACGTCTGAGGAGATTGTTTTTATATATAGCTGCCGGATTGATTGGCAAAGGGATGGTGGTAGGTAATATTTTGGCTCTTACCTTAGGTGGTTTGCAGGCTCTGTTTCGGATTGTCAGATTAGATTCGGCTACTTATTATATGGATACGGTGCCGATTTATTTCGATTGGGTCTATATTATTTTATTGAATGTCGGAGTGTTGGTGGTTTCGGTGTTGATGTTGGTCGTGCCGACGATGTTGATTTCCAGGATAAAACCGATTAAAGCGATTCGTTTCGAGTAACGTGAAGTAATGAAGATGAATTTTAAAGCATATATAGAAAAATGGATTATTCCGCATCGGCGCGGGATTATGGGTACCGTGATTTTTCACTTGGTCCTGGCTATTTTTTTATTGAGTATGGAAATTTCCCGGATTCAGGTTCATACGGAGATGGAAATCGTTATGGATACCCCGACTCCGGAGGAGAGGCAGAAAAAAGAGGAAGAGCAGCAACGAAAAGAGGAAATTCGTCAAAAGACTTCTCAGGAAGAGGTCGAACGCATGTTGCGTTCCATTGCTGTCAATGAGAATGCCGTACAGCCGGAAAAGAGAGCGGATGCCAGTGTACAGCAATATGTGGACGAGATTTTGAAGGAGTTGGAAGAAGAAGGAAATAGCGGACGTTATAAAGCCCAACGCGATAAAAATTACCAAAAAGACAGTTTGCAAAATGATCGCGATAAACGGGAACAGGAACTGGATTCTTTGAAATCTACTTTTTATGCCGGTGAAAGTAGTGTCAGTTATAATCTGAAAGACCGGTATGCCCGTTTTCTGCCGATTCCGGTATTTAAATGTGAATATGGAGGTAAAGTTGTAGTCGAGATACTGGTTAATCCGAAAGGTGTGGTCCAGAAAGCTAAAATTTTGGAAGATCAGTCTCAGTCGGACGACTGTTTGTGGCGGGTGGCTGCCGATGCTGCTAAACGTTCGCGTTTTAATGAAAAACCGGACGCCCCTGCGCTGCAGAAAGGTACGATCACTTATAATTTTGTAAAGCAGTAAAATAGGTTTTTTGTTTTTTTTACATTAACTTTGCTATCTGATGTGTGATAGTGTCTGATCTGTTAATTATTGTAGTGTATGGGATTATTTTCTTTTTTATTTTCTAAGCATAAACTACTTCGTACGACCTATGAAGCGGAAACTTTCAGAGCCGTATTCCGTGAAGATGAAGAATTGTTTCTGAGGGTGGAAAAAGGGGAAGAGCTAAAACGTTATCGCGAGCTTGAAGAGTATGTAAATAGTGCTCAGTTTAAGGAAAGACGGAAAGAAATCGAACAGCTCTCTTATAAGGACAGCGAATATTATAAAGCAGAACGGCAATATAAAGCTTTGCTCAAGGTGCGTAAGTTACAATCTTATCTGTTGATTGCCGATTCTGAAGAATTGAAGGGGTATGAGCGGGTAAAAGCTTTGCCTGAATATCAGGAGTATCAGAAGCTGAAAGTGATGGTTATGTCGGCCGGTTTCGATAAGAAATTACATGCCGTCGAATATAAAGCTTATCAGGAAATTATTCGTCAGCCGAAGATCGCTGCTTTGATCAAATTAGAGAAATTACGTCGTTTTAAAGAATACCGTGAGGTTAAAGATACGGATTTGCCACAAAAGTTTACGCATTTGGAAACTTATATCCGTTCGGAAGAATTCAAGCGAAACAGAGCTTATCTCTTGAATAAAAACCGGTATCAGACGACCGAAGATTATCAATTACTTTGCGAATTCGATGCTTTGAAAAAGCGCCCCGAAATAGCTAAATATATCTTATTGGCTCAGGACCCTTATTTTAATAGTATGAGGAGATGGCAATTGGTGTTTGAAGACGATTTCAATCAGGGACGCCTGGATGAAACCAAATGGATTACCCGTTATTATGCCGGAGAGCGGTTTTTGAACGATACCTATGGGGTGGGAGAGGATATGCAGTTGTACTCACCGGATAATATCACCTTCGGTGAGAGTGCGGTTTGTCTGAATTTTAGAAAAGAATCGATCATCGGAAAATATTGGGACCGGCAGGTAGGAATACGGGAGAAAAAATACGATTATTCCTCTGCTATGATTAGTTCTGCCACTGCTTTGAGGCAGCGCTACGGTCGTTTTGAGGCTAAGATTAAGCTGAATCGTTGTGCCCTGACTTCTTGTTTTTGGATGCTGGGGGATACAGAGGTGCCTCATGTGGAAATCATGAAGTGTGAGGCCGATGGAGTACATATGGGGAGAGTGTATTCTTATCGTACAGCGGTCAATAAAGATATCCAATTAATCAAAGAGCTGGAGCTCGATAATGCCTATTATATTTTCACTTTGGAGTGGACGGAAAATAAAATGGTGTGGATGGTAAACGATCTGGTGGTGAAAGAGGAAACCGAACATATCCCGGACGTTCCGATGTATGTCGTTTTCTCTTTGGGAACCAATAAAGAACCTCTGGAAAAACAGTTACCCGCACGTATGGAAATAGATTGGTTCAGAGGATATCGTCTGAAAAGTTGAATATGATGGGGTCGGATGGCTAAAACCTGAATTTATGACACGACGGCTTGGATTGCGAATCGGAAGATGGCTAAAAGACAGATTGTTGTCTTCGGGAAGGGCTGTTTGTGAATTGTTTTACCCCCGGATATGTACCGTTTGCGGGGAAAGCCTGATGAAAGGTGAAGTGTATTTGTGTACCGCCTGTCTGGCTGATTTCCCGTTTTCCGATCAGGCCTATGCTATTCAGGAAGATGTGTTGTTGAATTTCGATGCCGCTTACCGGCCTGAAAAATTATTCTCTTTGTTTTATTATAATAAATTCAGCCCCTATAAAAATTTGATTTACCGGATTAAATATCGTTCTCATCGGTCTCTGGGTATCTATCTCGGCCGTTTGCTGGGAGAGAAGATTAAAAATGAATGTGAGGCAGATTGTATCATTCCGGTGCCTTTACATCCCAAAAGGGAAAAAGAAAGGGGATTTAATCAAGCCCGGGAAATTGCTTGTGGTATGGCCGAAACGATAGGAGTAGACATTTATGACGATGTGCTTTTCAGGGTTCGGAACAATGCATCGCAAACCGGGAAGAATGCAAGCGAAAGGCTTAAAAATGTCGAGCATATTTTTGAGTTGCGCAATCCCGCTAAAATTACAGGAAAAAAGGTATTGTTGGTCGATGACGTGATAACGACAGGAGCTACGATCGGTGCTTGTTTGCAGGTTTTGGCTCAGGCAGGGAATGTGCGTTTCTCTTTAGGGTGTCTGGCTCAAACGGTCTGATTTTTTCTTTTCACTTTTTTCCCTTTAACTATTCCCCTTTTGTCCGATATAGTTTATCTTTGTAAATTGAGATCTGACTGAGTAAATAGATAATAGGGATGAAGAAGAACGACGATAGAGCTTTCGGCTGGGAGTGGCTGGCTATGTTAGTTATGGCAGTAGTGGTTTATGCTTGTGCCAGCCGGGGATATCCCGAAGGTGGACCTAAAGATACGACCCCACCCCAAGTGATCCTCGAAGAACCGGCCTCTTTTACTAAAAATTTCGATAAAAAGCGGGTGAACATTTATTTCGATGAGTTTGTCCAGCTAAAAGATATTAACGAGAAGTTCATTATTTCTCCGCCTCAAAAGAAAAAACCGAAGCCTCGTTTAAAGGGGAAATATGTACAAGTCGAATTTGTGGATTCCTTGAAACCGAATACCACTTATACCTTGGATTTTGCAGATGCTATATCCGATAATAACGAGGGAAATCCTTTGGGATTTTATCGCTATGTATTTTCTACCGGGAATGAAATCGATTCGTTGGAATTGAGCGGACAGGTTGTGAATGCGGAATCCGGCGAACCGGTTTTAAATGTATATGTCGAATTGTATTCTAATCTGGCGGATTCGATGCCTTTGCTGGAGGTGCCTGACTATGTCGCCCGTACGGATAGTTCCGGTTTTTTCCGTTTGACGAACTTGAAAGATACGATTTATCGTGTCGTGGCGATTCAGGACGATAACCGGGATTATAAATATACGCCCGAAGCAGAAATGTTTGCTTACCTGGATACCTTGGTGCGTCCCGTGGTGATGACTATGACCCGGGTAGATACGTTCCGGGTTGTCGATAAAATCGTCGGGCAGGACACAACGATGAGGGATAGTATCGTCACACAGGAATATCTGGGATTTGGGCCTAACAATCTTTATCTGCGTTTGTTTCAGGAAAAGCTGACCCAGTTGTATATGACCGATGATGACCGGAAGGAACGGGAACGCCTCGATTTTATCTTTAGTATTCCGGGAAAGAATGAGTTTAAGGCCCGTTTGTTCGATACCTTGTCGACGGAACCGCTACCGGAGGATTGGTATGTGTTGGAACATTCGGCCGGAAACGATACATTGGCTTTGTGGATTAAAGATTCTACCGTGTATAAAAAAGATACCTTGAATGTTATCCTTTCTTACTTGCGGACAGATAGTACCGGTCGGTTGACGACCTTTGCCGATACCAGCCGCTATACATTTAAAGACAAAAAGAAACCCGACAATAAGAAGGGCAGGAAAGACGAACCTGAAACTCCGGCGATTGAGTTTGTGGAAATAAAATCGAATGCCGGTAACGATTTTGATTTGGGTGCCCGTTTGTGGTTGGAATTTAACCGGCCGGTCGACAAGGCGGGCTTGGAGAATCTGCATATATCGGAGAAAGTGGATACACTTTATCAGCCGCTGAATTTTACCCTGGAAGAAGATAGTCTGAAGATCCGGCGTATTTATATCGATGCTTCCTGGAAAGCCGGGCAGGAATATCTGTTGACTTTGGATTCTGCTTCTGTCAACGATATTTATGGACGGCATAATAACAAACTGGAGAAAAAATTCAAAGTGCGTCAGGAAGAATTTTACGGGAAGATTATGCTCAATGTGAGTGGCGTGCAGGGACAGGTTATTCTACAACTCTATAAGTCGGATAATGGGAAATCTGAGAATGGAAAACGTTCTTATGCAGTGGTACAGGAGCAAATTATCAACCAGGATGGACAGGTCACTTTCCCGTTGATTCCCGAGGGGAAATACAAGTTTAGGGCGATCTTGGATACCAATGGCAATGGAATTTGGGATACCGGTTTGTATTTGAAGAACCAACAGCCTGAAGAAATCGTTTATTTACCTGTCGAAATCAGTGTCAAACAAAATTTTGATATTGAGCAGGAATTTAATTTGTTGAAGCCGTATAAGGATGAGAGTGATAAATAGAAGGATATGAAAAAAATTTGGATATTGATGTTGTTATTGGGGGGAAGCCTGTCGCTTTGTGCCCAATCGAAATCCCCGCCTATAGAAGAGTTGGTATATACCGGATATTATAACTGGGGATTTATTTGGGTCAAGGCTGGGCGGGTGGATTTTTCGTTGACGACTTCCGAAAAATATCCGAATGCCGAACGTTTAAAAGCTGTGGGTTATTCTTTACCTTCCTGGGATTGGATATTCACGATCAGGGACACCCTGATATCGCATTTTGACAAGAATACTTTTATGCCCTATGAATTTTCGAGAAAAGCTCATGAAGGGAATTATCATAAGACTTTCGATTATACATTTCATTATGACGATTCTGTCGTATTGGGAGATATCCATCGGATTGGAAAATTCAGACGGACAGATACGGTGAAACTACTCGGTCAAACCTATGATATGCTTTCGGTTGCCTGGATGGCCCGGGAGTTGGATTTTGATAAATACCAAAAAAACGACTTGATTCCGATCCGGATTTTGATCGATAGTAAAATTTATGATTTGTATATCCGTTATCTGGGTGTGGTGAAAAGCAAGATTGCCGGCCGGAAACAGGAATGTTACGTTTTTTCTCCCTTGTTGGTTGAAGGTGAGGTATTCAAAGGAGGCGAAAATATGAAGATTTGGTTGAGTAAAGACGAATATCGGCTTCCTTTGATGGTCGAAGCGAAGATTCTGGTCGGATCGGTAAAGGCGATTTTAGATCGTTCGGCTAGCAAATACGGGGATTTTACGGAATAAGTTTAATGTATATTTTAAATCATAATAAAATGAAGATACGAATATTAGTCAGTCTGCTGGTGTTGACCCTGAGTTATTTTTTGTTCTCTTGTAAAGAAGGTGGCGGTGGCCGGCGGTCAGCTTTACCTCCTGTCAGCGGTTCTACGAATGAACTGCTCGTCGTTATGCCGAAAACTTTGTGGGAAGGTCATGTCGGGGATACTATCAAGGAATTTTTCGGACAGCCTCAATTGGGATTACCTCAGGGCGAACCGGTCTTTGATTTGATCAATCTTCCGCCTTCTAATTTCGAAAAAAATGTCCGTTTTCATCGGAATATACTGACTGTTTCGATTAAGGATAAAGTCGATACGGCTTCAATCGTGTTTCACGAGAGTCCCTGGGCTCGTTCTCAGAAGATTTTTCAAATCAGTGCACCGGATGTAGAGGCATTTTATAAAATCTTCAATAAAAATAAAATGATGAACGTGTATCTCAAGGCAGAACGTGACCGTTTGATCGAGGTATACAAGAAAATACCGGATACGAAGATATTCAATATGTTTAAGAATAAGTACGACCTCCTGTTGTATTGTCCCGGAGGATATTATATAAATAAAGATACTTCGAATTTTGTATGGATTTCTTCCGAGACCCGGGTCGATAGCAAGGGGATCATTTTTTTTGAAGAAAAATATGAACATGAAAGTCAGATGGATTACCAGATTATCCTGGACCGGATGAATGAAGAGTTGAAGAAATATATTCCTGGGCCCCGGGATAGTACCTGGATGGCTTTGGATCTGAAGACTCCGATGACTGCTGCTTTTTATAAATATGACGGAATTCATTATGCTTTGCTTATCAGAGGTTTGTGGACTGCCGAAAATGATTTTATGGGGGGGCCGTTTGTTTTGAATGTCGTATTGGATGAAAAGAATAGCCGTATTATCTATATGATGGGCTATGTATACGCTCCCGATGGTAAAAAACGGAATATGTTGAGACAAGTGGAAAGTATTGTAAATTCTATGAAAATCGATTTCCCCGAGGAAGAAAAGAAATAAAGGGATAATGAGAGAGTGCATTTTTTTTCTGTGTTTGTGGTGTGGAATAATCGGAGGGGCTGAAGCCGTTTCTCCGGGTATTCAGCATTTTGACCGATACCGGAGTTTGTTGGAAGGCAAAAAGGTCGGGATTGTGGCTAATCAGACTGCTGTGCTGGAAACCGGGGACGGATATAAGCATAGTGTCGATTTCCTGCGTGATCATCAGGTACAATTGATACGTATCTTTTGTCCGGAACATGGGTTCAGAGGAGATGCCGATGCTGGGGAAACGGTGGGTGATTACCGGGATCGGCAGACCGGTTTACCGGTCATTTCCTTATACGGAAAGAAGAAAAAACCGAGTCCGGCGGATTTGCAGGGATTGGATGTGGTTGTTTTCGATATGCAGGATGTCGGTGTCCGTTTTTATACTTATCTCTCTACTTTACACTATGTGATGGAGGCTTGTGCCGAGAATCAGGTTCCGCTTGTGGTTATGGACCGTCCGAATCCGAATGCTTTTTATGTAGACGGGCCTGTATTGGAAATGAAATACCGGTCTTTTGTCGGAATGCATCCGGTTCCTGTCGTTTATGGGATGACTATCGGTGAGTATGCCCGGATGATTAATGGAGAAGGTTGGTTGAAAGATAAAAAGAAATGTGATTTGACGGTGATTCCTTGTCAGGGATGGAATAGGAGTATGACGGTAGATTTACCCCGGAAACCTTCTCCCAATTTGCCCGATAAAGTGTCGGTCATGTTGTATCCTTCGGTTTGTTTTTTTGAAGGAACGGTAGTCAGTGAAGGGCGTGGGACCTATACTCCCTTTCAGGTATTCGGGCATCCCGAATTGAAAGGTATGCCTTATACTTTTGTACCCGAAAGTATTCCCGGTATGAGTAAAAATCCCAAATGCCTGGGATTGAAATGCTATGGCATGGACCTGAGGAATAAATACGATGAGGTGAGAGAGGGACAACGGTTACGTGTGGATTGGTTACTATTGGCTTATCGGAATTATACCGGAAAAACTCCTTTTTTCACTTCTTTTTTCGAGAAATTGGCCGGGACAGATCGACTCAGAAAAGATATTGAGGCAGGTAAGAGCGAGCAGCAGATAAGAGCTGCCTGGCGTTTTCCATTGGAAGAGTTTCAGAAAATCAGAGAGAAGTATTTGATCTATAAATAAATTATTGAATTAGTGGATTGAAGATGAAAAAGTCACTGGGAAAACGGGTGTTGAAATGGACTCTCTGGAGCCTGTTAGCTTTAGTGGTACTGATTTTGGTCGGTGTCACTATTGTTATTCATTTTATCTTTACCCCGGCAAAATTAACTCCTTTGGTAGAGAAGACTGCAAAAGAATACCTGAATGCCGAGGTACATTTTGGAAATATTGAATTGACTTTTTTCTCTACTTTCCCGGATTTTGGAATTCAATTGGACGATGCTTCTGTTATTTCCGGGACATTCCGTGATAGTACGGCTAATAGCGAGCCGACCATGCAGGATTCCTTGATGAATATAAAATCTTGTCTGTTGACTATAAATCCGATCGCTTACCTGACTAAGAACCGTATTGTGGTGAAGGATTTCGTATTGGAACAGCCGGAGATATATGCTTATGTAGATTCGGCCGGTGTTCCCAATTGGGATATACTCCGGATAGCGGCAGATACGACTACTGTAGATACAACGATGGCGGATACCACTACTTTCGATTCGGGAATACGTTTGCGGAATGTTAGAATCCGGAATGGAAGGCTTGTTTTCGATGACCGGAATACGCGTTTGTATACCCGATTGACCGGAATAAACCTTGGAGTAGATGGCTATCTGGGTAAACGCCGTTCTCGGCTGAAACTGGATTTTTCAACTGAAAACGTATTGTTTTGGCAAGAAGGACAGTTGCTGGTCAACCGTTTGGCTTTCGGAATAGAAACCGGTATGAAAATCAACCGGGATTCCTTATTATACACTTTGGAGAAAGCCGTAGTCGATGTAAACGGTATCCGTTTCGGAGCCGGAGGAACTTTAAGAGGAGATACCGTAAATCATACTTTACTGGTGAATTTAAAGTATGGAATACATATTCCGACATTAAAGACACTATTGGACTTGGTGCCCGATACTATTCTGCATAAGACTGAAAATGTGGAGGTGCGGGGAGATGTATTGTGCCAGGGAGAGATTAAAGGTATTTACGGTCAACAGAATATTCCCTTGCTGA
>ERZ839741.3867-NODE-3867-length-11309-cov-3.856318_pt1 | contig 11309 bp, 10 predicted proteins | sample MGYA00519880_ERZ839741 | MGnify/ENA primary metagenome ERZ839741 (study PRJEB31850, sample SAMEA3708851) | human gut metagenome | biome: human gut; feature: human-associated habitat; material: faeces | place: China | collected 2014 ... | reverse complement strand
AGAAGATGGAACTAAATATGATGTTACCGTTACGTATGCCTCTGCGGGAGAAGGGACAGAGGAAAATCCGGAAAAGAAATGTCAGTATGACAAAGCCTCCGGCAGCGTATCCGGTATATTAAATGATATCCTGCTTATGAATACGGGAACTGCCGGCCCTCAGATCACGATTGGCAGTACGGATTCGCCGATCAGTGAGGATATTACGATAGATACGGCGGGCTTCAGTGAGGAGAATGCCGTTGTATTAGAAGGAACGATCAACGGAAGGGTCACGGTCACCGGAAAAGGAACATTAAAATCCAGCCTTAGCTGTTCCGGCTTTGTTGGCGCGACACCGAGTACGATCCATATTATAGGAGGAGAGATTATCGGGACAAGTACGGATTCGCCGGTGATCCAATTGAGTGCAGCAAACCTGATCGTTGAAGGGGACAGCACAGTGATCCTTAATGTGAATCATTCAAACGGCTCTACTGAGAGCCGCGATACGATCAGTGCGACAGGCGGCGTACAGATCACGATCCGAGGAGGCAGTATCGAGTCTTCTGGCGGACGTGCTTTGTATATATACAGAAAAGGAGATTCTGCCTTAGCCGAGTCCTATGCTTCTCTCCTTGTCGAGGGAGGAACCATATTAGGAGCCAAATATGGTATTTACAATACCGAACATAATGAAGTCACGATAAAGGGTGGTACGATTCATGGGGATACATCCGATATCTTCCTTGCCCATAACATCACTCAAATCTCACGTGAACCAAAAAAGTTTACCGTAGAGAATGAAAGCTCCTCAAAGCCATTCCCCTTTGCCAAGATGCAAATCGAAAGGCTATCCAGTACGAATGAGATCGATTTCACGAAGGCAAAGCTTAATGCTGATGATAAGCTAAGTATCGTTCTCGACAGCGGAGCGGAAGCAGGCAAGCTGTTTCGAGTATCCACAAAGGAATACAGGAGCTTTCTAAAGCAGATTGAGCTTTCCGGCCCAGAAGCACCAGTCTGCGTGGTCTATAATTCTGCCAAGCCTTCAGCATCGCCGGAAACGACAGACATCTATGCGTTCCCAAAGACAGGGCCGCAGACGGTTCATGTTAAATATTATAACGAGTATAAAGATACAGAGCCGTTTTATGATGAATATCTTTTAAAAGGGTATACGGTCAATGATGCAGAACCGATAAGCAGCTACCTGAGTAAAACAGTGCCTTCCGGGATAAATCAGGCTGAGTTTTCCGTATGGCGCTATAAGGATGACATAAGAATGGGTACAGCGGCAGATGAAACGCGCACCGTTAAGGAGCTTGTCGAGGATAGGCTTGATACGGAGGAAAACAACGCTCCGGTGGTCGAGCTTTACGCAGGATACAAGGTCTCTCTTACGGGTAACGCAGCTGCTACCGGAGACAGCTCGGTAAGCTTTGAGGCAACATCTGATGGAACGACCCTGTATTATACAAATAATACAACATACAGCACATACAGCGGCGAAGAATTAAGGGCGGCGGCTAAGGCCGAAGCAACAAGAGCAGATTTTCAGTCTTTGACCTCAGGAAATGGTAAATTCACAATTTCCTACAAGGATCTGGCGCCGGGACAATCCTATTCCTGTATTATGGTTGCCGAAAATGAAAATCTTGATGTATCCGATGCCCTTACGCTGACGGCAACGACAAATAAACGTGTATTAAATAAAAATGATTTCAGTATTGGCGAGACAAAATTCACCTATGCCGGAAATCAGGCTACACATGGAGTGAGTGTAACACCGACTTCGGAAAATACCGGAAAATTCGAGATCGATATGGTGCGCTATAAAAAGAAGGAGGGAGAGAAATATACAGGAGGCTTCCTCGAAGCACAGGCGGCAGCCGGTGTATATGGCGTATTTGTCTCTACGAAATCGGAAGCAACCGGGATCAATCGTGCGACAGATCTGTTCCTCTGCGATATGACGATCGAGAAGGCGAAATTTAATCCTTCGTGGTTTAAGACCTACAGTAAGATCACCTATGGTCAGGATGCAGGGGATGCTTTAAAACCGGAGATCCGAGGAGAATACAGTGCAGCCGGTGCCACAGCCTTTATTACCGGCTATGGAGAGATCAGCTATAAGCTATATGAAGATGCGGCCCTTACAAAAGAGGTTTCCCGAAACAGCAGTGGACACTATGACGTGTGCCTGAAGGAAGACGGAACCGTTGGCCAATATTATGTGGGAGTTACCTGTACGGAAGGAAGTAATGTTAAGGCACAAGAAACACCGGCCGTAATCTACAATAATACGCTGATGATCAAGAAAGCAGACTACACATTTACGGATCTGACCTGTGAAAATATCTATTACGGCGAGTCACCTGCCCCCGAAGTTCATCTGAAAAATGCGGATGCAGACGTAGCTTATACAGAGGCGGATGCCGGGCCGGTGCGATTCACCTACACAAAAGACAGTAGCGGAAGTGATGGTGCGGTCTGGTCTGCAGCAAATAACGTCGGAAAATGGTATGTGCGTGCCGAGATCGATAAAAGCCGGAATTTTAATGGTGCGAAAAGTGAATGGAAGGCGTTTACCGTCGACAAGGCAGAGCTTAAGATTTCGGTTAAAACCCTCGACTCCAAGACGTATGACGGATCGACAACAGCAAATGGTACGCTTTCGCTGGAAGCAGTAAAGGGAAACATCCTTTCTACTGATGAAGCGGAACTTGGGGCAAGCGGAGTTTTCACATGGACATCTCCGGCAGCAGGAACAAGTACGGTAAATGTTTCCGGAATTCAACTTACCGGTACGGAAAAAGATAATTACTGCATCGTGGAGGGCGGCGACAGCCTTACCGCAATATCCTGTCAGGATGCCAAAATCACAGCCGCAGAGATTACCGGAGTTTCTGTTAAGCAGACAGGCTCTCTTACCTACAATGGCCGGCCTCAGGTGGCGAATGTCGAAGCCAAGGCAACAACCGTTGACGGAAAGGCGGTAAGCTTCGTATATGGCATGACAGCAGAGCAGGCGGCCGATCCGAACAAAGCCTCCCGTGCAGTACCGGAGTTTACCGATGCCGGAGAGCATAGAGTATATTATGTGGCATCGGCATCGGATCATAAGTCGGAAACGGGAAGCTTTATTGTAACGATTCATGAGGCCCAGCTTAATGGCGTAAAGTCAGAAAATTACACAGGATTTTATGACGGAAAGGATCATGGCATTTCCGTGACCTTAACGGAAACTTCAGAAGGCGGAACCGTCAAGTACGGAGAAAAAGAAGGTGAGTGTACGCTTACTGAAAGTCCTCTGTACCGGAATGCAGGAACTTATACCGTCTATTATGAGGTTTCCAAGGATAACTATATAACCTATAAGGGTCAGGCCCTTGTGACCATCAATCCGGCAGACCTTACCGTGACGGCAGAGCCTAAGACAGTCACTTACAAAGAGGCACCGCCGGTATACAGCAGCAAGATCAGCGGACTGGTGGACGGTGATACAGAGGAAGCTCTGGAGGGTGAGCTCACTTACCGGTGCGATTACGCAGCCGGAAAGGACGTTGGAGAATATGATATCATTCCCTCCGGTCTTACGGCGAAGAACGGAAATTATAAGATCACATATATCCCGGGAAAACTTAACGTAACTCAGGCGGCACCGGAGCTCTCGATCGAAAATCTCTCCGCACTGGATCGTGTTTACGATGCAGCGGCACTGAAGCCGGATGTGCGCTCCGATAGTGACGGCGCACTTACGGTAATGTTTAAGAGAGGAAATGAGGTTATTCCAAATGCCCCGGATGCGGTGGGAAGCTATCGTGTGATCGTAAATACAGAAGCCACTACGAATTATCTGGCAGGGAATAAAGAGTTTTCATTTGAGATCCGAAAAGCCCCGCTTACGATTACCGCAAAAGCTCTCCAGATCCCCGTAAGAAGTGAGATCCCCGAGTATGAGGCAGTATACGAGGGCTTTGCCGGAGCCGATGACGCGGCTTCCTTAGGCGGAAAACTTCAGTTTACCTGCTCCTACACGAAGGAGAGTGCTGTCGGTACTTATGAGATCATGCCTTATGGTCTTACATCCGAAAACTATGAGATCCGTTTTGTCGGAGGAATGCTTACGGTTGAAAGAAAGAGTGGAGGCGGAAGCAGCAGCGGAGGCAGAAGCAGCAGCGCTGACACAATGAGCGAGTCCGGAAGCTGGAAACGGAACGAAAAGGGCTGGTGGTATGAGTATAAGGACAGCTCCTACCCGATGGGAGGCTGGAGTAAGGATGCAGAGGGAAATATCATCGAAACGCTGACATGGAGGAAGATCAATGGCAGATGGTGGGCCTTTGGCAACGACGGATATCTCAAAACCGGCTGGGTAAAGGATAATGTCACAGGCAACTGGTATATGAATGATGAAAATGCCGGAATGCTGGAGGAATGGTATCTGGATCCGCACAGCGGCAGCTGGTATTATCTGGAGCCGGGTACCGGAATCATGCTTACCGGCTGGCACTTCATCAATGGAAGATGGTACTATCTGTCTGAAACATCCGGAGCAGTCCCGTTAGGAGCTATGTATCGTTCTGCATGGACACCGGACGGATATCTGGTGGACGAGACCGGAGCATGGAAAGAAGATGCTGGAAGAAAGCAGTAGTTTTTATTCTTTAAAAAAGAGAGCAGAAAGTCCTTGCAAATCAAGGATTTCTATGATAAAATTATATTCTGTGAAATAAAGAGATGTTCCGCTGTTACAGGAAGCACGTTTTTACGGGATAAAAGATCGTATTAAGAACATCAAAGATTTTAAAGGAGGTTCACAAAGATGAACGAGATTATTAAGAACATTGAAGCAGCTCAGTTAAAGGAAACCGTTCCGAGTTTCAACGTAGGCGATACAGTACGTGTATCTGCTAAGATCAAAGAGGGAAACCGCGAGAGAATTCAGGTTTTCGAGGGAACTGTTATTAAAAGACAGAACGGCGGCGTTCGCGAGACTTTCACTGTTAGAAAAAGCTCCAACGGTGTTGGTGTAGAGAAGACCTGGCCGTTACATTCTCCGTCTGTAGAGAACGTTGAAGTAGTAAGAAGAGGTAAAGTAAGAAGAGCAAAACTGAACTACCTGAGATCCAGAATCGGCAAGGCAGCGAAGGTAAAAGAGTTAGTAAAATAATTTCTGAAGCGGATGGGGCTGCTGTACAGATCAGCCCGCTGTGCATCCGGATATGCGGTTATGTGTGTCCGGCGCGGCGGGAGGAACTGTGCAGCAGCTTTTTTTCGTGTAATAGGAAATTCCTTGTGATTCCCTATTATAAAAAAGAATGTGCCCTGGCACATTCTCGCGCCGAGGCGCGGTTGCTTGCGACATGAGCGATGATTCATGGGGAATGGATAGAGAGGGAGTGACATATGGAGCTGAAAGAGGATAAAAACCGCATCCGTCTGATGGTTGGATGGATCGTGGATATCGCGGTGGTAATTTCGATCGCGTGGTTCGCCGTGTTTGCGATGGGGACACAGATACGGGTGAGCGGTCAATCAATGGAACCGGTGTTGTCGCAGAACGAAAAGGTTCTGATGAACCGCCTGAGTTACCGCGTGATGCGCCCAAAGCGCTATGACATTATTGTATTTGAAAAAGAAACGGGAAATTACAATATAAAACGCGTCATTGGACTGCCAGGTGAGACGGTGCAGATCAAGGACGGTTATATTTACATTAATAATGAAAAATTAGACGCCCCGAACGACTTGGGTAAGGCGGCTCTGGCTGGACTGGCGGAATATCCGATTAGTCTGGATAAAAACGAATATTTTCTGCTGGGTGACAACCGCTCCGGCAGTGAGGACAGCCGCTTTTCCAATGTGGGAAATGTGAAGTTCCGGCAGATCAAAGGAAAGGTCTGGCTGCGGATCCAGCCGGTTAGCCGGTTTGGGTTGATTTCGTCGAGATAGGTTCTAAGAAAGGAAGAAAATTTCATGCAGATACAATGGTACCCTGGACATATGACAAAGGCAAAAAGAGCCATGAAGGAAGATATCAAGCTGATCGATCTGGTGATTGAGCTGGTGGATGCGCGCGTGCCGCTCGGCAGCCGCAACCCGGATATTGATGAGCTTGCGAAGGGAAAGGGACGGATTGTCCTTTTAAATAAGGCGGATCTGGCGGACGACGGCTGTACAGAGCGCTGGATCGCATGGTTTAAGGAGCAGGGCATCCATGCACTCCGCATCAACGCGCGCAGCGGCATGGGAATGAAGCAGATCCAGCCGCTGGTGCAGGAGGCATGCAAGGAGAAAATTGAGCGTGACCGCCGCCGCGGTATCAAAAACCGCCCGGTGCGGACGATGGTAGTCGGCATTCCGAATGTCGGAAAATCGACCTTTATCAATTCCTTTGCCGGAAAAGCCTGCGCCAAGACTGGAAATAAACCGGGTGTTACCAAGGGAAACCAGTGGATCCGCTTAAATAAGACACTGGAACTTCTCGATACGCCGGGAATCCTCTGGCCGAAATTTGAAGATCCGAATGTGGGACTGTGCCTTGCATTTATCGGCTCGATCAACGATGAGATTCTGGATAAGGAAGAGCTGGCAGCCGAGCTGATCAAAAATATGTCCGGACGTTACGGAAAGCGCCTGGAAGAGCGGTATGGTGTGACGCTGGTTGAGAATACGGCTGGGGACGGCGAAGATACAAAAAAAGCCTGGGAAATTCTGCGTGAAATCGCAAGGGCACGTTCCTGTCTTTTAAAGGGCAGCGAGCTGGATACGAAAAAAGCGGCTGGCTTCCTATTAGATGACTTCCGCAGCGGCAAACTGGGGCGCGTGACGCTGGAAGTGCCGGAGGTATAGGAAAACATGAGAAAACTAACAGGAGAAAAACTGGAAGCAGAACTGGCGCGTCTCGAAGGAATGCGCGCCTATGAACATCAGTACGAAAGTGCAGGGATCGTCTGCGGCATTGATGAGGCGGGCAGAGGTCCATTAGCCGGTCCGGTGGTGGCGGCGGTCGCGGTACTTCCGAAAGACTGTACGATTCTGCGGCTGAACGATTCCAAAAAATTGTCGGAAAAATGCCGGGAAGAATTGTTTCTGGAAATCAAAGAAAAGGCAGCTGCCTACGGAATTGGAATTGTAAGCCCGGAGGTGATCGATTCCATCAATATTTTGCAGGCGACCTATGAAGCGATGCGTCAGGCAGTCGCACAGCTTCCGCAGGAGCCGGATATCTTTTTAAATGATGCGGTCATCATTCCGGGGATTTCGGAGGAAAAGCAGATTAAGATTATCAAGGGCGATGCAAAAAGTGTCTCGATCGCGGCAGCCAGTATCCTGGCAAAAGTGACGAGGGATCATATGATGATGGAGTACGATAAAATCTATCCGGAATACGGGTTTGCGAAGCATAAAGGATACGGAACCAAGATGCATAACGAGGCAATTTTAACCTATGGTCCATGCCCGATCCACCGGAGAACCTTTTTGAAGAAGCTGCTGGGCGAGGAAGCCGCGATGCAGGGGATGAAATAACAGAAAGGGAGCTGAATGGGAGAAAGAAACGTTCATCTTCATGGAAATTCATTCAACCGCCGTGCCATCGGAACTGAATATGAAACTCTGGCGTGTGAATATCTCACCCGGCACGGTTATCAGATTCTCTGCCGGAATTTCCGCTGTCGCCAAGGTGAAATTGATATTATCGCAAGAGATAGAGACTACCTGGTTTTTATCGAGGTCAAATACCGCCGCGATGAACACGAAGGCGATCCGGCGGAGGCAGTGGATGCCCGCAAGCAGGCGCGGATTCTTCGTACCGCCCGGTATTATATGACGCGTTATCATATTTCCGAGGACACGCCGTGCCGGTTTGATGTGGTGGCGGTGCTTGGCAGTAACGTGAGATTAATTCGGGACGCGTTCTGGTGCGGATAATTACAAATGAGAGAATTCAAAAACTGCACAACGAGATTTGAGCAAGAGACAGAAAAAGGATGTGACGATCATGGCGCTTACCTATATACAAAAAACAGTTCATCCGGCATCAATTACCCTTCATGAGTCAAACGGAGTGGCTTATTTTACCTTTCCGCTGTTAGAGCAGACCAGGATGGTGCGCCACGCATTTTCTACCCGGCTTGGCGGAGCGAGCAAGGGATATTTCAGTACGATGAACTTTTCGCTGACGCGCGGCGACAACCGGGACGATGTGCTTGAAAATTACCGGAAAATGGCGCGGATTCTGGGAACGGATGTGTCAAAGATGGTGCTCAGCCATCAGACGCACACGACGAATATCCGTCTTGTTACGGAAGCTGACGCTGGAAAAGGAATCTGGCGGGAACGCGATTATGAAAACATCGACGGGCTTATCACAAACGTGCCGGGGCTGACGCTGGTTACATTTTTTGCGGACTGTGTACCATTATATTTTGTAGATCCGGTGCATCGTGCGATCGGACTGTCGCATTCCGGCTGGAAGGGAACCGTTCACCGGATGGGACAGAAAACGATCGAGGCGATGGGAGAGGCGTTCGGCACGAAGCCGGAGGATCTGCGCGTCTGCATCGGACCGAGCATCTGCCGGGACTGTTATGAGGTCAGTGAGGATGTGGCAGACGCATTTAAAGAAGAATTTGGAGCAGAAATCAGTCAGGATGATTCAACATCCTGTTATTCCTGGAATGGGAAATCGATTCTCATGAATAAGGGGAATGGCAAGTACCAGCTTGACCTCTGGGGCGCGAACCGCCTGGTGCTTCTGGATGCCGGAATTTTGCCGGAGCATCTGGCTGTGACGAATGTATGTACGAAATGCAATCCGGATCTTTTATATTCACACCGCGTGATGGGAGATAAGAGGGGGAATCTGGCGGCATTTTTATCGCTAAAGTAAGTATACAATCTGTCTGTCAAACAAGTGAATGAATGTTTTACAGAAAAGAACAGCAGCATGATTGAAAATCGGTCGTTCAAGTTCGGTTTTGTCAATCATGCTGCTGCCGTTTTTTTCGCCGTTTCAGCGAAGATTCAGAAGAGCCCTACGATGCCTTATTTACCAGCCATCTTTTTTTCCTGTTCCTCAATCATCTTTTTGACCATATAGCCGCCGACGGAACCAGCCTGTGCGGAGGTCAGGTTACCATTGTAGCCCTCGCTTAACGGAACGCCAATCTCATTGGCAACCTCCATCTTAAAGCGGTTCATCGCTTCCTTGGCTTCCGGTACATTGGTTTTGTTAGTGTTGTTGGAACTAGACATAACAGACGCCTCCTTTTTTGCGTGTGCCCCTTCAAACTTTCGTTTGTCCGGGTGTCTCTTTTTGTTACATTCTCAGTATGCGGATCTTAAAAGTGAAATACACTAGAAGGTTTTGTGCAAATTGACATTTTGGGGCAAAACACCCACAATGTAGGGAAAAAAGTTAGTATTGATCCGATTTTATGCTTGTATATCAGTAAAACTCATACTATAATAGAACAGATGTAGTGTTAAAAAATACGCAAACTGTTTGGTAAATTTTACGGTTGCAGTTCAAAATACATTAATATTTCTAGTAAGATGGAGAAAAATCCATGCGGGTAATAGCAGGAAGTGCCAGAAGGCTTACTTTAAAGACGATCGAGGGAATGGATACGAGACCGACGACGGACCGTATCAAAGAAACTCTTTTTAATATGATTCAGAATGATATCTATGGATGCACATTTCTCGATTTATTCAGCGGAAGCGGGGCGATCGGGATCGAAGCTTTAAGCCGCGGGGCAAAAGAAGCTGTTTTTGTGGAGAAGAATCCGAAAGCGGCGGACTGCATCCGTGACAATCTGAAAGCGGCCCGCCTAGCTGATAAGGCGACGCTGTTAAACTGTGATATTTCGGATGCATTGAAACGGATAGAAAACCGGAAGAGTGCGTTTGATTTCATTTTTATGGATCCTCCGTACAACCATCTCTGGGAGAAAGAAGTGCTTACTTATCTGGCGCATTCGTCCCTGGCAGATGAACATACGATGATCATCACAGAGGCATCGAAAGAGACCGGGTGCAGCTACCTTTCAGAACTGGGATACCATCTCGAAAAAGAGAAGATATATAAGACGAATAAACATCTGTTTATCCGAAAAGCTTGAATACCAAAGGAGAAAAAAAGATGAAAACAGCCATTTATCCGGGCAGCTTTGATCCGGTGACGCTCGGACATTTTGATATTATAAAGCGATCCTCCGAAATTTTTGATCAGGTCATCGTGGGAGTTTTGTGTAATAACGCAAAATCTCCGTTGTTTTCTGTCGAAGAACGTGTTAAGATGTTAGAGGAAGTGACAAAAGACATTCCTAACGTGGAGGTGCAGTCGTTTGACGGACTTCTGGTCGATTTCATGCGCCAGAATCACGCAAAGGTCATCGTGCGTGGTCTGCGTGCGATCACGGATTTCGAATATGAGCTGCAACTCGCGCAGATGAACCGGGTGATTGCACCCGAAATAGATACCCTGTTTCTGACAACGAACCTTAAATACGCGTATTTAAGTTCCAGTATGGCAAAAGAGGTTGCGATGTACGGCGGAGACATTTCCGAATTTCTCGATCCGGTCATTGCAAAACAAGTACAGGAGAAATACCAGGCGCTTCAGGAAGACAGGGAATGTAAGTAAGGAGAAAAGCTATGAGCAGAATTGAACAGATCATCACAGAAATTGAAGATTATATCGACAGCTGCAAGTTTCAGCCGCTGTCCAACACGAAGATTTTAGTAAATAAAGAAGAGATTGAAGAACTGCTCGTGGAACTGCGTCTTCGCATTCCGGAGGAGATCAAGAAATATCAGAAGATCATCAGCAACCAGGATGCGATTCTGCAGGAGGCACGTTCCCAGGCAGACGCGATGGTAGCCGAGGCGACCGCCCAGACCAATGAGCTGGTTAATGAGCATGAGATCATGCAGAGAGCTTACGCCCAGGCAAATGAGATCATCGAGCAGGCGCAGGCGCAGGCTCAGACGATCGTTGACAATGCGGTCGCTGATGCGAACAGTGTCCGTCAGGGTTCGATCCAGTATACCGATGATATGTTAAAGAGTCTCCAGACGATCATGAACCACACGATGGAGGGCGCTCAGGGCCGCTTCGACGCATTCATGAATTCCATGAAGTCCAGCTACGATATCGTTTCCTCCAACAGAAAGGAACTTTCCTCCGGAATCATCACAGAGAAAGAGGAAGACGCTGCGCCGGAGACCGAGGGTAAGAACGCTTAATGCAGTCAGTCTGTACAGAATCGCTGATGGAAACAAAACGAATTTAAAATATGGAAAAACTGGCTGACACT
>ERZ839741.3850-NODE-3850-length-11360-cov-2.735338_pt1 | contig 11360 bp, 9 predicted proteins | sample MGYA00519880_ERZ839741 | MGnify/ENA primary metagenome ERZ839741 (study PRJEB31850, sample SAMEA3708851) | human gut metagenome | biome: human gut; feature: human-associated habitat; material: faeces | place: China | collected 2014 ... | reverse complement strand
CTTTGCCGGGATTATCCCGCAGCGGAACAACGATCACAGCATGTCTGCTCAGCGGATTTAACCGCAAGTTTGCAGTGAAATATTCGTTTATTATGTCGATACCGGCGATTTTAGGTGCCATGGTGTTAGAGTTAAAAGATTTTGCAGACCTGTCTGTGAGCGGCATGGATATCACCTGCTATATTGTTGGTATGGTGATCGCTGCAGTGATCGGATATATCTGTATTAAAACAATGCTTGTCATTGTGCGCAATCGGAAATTCCGTGTTTTTGCAGTTTATTGTCTGATTGTCGGACTGCTCTCAATCGGCGGATTTTTCTATACATTATAGGAGATATTTTTTGGAGGTAATATTTTGGCAACAGGGAAAAGAAAGAGTTCCTCTGGCAGAAAAACTTCTGGCAGAAAAACGAATTCAGGACGTAAGAAGAATGATATACAGCAGGAGAGCTTTACAGAGGAAGTGATTCTGTGGGTGATCCTTGCAATCTCCATTTTACTTTTTATCAGTAATTTTGGAATCGGCGGGGCAATTGGAAATGCTGTCAGCAGTTTCTTTTTTGGTGTATTTGGTTTGATCGCATATATTTTTCCGGTTGTTTTGGTGATCGGTACTTTTTTTGCGGCGTCCAATAAAGGCAATCGGATCGCAACGGTAAAAATTGCTGCGGCTGTCTTTTTTGTGCTGTTTTTATGTATGTTTATCGAGATCGTGCGCTGTGGCGCGGAAGTTGCCGGAGCGGCAGGTGCCTATCAGTATTGTTCGGTACATAAAATTGGCGGAGGATTTTTAGGTGGTCTTCTTGCCGGGATTTTTTGTCCAAATTTTGGACTCCTCGGTTCTTATGTGATCGATGTTGTGGCAATGATTATCTGTCTGGTGCTGATCACAGAACGTTCCGCATTGAAGGGTGTGCAGAAAGGCAGCCGTAAAGTTTATGAAACGGCAAAAGAGAGCAATGAACGTCATCGTGAACTTGCAGAACAGCGACGTGAGGAACGTGAGCTGCGCCGCATGGACCGCAAGGTGGAAGGCGTGGCAGTCGACACAAGAGTTCTTCCGGACAGGAAGGCAGAGCCTATGGGTTCGGATGAAGTCAGTGAAATTAATATTGACAAACTTTTGGAGCAGTCGAACACCAATCTGCCGGAAATCAAGGAGGAGAAGCATGTGACACTCACAGCCGGAGGCGCAGAATATCAAAAACTTCCTGCTATGGAACCGGAGACGGAACCGTATGTTGCTCCGTCCGCATTTTCTGAGGAAGCGTTTGAGGCAAAAGAGCTGGAAGAGGATGCATCAATCTTTCACTCAGAGCCGGCATATCAGGAGAGTATCCATACAGAGCCGGCTTATGAAGGACATCATCCAGTAGAAGAATCTATTCCGTATGATGCCGCAGAAAAACCGGAAGAGCCGCATGCGAGAGCAGAAAAAGTAGAGCTTCATTCAGAAAGAACCGAAAAACCGAAGAAAAATGTTAAGGCTACGGAGGAAGATATTCAAAATGATGTCTCATCCATCGAGGAAGAGATTCATCTGGAGGCACAGAAGGAAAGAAAGTATGTGTTCCCACCAGTATCATTGTTAAAACCGCCAGGCAATAAGCAGGGTGATTCCAAACAGCATCTTCAGGAGACCGCGCAGAAATTACAGCAGACATTAAAGAATTTCGGCGTTAACGTTACGATCACGAATATCAGTTGCGGACCATCGGTCACACGTTATGAAATTCAGCCGGAAATGGGCGTTAAAGTAAGTAAAATTGTGAATCTTGCCGATGATATCAAATTGAATCTTGCGGCGGCGGATATCCGAATCGAGGCACCAATCCCTGGAAAGGCGGCAGTTGGAATCGAAGTTCCGAACAAAGAGACACTGATGGTTTCTTTCCGGGAACTTGTGGATTCGCCGGAATTTAAAAATCATCCATCCAACATTTCGTTCTGTGTCGGAAAAGATATCGGTGGAAATGTAACGGTTGCAGATATTTCAAAAATGCCGCATTTACTGATCGCCGGTGCGACAGGTTCCGGTAAATCTGTCTGCATCAACACGATTATCATGAGTATTTTATATAAAGCAGATCCGAAAGATGTAAAACTGATCATGGTCGATCCAAAGGTGGTCGAACTTAGTATTTATAACGGAATTCCACACTTACTGATTCCGGTTGTGACAGATCCGAAAAAAGCGGCAGGTGCGCTTCACTGGGCAGTCGCAGAGATGACGGACCGTTATCAGAAGTTTGCAGAGGCAAATGTCCGTGACTTAAGAGGCTACAACGCCAAAATTGATGAGCTTCCGGACGGAGAGGACAAGCCGGAAAAACTACCGCAGATCGTGATCATTGTAGACGAGTTGGCGGATTTAATGATGGTTGCGGCGAGTGATGTGGAGGAATCCATCTGTCGTCTGGCACAGCTTGCAAGAGCCTGTGGAATCCATCTGATCATCGCAACACAGCGTCCGTCCGTCAATGTCATTACCGGACTGATCAAGGCGAATATGCCAAGCCGGATCGCCTTCGCGGTGACATCCGGAATTGATTCGAGAACCATTCTCGATATGAATGGTGCAGAAAAACTGCTCGGAAAGGGTGACATGTTATTTAATCCTCAGGGCGTACCGAAACCACTGCGTGTTCAGGGTGCATTTGTATCGGATAAAGAAGTATCGGATGTCGTCGCTTACATAAAAGAAGAAAACGGACAGGTGAGTTACAATTCATCTGTGGAAGAGCAGATGAACAGCATCGAATCCGGGAATACGACAGTAAGCATTGACTCAGGACAGACTGGGGACGGAAGAGATCCTTATTTTGCAGATGCAGCAAAACTTCTGATCGACAAAGAAAAGGGTTCGATCGGAATGCTGCAACGGTATTTTAAGGTCGGCTTTAACCGCGCAGCAAGGATTATGGATCAGTTGGAGGAAGCCGGAATTGTCGGACCGGAGGAAGGTACAAAACCAAGAAAAGTACTGATGTCGCCGGAACAATTTGAGCAGTATGAAGAAGAATATCTGTAATTGATATTTGCTTATCAATAAGACTTGTATTATAATATCAACTTATAAGTCCTGTGTAGGACAAATACAATATGCGAAAGAGAATCGCAGGAATGGAGTTTTGGAATGAAAAGTGATATTCAGATTGCACAGGAAGCAGAAATGCTCCCGATCAAAGAAGTAGCAGAAAAGCTTGGAATCGGAGAGGATGACCTCGAATTATACGGAAAATACAAAGCTAAATTATCCGATGAACTGATCGAGCGGGTAAAAAATCAGCCGGATGGAAAGCTGATTCTTGTGACAGCAATCAATCCAACTCCGGCTGGAGAGGGAAAAACAACGACAAGTGTCGGACTTGGACAGGCATTTGGCCGTTTGGGGAAAAAGGCAGTGATCGCATTGCGTGAACCATCTTTAGGACCATGTTTTGGTATCAAGGGAGGCGCCGCAGGAGGCGGTTATGCCCAGGTCGTTCCGATGGAAGACTTAAATCTTCATTTTACAGGAGATTTCCATGCAATTACTTCTGCAAATAATCTGCTGGCTGCTTTGCTTGATAACCATATTCAGCAGGGAAATGAACTTGGCATTGATACAAGACAGATTGTATGGAAACGCTGTCTTGATATGAACGATCGTGTGCTCCGTAATACTGTCGTTGGACTTGGAAGCAAAATGGATGGTGTTGTGAGAGAAGATCACTTTGTCATTACCGTTGCCTCCGAGATTATGGCAATTCTCTGCCTTGCAACTGATATGCACGATTTAAAAAGAAGATTAGGACGCATTATTGTTGCCTATACTTATGATGGAAAGCCAGTGACAGCAGATGATCTTCAGGCAACCGGAGCAATGGCTGCATTATTAAAAGATGCGTTGAAACCAAACCTCATCCAGACCTTAGAGCACACACCGGCAATTGTACATGGTGGTCCGTTTGCCAACATTGCACATGGATGCAACTCTGTCCGTGCTACAAAGACAGCATTAAAACTTGCAGATTATGTGATCACAGAGGCAGGATTTGGTGCAGACCTCGGCGCAGAGAAGTTCTTTGATATCAAGTGCAGAAAGGCAGATCTGAAACCGGATGCAGTGGTTTTAGTTGCAACAATCCGCGCTTTGAAATATAATGGAGGAGTTGCGAAAGCTGATCTTGCAGAGGAAAACCTGGAAGCTTTGAAAAAGGGCATTGTAAATCTGGAGAAACATATCGAAAATCTTCAGAAATACGGAGTACCGGTGGTTGTTACTTTAAACTCCTTTGTGACAGATACCAAGGCAGAGACAGACTATGTAGAGCAGTTCTGCCATGAGAGAGACTGCGAGTTCGCACTTTCCGAAGTCTGGGAAAAAGGTGGCGAAGGTGGTATTGCACTTGCAAACAAAGTGCTTGAGACCTTAGAGAAAAAAGAAAGCCATTTCAAGGTATTATATGAGAATGATCTTTCTCTGGAAGAAAAGATTGAGACTATCGCAAAAGAGATTTACGGTGCAGACGGCGTGACTTACGCACCGGCAGCAAAGAAAGAATTAAAGAGAATTACAGATATGGGGCTTTCCAATTTCCCTGTCTGCATGGCAAAAACACAGTATTCTCTTTCCGATGACCAGACAAAACTTGGCCGTCCGGAGGGATTTACCATTAACGTAAGAGAAGTATATGTATCAGCAGGAGCAGGCTTTGTGGTTGCTGTAACAGGTGCAATCATGACAATGCCTGGTCTGCCAAAAAAACCTGCTGCATATGGAATTGACGTAAATGACGAAGGTGTGATCACCGGTTTATTCTAAAAAAGAAATGCAGTAGAAAGAACAGAGTGAGAGGAATTATGGCACAGATTATTGACGGAAAGAAAATTTCACAGGACATCAAAGATGAATTGAAAGAGAAAGTGACAGCATTAAAAGATACAGGAACGGAGGTTGCACTTGCAGTGATCCAGGTCGGAAATGACCCGGCATCCTCTGTCTATGTAAGAAACAAAAAGAAGGCCTGCGAGTATATTGGTATCCGGTCCTTATCCTATGAACTCCCGGAGGAGACAACCGAAGATGCATTGATCGAGCTGATTGAAAAACTGAACAAAGATGAAACTGTAAACGGTATTTTAGTTCAGCTTCCGGTTCCAAAGCATATTGATCCGGATAAAATCATCCGCACAATCTCGCCGGAAAAAGACGTAGACGGCTTTCATCCACAGAATGTTGGAAAATTAGTGATCGGTGAAGAGGGCTTTGTATCTTGTACTCCGGCCGGAGTCATTCAGCTTCTGAAACGTTCTGGAATTGAAATTTCCGGAAAAAACTGTGTTGTAGTTGGCAGAAGCAATATTGTCGGAAAGCCAATGGCGCTTCTGATACTTCGTGAGAATGCTACGGTCACGATCGCCCATTCAAAAACAAAAAATCTGAAAGAATTATGCCAGACAGCAGATATTTTGATCGTTGCCATTGGAAAACCACAATTTATTACAGCAGATTATGTGAAAGAGGGAGCTGTTGTGATTGATGTTGGAATCCACAGAGATGAAAATAATAAACTCTGCGGAGATGTACGATATGAGGAAGTTGCAGAAAAAGCTTCTGCGATCACACCGGTTCCGGGTGGAGTAGGTCCAATGACAATTGCCATGCTTATGAGCAATTGCGTGGAAAGTCTGGACAGAGAATAAGATTGGTAGAGATAGAAAGGGTTTCATATGAAATGTGCAAAGTGTGGAGCTGAGTTAAAAGAAGGCTGTTTATATTGTTCGGTATGCGGCCATGAAGCACAAATGGTAAATGGTTATTCTGTTTTGGAGGAAGATTATCTGAAAGCTCTTTTGACAGATGAAGCGTCCAAAGATACATCGTCAGAAGAAACAGAAAACCAGAAGAAAAAAGCAGAGGGACACCATAAAAAGAAAAAACAGACTCCGTGGATTGTTTTAGGCTGCGTTGCTGCAGTGGTTGTCGTCATTGCAATCGGAGCAATTGCTTACGTGCGCTATCAGAATAACAATTCGTACGATTACCAGATTGCGATGGCAGAAAAGGAACTGGTGGATTTAAACTATGAGAAGGCGCTTTCTTACTATAAAAATGCGCTGACATTATCACCAAATGACATCAATGCCAGGGCTGCCATGGCGGAAATCTATCTTGCAAGAAAAGAATATGATTCTGCATTAGTGCTTGAGATGGAGATCATCAACCTCGATAAAAAGAACAAAGAGGCTTATCAGGGATTGATCACGATTTATGAGGCAAAAGGTCAGTACGATAAAATTACAGAGCTGGCGTCTACTGTGACAGATACAGATTTATTAGAACTGTTTTCCGGGTATATTGTCGCTGAACCGGTCTTTTATCCGGATGAGGGAACATATGATGTGTATACGGAAGTTACCATTTTTTCCATTGAAGAATGTGATATCTATTATACATTAGATGAATCAGATCCGAAAAAAAATGGTATTCTTTATACCGATGCCGGAATTGAATTAGACGATGTTGGAAAGTATACTATCAAGGCAGTCTGCAAAAACGATAAGGGAATTTACAGTGATGTTGTCACCTGTAAATATAAGACCGAAGCGAAAGCCCCGGATTATCCGGAAGTAACACCGGATGGCGGTACCATGGATGATATTACGTTTGTAGTGATTACTGCAGATGAGGGATGCAGTATTTATTACACGTGGGATGGAACAGATCCTACAGATACATCTGCACGTTACACAGAACCAATCGAAGTACCGGAAGGTAACAATATCTTATCTATTATTGTTGTGAATGATAAGACAAAACTTACAAGTGAGATCTACCGGACAAATTTTATCTATCATGCCCAGCCTGGAGTTGAGATAGAAGAGTAGCGGGACATTGTAACTTTTATTATGTACGTAGTGAACAAAGAAAATGCCATTGAATTTAAAACTCAATGGCATTTTTTATGTAATAGGAAACTTCGTTTCCATTACATAAAAAAGCTCCGCAAGGATCGCACTGCGGCGGATAAGAAGTATGTCGCATATTGCGACCCGCCGCAGGCGGAGAATCTCGCAAGCGAGATTCATTTTTATAAATGAAACATGATCAATGATATATTTAACATTCCTCCGGAATGAACTCGATCACACCCTTGGCAAGCCTGGATACACGCGCTAATGAGTATACATCCACACCCTGCGCAATTAACTTGTCACGTCCCGGCTGGAAGGATTTCTCGATCAGAATACCAACACCTGCGATGGAAGCACCGGCCTCAGTCAGTAAGCGGATGGCACCGCTTGCGGCTTCTCCGTTTGCAAGGAAGTCATCAATGATCAGAACGTTATCATTTTCTTCGATGAACTGATGGGATAATGTCAGTTCATAGCTTGTGCCTTTTGTGAAGGAAGTCACAACGGTCTGAAGCAGATTATCATTTAAAACCTTAGAAGGCTGTTTCTTTAAAATGATCATTGGAACGTTCAAAGAGATAGCCGTCATTAGTGCCGGAGCAATCCCGGAGCTTTCGATGGTAACAACTTTGGTAATCCCCTTATTTCCGAAATGTCCTGCAAATGCATCGCCAATCTGCTGCATTAAAACAGGATCTACCTGATGATTGATAAAGCTATCTACCTTGAGAATATTCTCAGATAAAGCATGACCTTCTTTTAAGATTTTTTCTTCAAGTTCTTTCACTATGTCACCTCATAAATATGTATTGTTATATTTTTAGAACGATAAAATATAGATTCCGGATCTTTCTGTTCGTTCTTTATTTTGCATATTGTAGCACAATTACAGTGTGAAAAAAAGACTATTTCGTGTTTTCTTCGAATAAATTCCCGTAAAGTTCTTCCACCAGATGATCCAGAAAGGTTTCCTCTAAATCCGGGTACTGTTTTGAGAGGAAACGGGTCATGATCTCATAGCGTTTAAAGTAAAGATCCTGATCAAAAACTTCCTCGTCCATGCTCTCATCAATATCTTTTGCGCTGTAAGTGGAAGTAAACCATGAAATGATTTCAGAAGATAAATCATTTTCTTTTTCTGCCTGCGTGCCAAGTGTTTTCAACTGCCGCAACGACACAATGCCGATCACGAAGAAGATGAGGAGCATGACACCCATAACGATACAGAGCATAATCTTCATATAATCAGCGACATGAACAGGAAGTACTCCGGTGGCAAATAAAATAAGTGCAATAAAACCGAAAACACTCACCAACAGGAATGAATAGGCAGTGGATTTCGTCTCTTCTTTTTTTGATTCCTTTGAAACATAAACTTTCATAATGATTCTCACTTTCGTTTTTTACTTTGTTATAATTATATTTGATTTACTAGACCGGGGCAATGGTTATATGATATAATTTTTCTGTATGAAAATAACAATTTTATGTGTGGGAAAAATTAAAGAAAAATTTTACAGGGATGCGGTCGCTGAATATGAAAAACGTCTGAGCCGCTATTGCAGATTTGAAGTGACTGAGGTGGCGGATGAGAAGACACCGGATCATGCAAGCGAGAATATGGAGCTTCTCATCAAGGAGAAAGAAGCGGAGCGCATGGAGAAGTATCTGAAGGAAGGTGCCTATGTGATCGCCCTTGCAATTGAGGGAAAACAGTTAGATTCTGTGGAACTGTCGCAGAAAATTGATTCTCTGGGAACATCCGGTACAAGCCATATTATTTTTGTGATTGGCGGTTCGCTGGGACTTGCGGAACGCATTTTAAAACGGGCAGACTATAAGCTCAGTTTCTCAAAGATGACGTTTCCGCATCAGCTTATGCGTGTTATCTTATCAGAACAGATTTACCGCAGCTACCGCATTATCAATCATGAGCCATATCATAAGTAGACGATAAAAACAGACAATTTTAAAAATAACAAACATAGTGGGAGGAATTGTATTTTATGTTACGAATCAGAGAGTATCGCAAGGTGGAAAGTTTAGAGGAAGCCTACGAACTCAATCAGAAGAAAACGAACCGTATCATAGGCGGCGGACTCTGGATGAAAATAGGAGATCGGAATCTTATGACTGCCATAGATTTAAGTGGTCTTGGATTAGATCAGATCAGTGAGACAGAGGATGAGTTTGTGATCGGCTGCATGGCAACACTCCGCGATTTAGAAGTGCATCCGGGACTGAATGCATACACAGATGGCGCGGTAAAACAGAGTGTCTGTCATATTGTCGGAGTGCAGTTCCGCAACTGTGCAACCGTTGGTGGAAGTATTTATGGAAGATTTGGTTTTTCAGATGTACTGACTTTATTTGCGGCACTGGATTGCTATGTGGAATTATATAAGGGTGGAAATGTTCCAATTCAGGAATTTATCCATATGAATTATGATAATGATATTCTTGTGGCAGTACATATTGTAAAAACACCTGTGAAGATCACTTATCTTTCACAGAGAAACACAGCAACGGATTTTCCGGTAATTGCAGTTGCTGTTTCAGAATATAACGAAAAACTGCATGTCAGCATTGGTGCAAGACCGGTAAGGGCAGAGACACTGACACTTGACCTTTCAGAAAAAGCAGATATGGAACATCTGGTAAAAAAAGTGCAGGAACAGTTTTCGTTTGGAAGCAACCGGCGCGGCAGTGCAGATTACAGACGCCATATTGCAGGAGTTCTTGTAAAGAGAGCCTGTACGGCAAATGAACAGCAGGAGGATAGAAAATGAAGATACATTTATGGCTGAACGGCAAAGAAATCTCTGATGACATCTCACCGGATATGCCTTTATTGGAATATGTCAGAACAAAGGGATGTTACAGCGTAAAACGTGGCTGTGAGACATCTAACTGTGGACTTTGTACCGTGTGGATGAACAAAAAACCGGTTCTTTCCTGTTCGGTACTCGCAGCAAGGGCAGATGGAAAAGAGATTGTAACTTTAGAGGGTGTGCAGGAACGCGCGGCAGAATTTGGAACTTATCTTGCAAACCAGGGCGGTGAGCAGTGTGGCTTCTGTAATCCGGGATTTATCATGAACGTTCTGGCGATGGAGGATGAACTGAACAATCCGACCGAGGAGGAGATCAAGGCATATCTTTCCGGAAATCTCTGCCGCTGCAGCGGCTATGAGAGCCAGCTGCGTGCGATCAAAAATTACCTGAACCGTAACCGTGATAAAGAGTAGAAGAAATACAAGGAGAAACGGATATGAAATATGTAAATGCTCCCGTGATGAAAAAAGATGCCATGGCGCTTGTGACGGGAAAACCAGTGTATATGGACGATGTGGCACCAAAAGACTGTCTGATCGTAAAAGTACTCAGAAGTCCTCATGCACATGCCCTGATCGAAGAGATCAATATCACTAATGCATTAAAACAAAAAGGAATTGAATGCATTTTAACTTATAAAGATGTTCCACACCGTCGATTTACGATGGCAGGACAGACCTTTCCGGAACCGAGTCCTTACGACCGTTATATCTTAGACCAGCGTGTCCGTTTTGTCGGAGATGCGGTTGCGATTGTCGCCGGGGAGGACGAGGCGGCAGTTGACCGTGCATTAAAGCTTATCAAAGTGAAGTATCAGGTGTTAGAACCGGTGCTTGACTATCATACAGCAAAAGATAACCCGGTTCTTGTCCATCCGGAGGAGGACTGGAAGGCACTCTGTCCGGTTGGTGCAGACAATAAACGGAACCTTTGTGCGTCAGGCATGGACAGTGACGGAGATGTGGATGGTGTCATGAAAGACTGTGACATTGTCATGGAAGGAACCTATCATGTAAAGGCAATGCAGCAGAGTATGATGGAAACCTTCCGCACAGCTACTTATCTGGATACTTATGGAAGAATCAACATTTTATCTTCTACACAGATCCCATTTCATGTGAGAAGAATCCTTGCGAATGCCCTGGACATTCCAAAATCAAAAGTCCGCGTCATAAAGCCTAGAATCGGAGGAGGTTTTGGAGCAAAACAGACCGTGGTAGCCGAGGTATATCCGGCAATTGTGACGATGAAAACCGGAAAACCTGCCAAAATCATTTATACCAGGGAAGAATCCCTAATTGCATCGTCTCCGCGGCATGAGATGGAAGTGACCGTGAAACTGGGCGCAATGAAAGATGGTATGATCCGCGCATTAGACTTGTATACTCTGTCGAATACAGGTGCTTTCGGAGAGCATGGACCGACAACTGTAGGCCTGAGTGGACATAAATCCATTCCGATGTACCAGACGGAAGCATTTCGTTTCCAGTATGATGTTGTATACACGAATCACATGTCAGCAGGTGCTTACCGAGGCTACGGGGCAACGCAGGGAATTTTTGCAGTGGAATCCATGGTAAACCGGCTGGCAGACAAACTTGGCATGGACCCATTGGAAATCCGTT
>ERZ839741.3848-NODE-3848-length-11366-cov-8.746530_pt1 | contig 11366 bp, 7 predicted proteins | sample MGYA00519880_ERZ839741 | MGnify/ENA primary metagenome ERZ839741 (study PRJEB31850, sample SAMEA3708851) | human gut metagenome | biome: human gut; feature: human-associated habitat; material: faeces | place: China | collected 2014 ... | reverse complement strand
TACATGATCCCCAAATGCTATCTCATCGACTGGCTCTGCTCGGACGATTACAACAGCACCAACCGCAAATCCCGCCGGCATATCGATATGCTTTGGGAGGCGCAGAAATGGAGAGATGGGCGATGAAGAGACGCATAGTTGGAGATCTGATCTATACAGCAGCGTTGACCCACAGGAACGCAGTTATCGCGCGAAAAAGACCGTTAGGGAAATGTCAGCCTCTATGCTTGATGGTATGTAGAAAAAGAGCTTACAGAGCGACTGTCCGGTGAGGGCAAGGATTTATCCCTGTGCATCTGCAACGCTTACTCGAAATTCAATGGAAGCCCTAACTGGAGACCTTTGTCAACGATTTCCGTCTCGACGAATAGTTAATGCTGTATGCCTTTTGGGACGACAACGCCCCGCCTGAGAGCTTTTTCATGGGATGGATTATCGTCAAAACATGAAAAGAGTGTTTCTTCAGCTTCATCTTGCCCAAGAGCGTAATTCAAAAAGGTGCTTTGTGGATCCTCTCTTAGCAAAAATGTTTGATAAGGATGCTTTGAAGTCGTTGACTGTCCGATAATGCTATTTCTCCATCATTCAATGCATTTGCTATGGCAACTCGTACGCATCCTTTGACCTTCTCATTTTTTGCAATCTGCTCCAATGTATGTGGGTAAAGGTTTAGCAGCCACGAAACATCAAATTTATTGAAATCAAATTTTGTGTATTCACAATAAAAGTCAAACGCCGCACTATTACCAAGGAACTCACGGAAATCCTTTGCATTGAGAACATTGATCAGGCACCAGTAACCAACTTGATCTAACTCTTCATAAGGGTGTTTATTTGGATATACAACTATGCCATTGTTGTTATTCTCTTGCGCTGCATCTATTCTTTGCCGAAGGAATATCTTCAATTGAGTTTTCGCTGCTTTACTAATCCGCGCATCGCATTGCACTAACATTTCGAATAGATCGAAGCTAAAGTTCGTGCGCGATTGTTTATTAGCCCATGTGATTAGCTTCTTCTGTTGATTGTTTGAAACATACCCGTAGTAGTGCTGCGTTATCTGGCGATTCATCTGGAAAAGATTATTGTCTATAATCTGCGAGACTCTTGCAGCCAGTCTTCGCGAAAAGTGTTTTTCCCCTGGTGCAAAAATATAATGAACAAGATTACAATAATTGATACCGGTGTTTCTGGAAAGCACTTCAAACCTCTCGCCGTTCTTCAATGCAGAAATATTCCTATCCAAATAGGAAATCAGAGTATTCTCTACAATTCTACTTGTTTCTTTACTGTACATTTTCCTACGCTCCAGTTGACGATCAAGGAATAGAATCTTATCATCTATCAATATCTCCCTAAACTCTTGCGTAAGGATAAAGCTGCATATCTTATCAACTAAGCCCTGTGAAATGTTGACATATCCAAGTAAAACGAGACAGTTTTTAATTTGCGTTTGTAATCCTATAACATCGATGTTGTTTTTTGTAGCTCTGACAGCAGAGCTGTAGTAATCCAGTAAATTGTTTACAGCCGTCTCAACAAAATCCATATTCTGAAACGCGATTGTTTCAATGTGATGTTTCTTTAATAACGCGCTTATTTCTTTTGCGTCAAAATACTCTATGAAACAATGAAAATCGATCTCGTCAAAATGAACATCATTCCCACCAATAAACGGAAATGGTTGCTCATGCAATACTTTTTTGCCCTGGATGGAGTATTTATATACCAACAAGGACATAAGGTTTTTGACTGCGTTCCTATATTCCGAAAACACATCCGCTACGATACCATTTCCCAGCAGGTAATCGTTTACTCTGCAAATTGCCTTTCCACTACTCGTCATGCCAAATTCAGTTGTTCCAGACTCGATTACTTTTTGAAGCTTTTGCCCGTCAGCAAAAGCCTCATACGAATATTTATAGAGCATATTTGCACTATGAATATCTCTGAGGTTGTCATATGTATTTCGGAATTCTACTGGAAGACGTCTAAAGAGGTTTTCAGCCTCTAAGTCATTCGGAGATAATGCTTCAATAGCATCAAGGTTATAACAGCGATACCATGTATTAACATTTTTAATTACTTTCCGAAGGCTGATACAGTTGGATTCAGCAAAATAGTACATCAAATAATTCAATTCCTTAAAAGCTTGCTTTGCAACCTCTGAAAAGTGAAAGAATGCTTCGTCGTATCGTCTTAGTCGAGATAGATAAAACGCTTTTTTATAATTTCTCTCCAACGTTTTATAATTCTTTGTTGAAAATGTGCACATCGCAGAATAATCGAATAGAATGCAATTCTTATCTGCAAAAGGCACCTCGCCAGCAACAAAGCGTCTGTGTTTGTGCCCATCTTCTACCTCGAGTATTCTCGCTTTTCTGAAGACATCGAGAATGCAGCGATACTTTTCCAACATAGTCTTTGTAAGGTTATCCTGTTCGCCCTCAGATAATTGGTTTATCGTAAAAAACTTTTTCAAAAGCAAACTGTCATTGTTGGATAAGCGTATGACGCCGTCATCACCAATTATAACATATGGATACAGCCTTTTTGATACATCTTCGATTCGAAGGGCGTTCAAGCAGCCCAAGGGTTGTAGTAGATTATACAGAATCTCAAATGCGTCATCCTCTGATTTCCCATCTAATGATAGCTCAGATTGATTCTTCAGCGCAGCAAAGATTGCGGTGTAGCGATCTAAATAAACGTCAGTTGAAGCAATGAGTTTATTCCATTCAATAACTAAGAGCCCCTTCGACTGGTGATAAATAATCTCGGTATCTGTAAGGGCTTGGCTGCCAACATATAGGAAGATCGGCTCCCGGAAGCTATCTTTAAGTAGTGTTTTCGTCCAGTTCAGAATCAGATTAATATTATAATCATTTAGGCTGTATCCTATGAAAACAACAGTGTTGGTGGAAAAAATGGACTTCACCAATGTTTCAGTTAGCTTGAAATTGTCGCTATAGTTGAGGTAATCCTCTTCCTTAAGCACAAAATTATTATGTTTGAAATCTCCGTGTAGTTTTAGAATAAATCTATCTCCAAAAATAGTCGGAACATCTTCATCGCGCGAAACAACCTTAAAGCTCTGACAATACTGAACCGCTGCATCTTCCAATAGCGTGTCATAGTTGGTGGTAATAAAAGAGACTGGATTAAGGTTTAGCATTTCTCGATGGATGACATTTGGCAACATGGGCGAAGAATGAAGCTGTGCCTTGACAAACGTATAGTATTCTTCCTTGTTCTCACCTAAAGAATAATAGAACATCTGCGGAATTTGCAGATACTCATCGGAAGAATACTCATCTTTTCGTGCTTGTCCCAATCTATCACTAATTGCATGAATCAGTCTCTTCCAAGTTGGTGCTCCGGAGAGTGCTGATACGCCTGCACCGACGAAAAACGTAAGCGCATTGTTTTGTGAAGCAGTTAGTATTCTCTGTAATTCCTTCTCGTACATACGCTACCTCTCTTGCCGCAACGAATAAACATATAGTGTATAACAGGTACTTATCTCTCCTGTCGGTGGCGCACATCATTCAGCCATTCGCCCCTGTACTTGAAATAGCGCGGGCCGGCAACGGAGTATTTGCTGCCAGTGAGTAGCTGAGCCAAAGCCGAGAGCGAGTAGACCTGCCCTTGATAGCTTACCGTTTTATCATCCACTACCGTGCATTTGATTTCCGGGTTATTGCAATACTCAATCTCCTCACCGGGTTGAATGCCGCACATGGAGAAGCGGAAAGGAGACTGGCGTTCTTTGTGCTCAGCATCGATCTCCTGCGCGGTTTCCTCCGCCTGCTTCTGGGTTTCATCCATAGCAATTCGTTTTAGCTTGTCCGCGCAGCCGTGGATCTCCGCAATGGCCTCCAGGATGGAATAGGCGTCTTCCGGTGACATGGCATAGAACTCACGGATGCGCTGCTTTCCATTGAAGTTCTCGATGGAACGTAGATTGGGGTTCAGCTTGTCAATGATGCTGTGAATCTTCAGATCAGAAAGCCGCGAATTGACCTCATAGGTTGCGTAGACCCGGAAGGCAAAGGGAATACACTCGCTCCGGTTGAGCTGCTGCAGCCGCTTGTCGATATCGTCTGCATATCCAATTTTAACATATTCGGGAAAAGAAGGATTGGTCAGTATGTAAATGACTCCTGTTTTATCCATATAATCTCCTCCGTTTCTTTCACTTAAAATATAGCACCGTCAAACAGTCACTCCGCTAATGCTTTTCTAATAATCTCACTTCTTCGAGAAGCTATTTTTTCTAAAGACCCTTCCAGTTCTTTTATAGCCATTTCATAGTCCGCTACTTTCGACATAGCGTTTTTTTGTATTGAAATATCAGGAAAAGTAAATGTAATTCCCTGTACTCTGTCGATGGAAGCACGATACGACCGAGAGAAGCCCATTTTTCCACCTTCGACTTCGAGAAGGTGTGCAAGATAACGAGGATTTACTTCAGAGGTCTTGCAACGGAGGACACCGCAGTGATCTGTGGGATAGAACGGCATGTCTGAAGGTAAATAGCTGGTCATCCAGTCTCCGTCAATTCCCCACAACACAGAGGGCGCGGAGAAATCAGTAATCAGCAATTTATCAATAAATCCAAACGGCGCAGCGACATTGGCGCTGTAAACGGGAATGCTGCCATCCGATACAAGCTCTTTGTCCAAAACCCGCTTACCGATAGCAACGCTGAATTTTTCTGTATCAGACAGGCTCAGTCTGTACCCCCCCCGATGGTTGACATACAACATCCAGTTCTGCAAACAGATCAGCTATCTTCTGTCTGTAGGTCTCAATGCTCATACGGGTGGCATTGTATTCCTCGTCGATTTTTGCACATTCGTCAATAACCTGTTGCTGGACTGGAATGGGCGGAACCGGAATCAGCATCTCTTCATAAAACGTTGCAGGTACACGACGATGTCCACTTGCTCCAGTCATTGCATCCTCAGCAGCTTTCCGCACCGTAGTTTGATTGAGGAGAAGAAAGAGAAACTTAGTGAGAATTTCGCTTGTATGGCATCTAAAAGTATGGAACTCGCTACTACCAAATCCGATACCGTTCGTCAATCCCTCCGCAATTGCGCACTTTCCATTTTCCATGCATGGGGTTATTTTCGCAATAATGAAATCTCCCTCAGCAAAGTATGTATATCCTCCATTGCGTACTTCGCCGTAGGGACGATCAACTTTTCTTTCAATAAATCCTTCGCTGCTTACAGAGGCCATATCGATAAACGAAACAAGCAAATCGTCCGGAGTATCATGAATCTCGGTTTTTGAGGTATTCAGATCACAAACTGAAGCAAGTTTTACCAATGGATACTTGCTTGATATATGGAAAGCTTTCTTAACGCTTGTTCTTAGAGCCTTGTTGAAATTAACTCTCGAATAATCAAGCATATTCTTTGTATTGACAACGGACGCATAGGTGGCCTGTTCTTCGTTGAAAGAAGGTGCCATTCCATCAAAAGACTTCTTGATGGAATGAGCAAGAGTCCCTTGTGCTACTCGATCCGCATCATCATACATCTTTCCGCCTGGCGTGATGATCTGAATGCCCTCATTACCCTTGCGGTTTGACCAGTCGTATCCAAGGAATTCTTTCTGTGCCTTGTTATCTGCCGGAGCCGTAATGATCACAGTTGTCTGCTGATACACCAGCGAGAAATAAAACAGCTTTTCCCGCTCAATGGAGTAAGCGTACGAATACAATTTTTCCAGATACACGGCTGCCTGCTCGTCAGCACTTTTCTGCTGATATGCTTTTGTTTTCAGCAGGTTCTTCGCATCTGCGGAATCGGCAAACGCCGTCACATACATTTTGAAGTATTTGGATCCTTCCAGGTCTGCAACGGAAAGGGATTTATTCAAGAAGGCTCTGTACTCATTCTCACCGACATCAATCTGTGCAAGATATGCCTCGAAAATGTCTTTATCTTTCCATTCGGCAAGCTCTGCACCGCTGAAAACCGCATCCACAGAATCTGCTGACAGGTCAATCTGTTTCGGCGGTTCATTGAATTTTTCCAGAAACATCACGACAGTATTCGTTCCGGTCGCGCCAAAGGTTTTGGAACCGAAGGCGGCAATTCCCCGGATATAGAAATTCTGCAAAAGATGCTCCCTGGCTCCGGTGTAGCTTGCGCTGTCATTCGAGAGAATAGAACTCGGTAGGATTACCGCCGCGACTCCCTGCGGCTTTAGCAGCTGTGCAATTCGCTCCACAAACAGCGTTTCAATCTCTCCGCCGTTCATGCCAATTCGGTCAAGAAGGGTAAAGCTGTTGTTTTTAAGTTGTAAATGCTGCTTGAAATCTTTTACTGCATATGGCGGATTAGCAACCAGAATATCAAAAGCGCCGTTCTCAATCCCCTTATCAGGTACGTTTTCCAACCCGTCGCCGAAAATAATGTTGCCCTCTCCTGCGCCGTTCATAAACAGGGATATTTTTGCAACGCGGGCAAGACGGTAGTCTTTTTCGATTCCGTAAATGTGATCTCTGGCCCATGCGTTATTTCCATCTGACTGCGCGAAATAATTGATCGCTTCGATAGCTTCAGTCAAAAAATGTCCAGCTCCGCAGGCGTAGTCAATGACCTTTGGATAAACATTTCCTCTATCAGACTTTACCATCCGATCAACAGGCAGACTATCCCAAATGAAACGAGTAATCGGCATCGGCGTAAAGAATTGTCCTTCATTCTGCTTGAACCCCTTGTTCAACAGCTGCTCAAAGAGATCGCCTAGGAATTGATGCTTTGACGGATAGACAATTCTGTATTTTTCAAACAACTGCACCATCTCAACAAGAATCTTTCCGTTTTGATAGAACAGTTCTTCATTGTGGACATCTTTGAACGCAAAATCATTGTTCGAATAGAATTTCAAAATACGGATCGTATTCTGAAGATCCTCAATCGCTCTTTTGCGTTTGGAACCAGTATATGTTGAGAATAGCCATTCTGGATAATCAGCAGAAACATAGAGTATTTCCTCACGCATGAATTTCTCCATACCGTCCCGGTGCAGCCGCTGGAGTCGATCTTGCAGAGTCTCGTATGTATCCGTTCCTTGCTTATACTGGAATTCTACTTCGTCGTCTTCGTTCTTCGTGCTTTCATCGACAAGCTTACAAATAAACAGCGCAACAAGTCTATTGAAGGCGTTTTCCTTGTCACTTACATTATTGTGCCGCAGAATTTCTTCAAACTTGTTGACAATCTTATCATCTGGTGTGAAATCGCGAAGGTCCTTTTTCCGAAGCGGTTTTACCCCAATTTGATAGGCAACGGAATCTTCGGAGAAGATCAGATCGTCATGGATCTGACTTCCATAGGTCTCTTTCCAAGCTTCATACTTGGCTAATGTGGTATGCGCATCCCGATAAAGTTTTATGGACTTATCTTTTTTTGAAAGCAGGATGATATTTGCATCGTCGGAACAGCCAATCGTAGGTGCTTTGTATGCAATACAGTCATCCCTCAAATCAGAGGCATACAAAACAAGCCATTTGCAAGACTGCTCTTGCTGCCAATAGGAGAACAACTGTGCTCCGTCACTTTTCGTGTTATTAAGCGCTTTGTCGTACTCTCTGCCCCAGGTTTTGCACTCGATAATAAAAAGCATATTTCCGCTTGTATCAGTTACGCAAATATCGGCGCGTCCACCTTTGGCGTCGTGCCCGAGATGCCATTCTTTTTCCAGCTCTATATGTTCTGGACGATATCCTTTTGACAAAAGACGGCATACGCATTCAAATACAACGAAGTTCTCTTTCTGATCAAAACTATCGTTGCGTTCCCTGCCCTTTATTTCATTTGGATAAATCAGTCTTTTTGTTTGGAAATCTACTTTCAGGCTGCACCCAATCTCAGAAAATACCTTTTCATATATATCGCCATATGCAATAAATCCCAGAGTTTTTAAGGTGTCTTTCAAATTTGAAACATCTATCATAATCATCTGCTCCTTGCTCATTCTATAATCCAAGGTACCGAAACACTATCGGCATCATTATAGGATTCCCTAATTCTTCAGTGCTGTGATGGGCACCACATACGCGCCATCCTCACGCCGGTAGGCATAAGGGGAGGTGCCGGTCAAAACCATTAGGAAGGAGGGCTCTTTCATTTTTGTCGTATCGATCTTACCAGCGACAGCCTTCAGCGTATGCGCACCTTCCTCAATGAGCCTGTCTCCGCCGAGCTTGACCTCTACAAGGCCATAGCTTCCGTTGCGCAGGTGGATAACGGCGTCGCACTCCAAGCCCTCTTTGGTGCGGAAATGATACACGCTGCCGTCCAGTGCTTCCGCGTAGACGCGCAGATCGCGGATGCAAAGCGTTTCAAAGAACAGACCGCAGGTCTCCAGGTCGTTCAGCAGATCACCTGGGCCAATGCCCAGCGCTGCAGTGGCGATAGACGGATCGACAAAATAGCGTGTGTCAGATGTGCGGATCGCTGTCTTGGAGCGAAGATTCGGACTCCAGGCAGGGCAATCCTCTATCACAAAGATCTTTTTCAGCGCATTCGTATAGGAGACAACGGTATCCTTACTCAGTTCCATATCGTCGCTGACATTGATATCCTCGCAGATCGTGGTGTTCGGTGCCTGTGTTCCCTGATGACGCGCAAGAGAACGCATCAAGAGCCGTGCGCGGGTCTCATTGCGGGAAACGCCGTCCACTCGGCTGATATCGGACTTCACAACGGCATCCAGGTAGTCAAAGGCTTGTACCAGTGCATCGTCGCCCTCCAGGAAGGTCGCTTGGGGCCAGCCGCCGCGACAGATGAGAAATGCAATATCCTCCAGTGTAGCCTTGTTTTCCGCAAAGGTTGGTTTATCATCGGGGGAAAACAACGCACCGAGACTGACTGCGCCGGAGGACTCACCGGACTCATACAGGCTCATGGGCCGCATCTTGATCCACGCAAAGCGGCCGGTACCCGTATGATGCACCTGCTCCATCTCCGCAGGCACAGCGGAACCGGTCAACAGGAAGTGTCCGAAGCCGTCCCGGTGATCCACTTCAAACCGCACAGCATCCCACAGCTTGGGAGCCATTTGCCATTCGTCGATCAGGCGCGGCGTCTCACCCTGGAGGAGGGAACGAGGGCTGATATCCGCCAACTGGAGGTTTTGCTTTACCCGATCCGGGTCGCCCATATACAAAATACTGGAGGCGTGCTGTTCGCAGGTGGTTGTTTTTCCACACCATTTTGCTCCTTCCACAAGGATCGCTCCTTTGTTTCTCAGGCGATTTGCAATAGTCAAGTCAATCACTCTCGGCTTATAACTTGCCATATAGAGTCCCTCCACGCTATAGAATGACTGTATTATAGCGGATCAGCGCGTCCAATTCAAGTAAATCCTGCGATTTGGCGAAAATGTTTTCTGTGATACGGCAATATAATAACCATCGCATCGATGATGATTCGTTCCTCACATCGGCGCTATTAAGCTTGCAAATTGTTTTTCGCACGTTAACCTTTTCTTTCGGGTTACGCTACCATATGGGTGATGATAGAAGCCAACATGGCGAACGCGAAAGGAGGCACGATATGTACAACAGGTTTACGGAAAAGCGCAGGCGGTATCCGTGCAGTGCGGGGACTGTATCTACGCTGGGATGCTTCTTGAGCCGCCTCTCAAGGGGCTTTTCTGCGCAGTTCGACATATATTTCCAATCAGGAATAAGGGCTTGGGATTATCCCAAAATCGCCGCGTGTCCGGACAGCGGCTGTGCTTGCTAATCTACCAAATCCCAGTTTTCTCCGTCCCAACGCCGCTCTTTCTCTCCGCCGAAATCTGTGCTATACTGTAAGAAAATCGGCGGAAGGAGGGCTTTCTTATGGCACAGAAACGTGTATTTTCCGGGTTTTATACGCGGTACGACGGAAAGCCCATCTTCGTTGTCCGGGTGCTCAAGGACATCGACACCGGCGAGTCCATCGTGGTCTGCAAGGATGCCAGCTTTTCCAAAGAAGACAACGAGCATTACTACCTCATCCGGTACACGTCCTTCTGCGAGCAGGTCGAAGTCGATGGTGTGCTGCGGGATAAATACGTCCGTCAGACCCGGCGCGAGATCGACGAAGGCACCGTCCGCGAGGTGTATGAGGATGGCTTTCCGGAGCCTAAGAGCAAGCCCTTCACTTATGTTGATGACGAGTACGCGGAGCGCGCCATCCGTTGCAGCAGAACCTACTATGAATACGCCAAGGACATCTGTGAAAACTACCGGATGGATCTGCGGCGATACAAGCTCATCCGGGAACGGAAGCAGTACATCGGCGTATCCAACCGCGAGGCATATCAGGCCATGTGCGAGGATCTTGCGTTTGCCCAGCAGTCGCTCAAAACGGTGCTCAACGACTACGCCGCTCTCTTCCGGAAACGCTTTTCCGAGGGGCTGTCCATCCGCAAAGCAGCGGATGCCATGCAGCAGAATCGCGGCGTGATCGAGCGGCGGCAGGCCGCGCTCTATCGGGCGTTCGCCCAGCTTTTGCAGCAGCGGGATGAGGCAGATGGTGTCTGTCGGCTGATGCAGAAAACTGAATACGATCAAAGGGATATAGAGGATTTGCTCGAATAATTGATGCAAAATCAAAGCGCTTGTCGTAGTGGCAGGCGCTTCTTTTTTTGCCCTTGTTATGACAAAACCGTGACGCCCCGCATCATTTTGTCCGTTGGAAAGTAGAAAGGGCAATTTGAAGCAATGCACAGAGATTGTTTCGCCGTCTCCGAAACTTTTTTGAGAAATCTGGGACAAAACCGGTCTCTGATTCACTTAGCTAAGTAGAGGGAGGATCAGGGGCAAGAAAAGTTTTTTGAAAGGGGGTGCCAAGTTTTTGAGGAAAAATGTCCATTAAAAGGTAGAGAGGAAAACGTCCGTGAGACAAAATCGTGACACTCTGATTTATTTTGTCCGTTGGTTATATAGAAGGGGAAAATATTTTCTCTCGACCCCTGTTTTTCTCTTGAAAATTGTCCGTTGTAAAGTGAAAGGCAAACAGCTTCGCTTCCAAGCCGCCCTTCAAACAAAGTTTTTCAAAATTGAAAGGAGAAACATTATGATCACTTACCACAACCGTACCCACATGACCGCTGTCCCCACAGAACTGCTGCAAGACACGCACCTTTCTGTTGAGGCAAAAGGCTTCGCCGCAATCCTCTACGCCCTTGGCGATGAAGGCGTTGAGCTGTCGGAACTGGCCTGTCAGCTGAACATGCCGGAGGAAAGGATTTCCGTTGTTTTAACAGAACTTGCCGACACGGATTACCTGCAAATCCAGAAGGAAGGCGATGATGAGTTCTGTCTGGAACTGAGGGGGAAGTAATACATG
>ERZ839741.3841-NODE-3841-length-11381-cov-4.048826_pt1 | contig 11381 bp, 10 predicted proteins | sample MGYA00519880_ERZ839741 | MGnify/ENA primary metagenome ERZ839741 (study PRJEB31850, sample SAMEA3708851) | human gut metagenome | biome: human gut; feature: human-associated habitat; material: faeces | place: China | collected 2014 ... | reverse complement strand
GTTTATAGGCTGCATATTGGATAACGCTTTTTGTGACAATGTTTCATTTGCGCTGACGCTTCTATTTTTACTGGTATGACTGGTAATAAGGTACATGAGAGTGAATCCACCAAAACAAATCATAAACGACTGCCATCTGAAAAAGTTTACATGAAAATTCCGATTAAAAAATAGATTCAAACACACCCCAGCAAACGCACCACCCAGACCAAACAGAAATGCTTTGTTTGAGAGCGAAAAATCAAGCGGAATTGTATCCGTTTTTTTCGTTAGCTTTTTAGCACAAAAATATCCGATTCCATAGAAGTCTAAAAAATATAAAATATCCAGTATGAAGCTCATCCTGTTTCCATAATAAATTTTATAATAGAAATAATGAAATGGATTCCATTTAACAGAAAAATTAATATTGACTTACCAGTTCATGAAAGTAAACAGGCAATTTGCACTATTATATAAGGGCAATTTGCCTGTTTAAAGGATTGTCTTTATTTCATAATCACTCTACACTGCTTCTTATGACAGCAAACTTTTTCCCAATCTCCACTAGAACCCTGGACGTCTTCTCCAATGACGCCACCGGAATAAATTCATATTTTCCATGATAGTTATACCCGCCGGTGCAGAGATTCGGGCACGGGAGCCCCATGTAGGAGAGGCGGGCGCCGTCGGTGCCGCCGCGGATCGGAACGACCTCCGGCTCGATGCCGCAGGCTGTCATCGCCTCTTTGGCGGTATCGATCAGGTACATGCACGGCTCAATTTTTTCTTTCATGTTGTAGTAGCTGTCCGTTACTTCGGCGATCACGGTGCCCTTACCGTATTTGCGGTTCAGGAAATCGGCGGCTTCGGCGAAAAATTTCTTTTTCTGTTCAAATTTTTCATGGTCGTGATCGCGGATAATATAATTTAACTGCGCCTCTTCTACATTTCCGCTCATTTCATCCAGGTGATAGAATCCCTCATAACCTTCTGTGTACATCGGATTTTCAAAGACCGGCAGCAGGCTCTGAAATTCCATGCCGATGAGAAGGCATTTTTCATCTTGAGCTTCGCATCTCCCGGATGGATGCTGGCTCCCTGAATCCGGACTTTGCCGGAAGCGGCGTTGAAATTTTCATATTCGATCTCGCCGATCGGACCGCCGTCTACCGTATAAGCAACCGCTGCACCGAAGTCTTTCACATCGAAACGATCCGCGCCGCGTCCGATCTCCTCGTCCGGCGTAAATCCAATGCAGATCTCGCCGTGCGGGATCTCCGGGTGGCTCAGGAAATATTCTGCCATCGTCATGATCTCCGCCACGCCTGCCTTATCGTCGGCGCCCAGAAGCGTGGTTCCGTCGGTTACGATCAGATCCTGACCTTTTAAGTCGGCTAAAAACGGAAATTCTGAAACTTTCATGACAATTTGTTTTTCTGCATTTAATACGATATCTTTGCCGTCATATGCCTGGACGATGCGCGGCTTTACATTTGTTCCGGTTAAGGACGGCGCGGTGTCCATGTGGGAAATGAAGCCAAGTGCCGGGATGGTGTTTTTCTGTCCAACGCCGGATGCAACGTGAGCAGAGGTACTGCCTGTATTATCCGGAATGCGTGCAAACAAGTATCCGTACTCGCTCATCCGCACATCGGATGCACCCATTTCTTCCAGCTCGCGTTTCAGCTCATTGGCTAACAGAAGCTGTTTTTTTGTGCTCGGGCAGGTGTCATATGCCTCGTCTGACTGCGTATCATATGATACATATTTCAAAAAACGTTCTACGGCTGTTGTCATGAAAAATCATCCTCTCTTTCTCCTAAATCCCGGCTCAGCGGTTCCAGATAATGGACTAATATATCCCGGTGGCTTTTGATGCGCCACGTTTTATCCATTTCCTCATATGTAAAACTCTTCCGTCCGCCCTGCTGCATCCGCTCCCAGTATGCGTCCAGATGGAAAAATGGCAGGTAGTAAAGTTCATCCCTCTGTGAAAAATATATAATTAAGAAAGCAATCCCGCCCTGCTCTTCAAATTCCCGCATAAATGCGACCTGATGCGGATGGACGTTCTGCAGTGGAAATGTATCTGCCGCGCATTCTTTCGCATCAAAGCAGACCGGGACGCCCTGAATCGCACCGATGTAATCGACGGTACTCTTCTGGTCGAAATACGCCAGCGTGATATGGCGGCTGGTTTTATCGATCGAGACGGGCGTGATCGGCGTCGGGATTTTCTGGATCAATGCCAGCTTTTTCTCACGGTAAAGATCGTTTGTGTGGTTTATCATATCCTCCAGGGTTGAACCACGAAGTCCCCGGCTGTTCCAAGTCCCCATGTTGTTGCTCCTCCACTTATTTTTTTGATTTTTCGCACAATTTAAAATTTACGGGCGATGATTGGCTGGGCGTTTTGGAGCTGATTTCATCATCTCTTCCATCCGCTTCATCTCCGCTGGCATAGGCGCGGTAAATTCTTTGCCCGCCAGATATGAAAGCGGCTCGGAGATCGTTTCCGGCATTACCAGCCGCCACGCATGAAGCATCTGTGAACGGACGCCGAAGCGTTTCTTCACTTCCTCATTGACCCGGGGATCACCGTACTTCGGATCCCCGGCGATCGGGTGTCCGATGGAAGCCAGGTGGGCGCGGATCTGGTGGGATCGTCCGGTGATCAGATGAACCTCCAGAAGGGTATATCCATTTCCAGATACCAGCGGTCTGTATGCAGTCCGGATCGGCAGACTTCCAGGGGTCTCCTCTTTTCGGATCGACACCTGATTCGTCTTTTCATTTTTCGTCAGCCATCCCTCGATGCGGGCTTCGCCTTTTACGATTCCCCGCACGACGCAGACATAATATTTTCCCAGACTCCGGTCCTTGATGACCTCGGACATGATCTGCAGTCCCGGCAGGGAACGTCCAGCTGCCACGATGCCGCTTGTGTTGCGGTCGAGGCGGTTGCAGACGGACGGACGGAAGCACGCCAGGTCCTCTTTCTTTAATTTGCCGGAATCCAGCAGATAGTCGATCAGGTATTCGACCAGCGATTCATCCGTCTCTTTCGCTTTCTGGGACAGCATTCCAGATGGCTTATTGATCAGTAAAATATGTTCGTCCTCGTAGACGATATCGAGCTTTTTCTTTTGAACCTTCTGAATCTTCACTTCCGAAAATTTCTCGATCGTCTCCTCTGCCAGAAACAGCTTGATCTCATCGCCCTCGGTCAGATGTTCGGAACCGTCGCATTTTTTTCCGTTCAGGGTAATATTTTTCTTCCGCATCATTTTATAAATGAAGCTTTTTCCCGCCAGGTTCAGATATTTTGCCAGCAGCTTGTCCAGGCGCTGCCCCGCCTCATTTTTAGATACTGTCAGCATCCGCATGGCTGCCGCCTCCCTTTTTTACATCGATAATCCTTTTATTACGCGCGCACCGTACTCCACGGTTCCATCGTCCTCATACTCTGACGCCGGTTTCAGGCTGTGAATCCGCTTGTCAAAGGTACTGCGTGAGGTCGCGATTTTCAGGTTCGGATCCAGTTTGTTAGCCTTTAACAGTTCATTTAAACCTGCCTCCGCGCGCTTTACATTCAGCTTTGGATTAATGCAGTACACATAGATGCCGGTCGGGTGAACGACGGTCACATCGGACGGAATCACATCTTCCGGTGTCGTCAGAACCAGATCATAGAGAACTTCAAATTTTTCCTCATACGGCATATATGCCTCATGAAACGCCTGCTCCGGCGTATGGTATTTGAAAATGGCAATCAGCGGGGAAGCGAGATTCGCCGCCGGAAGTACCGTGACGATCGCCATGACCGTCAGAATTTTTTTGACGGAATCATTGTCTGTAAAAGACCGTCCAACCAGCTGTGCGATGATAAATAATGCCAGAAGTGCGATGATAAAAAGCTGTTTCCGCTTGAAATGATTGCGGTAGCCGTAATCGCCTTTTTTTATCTTTTTCACGGTGTAAAAATCCTTTCTATCATGTTTTTATTGAATGATACTAGCTTTTTGTCTGATTTAATGGTTTAACGCCTGCATCGCGCGCAGAATCCACTCATGCGGAACTATCTTGCAGAGCACAAAGAATGCCTTCATCCATACGCCGTAAATCGACACGCTTTTTCCCGCCATACAGTCGCGGATGGCAAGTTTTACAACTTTGTGCGGATCTGCCATCACCAGACGCTTATAAAGAGGAATCTCTCCGGTTGTCTCGGCAATGTCGAAAAACTCGGTTTTGACCGGTCCGGGGCAGACCGCCGTCACGCCGATTCTGCGCGGGCGGAGTTCTTCCCGCAAGGCGCGGCTGTAGCTTAAGACAAATGCCTTGGTTGCCGCATAGATGGCAAATCCCGGCTGCGGCAGAAAGGAGGCTGCTGACGCGAACTGGAGAATCCGGCTGTTTTCGCTCATATAGGGAAGCACCATATGCGTGACCGCGCACAGCGCCTTGCAGTTGAGCTCTACCATTCCCGTTTCATCGTCAAGCGGCAGGTTCCCGACCGTTCCGATTTTACCAAAGCCGGAAGCATTTACCAAAAGCTTTACGTTGGGCTTGCGCGCCGCCAGCTCGTTTTCCAGCGTCTCCCGCTGGGATGCATCCGCCAGATCGATGGCGAAACACCGCGCCGGGATCGGCAGCGTCCGTTCCAGCTCCTGCATCCGGTCCATCCGGCGGGCAATCAGCCAGACTTCCTGAAGTCCCGAAAAGCGATCCGCCAGCTGTCTGGCTGCCTCGCGCCCCATGCCGGAAGAGGCACCTGTAATTATCGCAATTTTCATGAGAAATTCCTCCCGTCTCAAGTATGTACGCTCGGAGTCGTTCCTGCATTCCGAGCGTACATACGTTTTATTTCTTCTTGTGCACGTTCCGGATGGTTTTTTTCTTTCCGCTTCCGCTGCTCTTTCCACCTACAGCGCCGCCAAATCCCCCCGCATTTCGTCCATTTTCATTTACGCCGGTCTGTTTATGCCCGGTCATACCGCCCACAGCCGGTCTTTTGGCGTCTTTTGCACGATTGGCAACAGCCGGTTTTGCCGTCTGGCTGCCATGATGCGCCCCTTTATATCCGCCAGCCGCGAAATCGCGTCCTTTGATCTGCCGCGGACGGATCAGGCATTTCTTATCAAAACCGATCAGATCCGTTCTGCCTGCCAGACGGAGTGCTTCCAGCACCAGATCATAGTTTTTCGGATTGCGGTACTGGATCAGCGCACGCTGCATCGCTTTCTCATGCGGGTTGGTCGGCACGTACACTTTTTCCATCGTGCGCGGATCATATCCCGTGTAATACATACACGTAGACAGTGTGGATGGCGTCGGATAGAAATCCTGCACCTGCTCCGGCATGTAGCCGAGGTCGCGCAGATATTCTGCCAGCTCGATCGCCTCCTTGAGCGTGGAACCCGGATGGGAGGACATCAGGTACGGAACGAGGTACTGCTTCATTCCCAGCGAGTCATTCATCGCTGCATATTCCTTCATGAACTGGCGGTAAACCTTATTCTCCGGTTTTCCCATCCGTTTTAATACATTATCCGATATATGTTCTGGCGCTACCTTGAGCTGTCCGCTGACATGGTACTGACAAAGCTCCCGCAAGAATGCCCGGTTTTTCTCCGCCAGCAGATAATCGAAACGGATACCCGAACGGATGAAAACTTTTTTTACCTTCGGAATCGCCCGCAGTTTTTTTAACAGGGAAATATAATCGCTGTGATCGGCATTCATATTTTTGCACGGCTGCGGGAACAGGCACTGTTTGTGCGGACAGGCGCCGTAGGTCATCTGTTTTTCGCATGCCGGGTGACGGAAGTTTGCCGTCGGACCGCCGACATCGTGGATATACCCCTTGAAATCTGGTTCTTGGGTCAGGAGTTCTGCTTCCTGAATAATTGATTCATGGCTGCGGGTCTGCACGATGCGTCCCTGATGGAAGGTCAGCGCACAGAAGCTGCATCCGCCGAAACATCCACGGTTGCTGATCAGGCTGAATTTTACTTCCGTAATCGCCGGAATACCACCCGCTGCATCGTAACACGGATGCCAGGTTCTCATGTATGGAAGTGCGTAGACATCGTCCATCTCTTCCTGCGTCAACGGCTTCGCCGCCGGATTCTGCACCACATAGAGGCGGTCGCTGTACGGCTCAACGAGACGTTTTCCTGAAAATGGATCCGTATTGCTGTACTGAGTGTAAAAACTTTCCGCATACGTCTTTTTATCAGAGGAAACCTCGCGGTAAGACGGCAGACGGATTTCGTCGTAAACAGAATCCAGGTTTTCCGCCTTATAAACAGTTCCCTCGATGAAGGTGATATCCTTTGCCTCGATGCCGCTCGCCAGTGCATCTGCGATCTCCACGATCGAGCGCTCGCCCATTCCGTAGGAAATCAGATCTGCCTGGGAATCCAGCAGAATGGACCGTTTCATTTTTCCGGACCAGTAATCATAATGTGCCAGACGCCGCAGGCTGGCTTCGATACCGCCGAGAATGATCGGCTTTTTCGACCAGGTGCGGATCAGGTTGGAATAGACGATCGTCGCATAATCCGGACGTTTTCCCATCTCGCCGCCCGGTGTGTAGGAATCCTTTGCGCGGCGCTTTTTGGAAACAGAGTAATGATTCACCATCGAATCCATATTTCCGGCACTAACCAGCCATCCTAGACGCGGCTCACCCAGAATCTGGATGGATTTCTGATTCTTCCAGTCCGGCTGGGCGATGATGCCTACTTTATAGCCGTGTGCTTCGAGCATACGGCTGATGATCGCGTGGCCGAACGATGGATGATCGACATACGCATCCCCGCACACGTAGACAAAATCGCAGCTCTCCCAGCCGCGCTTGTCCATATCCGCCCTGCAGATCGGTAAAAAATCATGTATCATTTTATCTTGCCCCCTGTATCAGTTCCCGGTAGTCCCGGATATAAAAATCAGCTAATTCTTTCTTTTCTTCGATCATGGAAAGTGAAAATACGTCCTCGACCGCGCCGACGCGCATACCAGCCCGTTTTCCAGCCAGAATCCCCGCCGGTACATCCTCAAATACCAGACATTTTTCTGGCTGTACGCCCAGATCCGCCGCCACCTTCAGATAGATATCCGGCGCCGGTTTTCCTGCCGCCACCTCACAGGCAGTTGCCACCACACCGAAATAGGAACGGATATCCAGAGAATCCAGCACAGCTGCTACCATATCCTGTGCATTGCTCGTCGCAATTCCCATGCGGATTCCTTTTTTCTTTAAAAATGAAAGAAATTCCGCAACACCTGATTTCAGCGGTACCTCATGGCGGTATTTATCGATCGACATTTCAATCCAGATCGCCTTGATCTCATCCAGGGTCATCGGCAGCTGGAAGCGATCTTTAAAATAGATTGCTGTCTCGGAAAAGCTCATGCCCTCGATCACCTTCTCAAGATCTTCCGGACAGTCATAGCCGTAACGCTTTAAAAATTCCACGTCGATCGCTTTCCACATCCACATGGAATCGACCAGGGTGCCGTCGAGATCGAAGAGGACGGCGTCTACTGTGTTCCAGTTGATTTCAGGAGGTGTGTTATTTGGGGTGTCTGACAAATTTTCGTCATTCGATACACAATTTTGTGAGGTTAGCGTTCTTTCTTTTAATGCTCTAATTTCATCTTCCCTCAGCGCCCGGTACTCTCCCGTCGCCAGTGCCTCATCCAGGGCAAGCGGTCCCATCGAAAGGCGTTTCAGGTAAATAACTTCGCCGCCCTCTGCCTCAAACATCCGCTTTACCTGATGAAATTTTCCTTCATGGATGGTCAGGCGCGCCTCGCAGAGGTCTTCTCCTGCGTCGTTCCATTTTTTCTCGATCACAAGCTCTGCCGGCCGTACCGGTGTGCCATCCTTCAGCGTCAGTCCTGCCTGAAAGCGCGCTTCGATTCCTTCTTTCAGTGTTCCCTTTACGCGTGCAAAATAGACCTTATCCACGTGTTTTTTCGGTGCCAGAAGCTCATGCGCCAGCGCACCGTCGTTTGTGATGAGAAGCAGTCCTTCCGTATCAATATCGAGGCGTCCGACCGGGAAGAGGTCTTTTCGCTTTGCTTCATCAATAAGGTCAATGACAGTCTGATAGCGCCCGTCTTCCGTTGCGGAAACGACGCCCTGCGGTTTATTTAACATATAATATTCCGTGTCTGCCCAGCCAACCGGCTGTCCATCCAGTGTAACCCGGGTTTCGTCCGGGAATATTTTCCGGTCAGACTCGCGGCAGACGGTTCCATCGACCAGAACCCGCCCTTTGCGGATCATCTCTTTTACCTGACTGCGCGTTCCCTGCTTCATCTCTGCCAGGAAACGGTCTAAACGTATACTTTTACCTTGTCCCATCACTGCCACCTCCATCCGGGATTGTATTTATTTTTAAGCTGACCGCCCCGTTTCTGCGCCCAGCCAAGCGGAAATCCATCCACACAGATTAGTACAAGACCATCTGCTGCCTCTTCCTCTGCGGCTGTCAATGTCTCGCCCTTTAAATAGCGGATCGTGCGCTCATCCGAGGCATTAAAATTTAAGTAATTTACAAATTCCTGCATCCGCAGGTTCATCGCCAGCGCCTGGGATGGTTCAAACCGCCCTTTTTTCAGTTCTCCAAGCAGAAGCCCGGTACGCAGACAGCGGAGCGGCTTAAAATAGCGTGTATTGTCGCCTGCCAGCGCTGCCGGGAGGTAATAGATGCGCTCGCTGTCACGGTAGAATTGCTCCGGATTCCAGGTTCTTACTGGAAGCTGGCGCAGAAGCTCAAACAGGGGGGAAAAATCTTCGGCGGTCTGGTTTTGCGCCACGTTTTTTCCCTTTCCAAATGTTTTCCCTTTCGCTTTTCCGGAAGCCATCTGTCTGGACTTACCATCTTCCGCCACACGGCACAGCCGCGCTTCTATTTCCTCTACTAAAAGTGGAGCGCTCAATGCTTTCTCACCGGCATTTTCCAAATTCTTGACATTTGCGTCTGGTTTCTCCGTCCGCTTCTTCAACAGCGCAACAAAATGTCCTTCGCCCTCCAGACGGTGCGGAAACAATCTCAGACAGCCCTCAATGCCACGGCTTCCCTCAAAGCCATATTCCGGTTTCTGCGGCACGACCGCCATCTGCGGATATTTCTCCAGAATATACTCGATCGTTCCCTCGTCCTCGTCCCTGTCAAAGGTACAGGTCGAATAAACCAGTTTCCCGCCCGGCGCAAGCATCTGCACGGCACAGTCGAGAATCTGGCGCTGCAGCGGCGCATAATAATCGGGACCTTTTTCGTTCCAGCTCTTTACCATCGACGGATCGCGGCGGAACATACCTTCGCCGGAGCACGGCGCATCGACCAGAATCTTATCAAAAAACTCCGGCAGGATGCCAGCCATTTTTTCCGGTGCCTCGCTCGTTACACAGATATTTCCCGCTCCGAACATTTCCAGATTTTTAAGAAGCGCTTTTGCGCGCGAATTGCTGATATCATTGGAAAACAGGACACCTGTACCGGCTAATTTCGCCGCCAGTTCCGTACTTTTACCGCCCGGTGCCGCGCACAAATCCAGAACCCGGTCGCCCGGCTTGATCGGTAGCCATGCCGCCGGTGCCATCGCACTCGGTTCCTGCAAATAGTAGAGTCCCGCGTAGTACCACGGATGCCTGGATGGGCGTTCGCCCTGATAATAAAAACCGTTCTTCGTCCACGGCACTGGTTTCAAATTCCAGTCCGCCGTCTGTGCCATCTCTAAAAACTGTTCCGGTGTCAGCCTGCCCGTGTTGACGCGCAGCCCTGAACGCGGCTCTTCCTCATACGAAGCCAGATACTCCGGGTATTCCTCCCCCAGAAATTGTTTCATTTTTTCAAGAAATTCTTCCGGCAGTTCTCGGTAATCCAATCGTTTTCCTCCTGTTTTTGTCTATTGCTCTGTATATCCATTTATAATCGTGATTCTAAAGACTTTTTCTTCGCGCTCATTCGTTCTTTCTTTGTTCGGTATGCCGGTTTTCAGGCTTCCAAAAGGAATGAGCCATTTTCTGTCTACATATATATAATCTATCTTTATATTACTTTTTAATGATAGAAAGGCGCTCCCATGCCATATATAAAAAAAATAGTATCCGCCCTGTTCCCAGCACTTATCCTGGCGCTTCTGCTCTCACATCCGCGTCTCTCTGCGGATGGGGCACAGAAAGGACTTCTTTTATGGTTCAATACGGTCTTTCCGACGTTATTTCCCTTTATGCTCTTCTCAAAGCTTTTAGCTGAACACGGCGGCGTCCAGCTGCTTCTAGCGCCATTTCACCCGGTTTTGAAACATCTTGGGATGTCTGTCTACAGCGGCTATGCCCTGCTTGCCGGGCTGCTCTGCGGTTACCCGATGGGAATGAAAACTGCCGCTGATTTTAACCGGAAATCGCTGCTTTCGGCACATGAAAAACGGCTTCTGACCGCCATCAGCGCTTCGCCAAGCCCCATGTTTATCGCCGGATATGCTGCACCTAGGCTGAACCCGGCAGTTCCGTCAAACTATCTGGTTCTGGCACTATATACGCCGCTTTTATTGGTTGGAAGTCTCCTATGCATTTATAATAAAGTAACTTCTTTTAGCCTTCAAAACCGATCTTTTTCGAAACAAACCGGCTCTGTCAAGCCCGCCCGCACAAAATCCACATCCGTCTCCGTTCCCGCTTCCTTCGACACCATCCTGATGGACTGCATCGAACTGCAGGTCCGCATCGGCGGTTTGATCATGCTGTATTCGATCCTCGCTGCCTTTGCCGACGCCTTCTGTTCCGGCACGCTGCGTCTGTTTCTGATCGGGACGGCTGAAATGACAACCGGCATCGATGCGATCGCCCGTTCTGGTGCTATATTCAGTATCCCGGTTCAATCCGGTGCGATAGCGGCGTGTGCCGCGTTTGGCGGGTTATCCGGGATCGCCCAGACAAATTCAGTCATACGGGACAGCCGAAAAGACAGAGAAAAAAATGCCGGACTTTCCATCCGGCATTATGTACTGTGGAAACTGGTTCACGCCAGTCTCTCGTTCGTTCTCTTTATTCTGCTGCTTCGCCGGATGCCGCCTGTGTAGCGGCCGCTGCTGCCTCGGCGCCTGTGTTCTCCTCCGGCTCGGTCACGACACTGCCAGCCAGCTCATTACGGTTGGAAGATACGACATCGTAGCTGGACTGCATCGAACTCATGTAAGACTCGAAACGGCTCTGCGCGCCCTCCATCGAATGCTTGATGATGGTCTGCAGGCTGCGGAGCATGTCGTCCGTGTACTGAACGGAACCCTGGCGGATATTGTTTGCCTCTGTGACAGCGTTGTCCACGATCTGCTGTGCCTGTGCATTTGCCTGCTCAATAATGCTGTTTGCTTCTGCATAT
>ERZ839741.3840-NODE-3840-length-11381-cov-4.223380_pt1 | contig 11381 bp, 9 predicted proteins | sample MGYA00519880_ERZ839741 | MGnify/ENA primary metagenome ERZ839741 (study PRJEB31850, sample SAMEA3708851) | human gut metagenome | biome: human gut; feature: human-associated habitat; material: faeces | place: China | collected 2014 ... | reverse complement strand
TAGGTAGCCATAGAAAATAGATAAAAAATCGGGGCACCTCAGGGGGTAGCTCCGAAAAACAAAAGTTTGAAGAGAACACCTCGCAATAGGTGTTAGCCATTTTTATTATAACTAATTTTCTCTTTCATATACATTATATTCTATTTTTTATAAAAAAGCAATAACTTTTGTAGCAAGCAATAAATATTCAGAGTATCATATGCAATAAAAAACAAATTTATTTGCTTTTTGTTCTAAAATAACGACAAGAATCTTGCTCTTCTTTTTATTTTATTGTATAATTATTATGGAAATTAATAGAAAGAGTGATAGTTATGGCAGCAAAATATGATGAGAGTTCAATTAAAATACTAGAAGGATTAGAAGCGGTAAGAAAAAGACCAGGTATGTATATTGGTTCTACTGATAAAAGAGGTTTACATCATCTAGTATGGGAAATAGTTGATAATTCTATTGATGAAGCATTAAATGGTTATGGTAATCATTTAAAGATAGTTTTACATAAAGATGGGGCAGTAAGTGTAACTGATAAAGGTAGAGGTTTACCAGTAGGTATGCATTCATCTGGTAAATCAACACCTGAAGTAATATATACAGTACTTCATGCTGGCGGTAAATTTAGTGAAGGCGGATACAAAGTATCCGGTGGATTACATGGAGTAGGTGGATCAGTAGTTAATGCTTTGAGCTCAGTTATGGAAGTAGTAACTCGTCGTGATGGCGGAGAATACTATATAAAGTTTGAAAATGGTGGTAAAGTAGTAGTACCTTTAAAAAAAGTAGGAACTACAAATAGAACCGGAACAACAGTTAAGTTTAAACCCGACCCAGCAATATTTCCGGTTACAACATTTAGTTTTTCTACTATATGTGAAAGAATGCAAGAAAGTGCTTTCTTAATAAGTGGACTTACTATTGAAGTAGTAGATGAAATAGATGGTAGAAGTGAAAAGTACCATTATGAAAATGGATTAGAAGCCTTTTGCGAATATTTAAATGAAGGAAAAGAAGTATTACATAAACCATTATGTTTTACTAGTTCAAAAGATAAAATTAATGTATCAGTAGCTATGCAATATACTGATAGTTATTCAGAAAATATTGTATCATTTGTTAATGATGTAAAAACTAGTGATGGTGGTAGTCATGAAGTTGGTTTTAAAACCGCTATTACGAAAGTACTTAATGACTATGCTAGAGCAAATAATTACTTAAAAAAAGATAAAAGTTTTGATGGTTCTGATGTAAGAGAAGGACTAACAGCAGTTATATCTGTACAAATACCTGAAGATATACTTCAGTTTGAAGGACAGACCAAATCAAAACTAGGTACACCTGCTGCTAGAGCAGTAGTCGAAACAATAGTTACAGAGAAGTTAAAATTCTTCCTTGAAGAAAATAAAATGGTAGCTACTAAAATAGTTGGAAAAGCTGTAAAAGGAAAAGAAGCTAGAGAAGCTGCTAGAAAAGCAAGAGAAGAAACAAGAAAAGGAAAAGATAGTAAAAAGACCGAAAGACTATTATCAGGAAAGTTAACTCCCGCTCAAAGTAAAAAAGCAATGGAAAAAGAATTATTTATAGTAGAGGGAGATTCAGCAGGAGGATCTGCTAAACAAGGTAGAGATAGAAAAGTACAAGCTATTCTTCCACTTCGTGGTAAAGTATTAAATACTGAAAAAACAAGAATGGAAGAAATATTTAAAAATGAAGAAATAAACACTCTAATTTATACAATAGGTGCAGGAGTAGGTAGTGACTTCAATGTAAAAGATATAAATTATGGTAAAGTAATAATAATGACTGATGCTGATGATGATGGTGCACATATACAATGTTTATTATTAACATTCTTCTATAGATATATGAAACCGCTTATTGAAGAAGGGCATCTATTTATAGCAATGCCACCACTATATAAAGTAACTAGTGGTAGTAAACACGTATATGCTTGGTCTAATGAAGAATTAAGAGAAGAAACAAAAGGAAAAACAAACTATAAAGTACAAAGATACAAAGGACTTGGTGAAATGAATGCTAACCAGTTATGGGAAACTACTATGGATCCAGAAGAAAGAAAGTTAATTAAAGTAAATATAACAGATGCAGCTCTTGCTGAAAAAAGAGTATCAGTACTTATGGGAGATGCTGTAGAACCAAGAAAAAATTGGATTGAAGAAAATGTTATATTCTCTCTTGAAGATGACTATAAAATAGCATAGGGAGGCATTATGAAGAAAAGATTACTTGGAGGAGCCTTAGTAGTGGGTATTCTACTACTAGCATTCCTATTAGGAAATATAGTATTTAGAATAGTTATGACAATTACCTCTATACTAGGTTTAAAAGAACTAATAGATATCAAATACAAAAAGAAAAATATACCAGTAATAAAAATAATATCTTATATATTACTTGGAATATTTATGTTAAATGGTATAGTATATAAATTAAATATTACCAGTATGATAATATTAACTCTATTATTATTAATATTACCAGTAATATTCTATAATGATAAAGATAAATACAATATCAATGATAGTATGTATTTTATAGGTATAATATTGTTACTAGGACTTGCTTTTAACAATATTAGTACTATGAGAGAAGTTAATATATATAAGTGTATCTATATATTTATAATATCATTTATTACCGATACATATGCTTTTATTGGAGGCAATTTAATAGGAAAACATAGATTTACTAGTATATCTCCTAAAAAAACAATAGAAGGATGTATTATAGGAGTACTAGTAGGTACATTTATAGGTAGTATGTTTTATTTATCATTAATAGGTAGTATATCAGTACTAAAAATAATATTTATGTCATTAATACTTACTATATTAAGTGAAATGGGAGATTTAGTATTTAGTGCAATAAAAAGATATTATGATAAAAAAGATTATTCAAATATAATACCTGGACATGGTGGTATATTAGATAGATTTGATAGTGTTATATTTGTATCATTAGGTATGAGTTTATTACTTAGTATTTTATAATAGGAGGAGGATAGTATGAATTTATTAAGTTTATTATATTTTGTACTAATATTAGGAGCAATAGTATTAGTTCATGAATTTGGACATTTTATATTTTCTAAATTATTTGGAGTATATGTCTATGAATTTTCAATAGGTATGGGACCTAAAATATTCCATTTTAAAAAGAAAGGTGGAGAAACAGAATACTGTATTAGAGCTATACCAATAGGTGGTTTTGTATCACTAGCGGGTGAAGATGCTGATGATAATAGTAAGATACCAAATAAAAGAAAATTATATTCTAAGCCAGTATGGCAAAGATTAATAATAATGATTGCTGGTGCAACATTTAATTTCTTATTTGCCTTTGTAATACTATTTGTATCAGCATTAATATATGGAAGTATTTCTACTAAACCAGTAGTAGCTAATGTAAGTGAAGGATATCCTGCTTATACTGCTGGTATTAAAGAAGGAGATACAATAGTATCAATAAACAAACAAAGAGTATCTAGTTGGAGTGAAGTACAATTATATATACAAGCATCAAAAGGAGAAAAACTAGATATAGTACTAAAAGATAAAACAGGAACTAAAAGAGAAGTAACATTAGTACCAGATAAAGTAGAAGATAAAGAAGGAAATGTAAGTTATGTAGTAGGAATAGGACTAGATACCACAGTAAGAAAAGGACTTGGTGTTTCGCTTAAACATGCAGTAGAAACGACTGCTAGTCTATATAAATTAATGATTACTACATTAAAAGAATTAGTAACAGGAAAATTCTCAGTTAAAGATTTATCAGGACCAGTAGGAATATACTCAGTAGTAGATAGTCAGTCTAAGAAAGGTTTTGAAAGTATCTTAAGTCTAGTAGCATATCTATCTATGAATGTTGGAGTAATAAACCTAATACCATTCCCAGCCTTTGATGGGGGAAGAGTATTATTCTTAATAATAGAAAAAATAAGAAGAAAACCAATTAAAGCAAAAACAGAAGGAATGATAAACAGTATAGGCTTTATACTATTAATGTTATTAATGGTATTTGTAACAATAAGTGATGTAATAAAACTATTCTAAGAAAGAGGGGTGCTCTAAATGAAAAAAAAGAATATTATTTTATTAATTATTGCAATAGTTATGTTTATTCTAGTAGGATCAACAATGGCATACTTTGGTTGGAGCAGCTCTGCAGAAAACAAAGATCAGTTAGTAGATGTAACAGTCGCAGGTGGTACTGGTTCGTGTGATAAACTATCAGACAACAATAAATTATTATATCCAACATCCACAAGAGAAAAGGGAAGAATATTAAAAGTAACTACTAAACAACAAATGGCTACAAATGCTTTTGTTACTTGGAATTTAGTAGTAAATAGTATAAATGAAACAACACTTACTACTGCAGGATTAAAACATAAATCATTTAAATATGAATTAGTAAATGACACAACAGGAGTATCTTATGGTACAGGTAGTTTTGAAAATGTAACTAATGGTACTACAATAACACTAAGTACAGATAAAGAAACATTAGATTATAATAAAGAATATACATTTATATTATATCTATGGATAGATGGTACTATAGGTAATAATCCATTAGATATGACTAATCAACCATATAACTTTGATTTAAACTGTAACATAACAGGTACAAGTACTAAAGTTACACCGCCAGTACCAACCAATATGGTTCAGTATATAAGATATTTATATAATAATGCAGAAAAGAAAACAGTAACAAATAATGGTATAAATTATAACACAGCTCCTTCAGTAAGACTTATGAGTGATAGATTAGGTGGTACTACAACAGATCTAGAAGGTGGTAATGTTAGATATTATGGTAATCCTCAATCAGAAATAGTACCTGCTTGGCAATCGGATAGAACATCAATTCTGGCTAATGGAGTCTTTGGAAGCGCATTTACTTCAGAAAGCAATTGTAGCTCTATGTTAACAGCATTAACTACTTGTTCTGCAAATTATAGTGCTTTAGGATTCTCAAGCGCATCAGAGTGCGAGGCAGGATTACCAGCTTTATTAAAGAGTATGGCTAATGTTTCAACAGTTTCTGAACTAATTACCGAATATTGTACCAATGATACTTATCCATTAAATAACTATATATATTTTAATTGTAGTGATTATTCTAATCAATCCTCAAGTACTTGTGAAACATGGCGAATAATAGGAATATTTGATGGCAAAGTAAAAATAATGAGAAATAATACAATAGGAAAACTCGCTTGGGACTACGATAAAAACGATAATTCCTCACTAACTACTTATGATAACAATTGGCATACTGCAACATTACAAAAATTACTAAATAATAGTTATTATAATGGTACTGGAACAATTACTTATTATAATTCGAATTCTGCAAATAATTCTGTAAGTCTAAATATGAATAATATAGGAATAAAGAACACAGCAACAAGAAATATGATAAGTGAAATAAATTGGTATTTAGGTGGTTGGAATACAAGTGATAGTTATTCTAACCAAATCTATCAATACGAAAGAGGAACACAAAAATGTAGTGGTTGTACTTACGAAACCATTTGGAAAGGTAATATTGCTCTTCCATATCCAAGTGATTATAGCTATTCTTCAGACTTTTCCATTTGTACTGATACGTCCGGTGATGTCTGTAGAGGTACTAATTGGATGTATCCAATAATGACTGCTGATGGTACACAACATAGCTGGTTATTAACCCCTAATTCCAGCAGCTCGTACGATGCGTGGTATGTCAATTCAGTTGGCATCGTGCTTGATGGTAACCCTGTCTACTGCGTCTATGGGGTCGCGCCAGTCCTTTATCTCTCTTCTGAACTAGAAATAGAGTCAGGGGACGGATCAAGTAGTAATCCGTACAAATTAAATGCATAAGCAGTTAATTTGAGATAACTTTGGTAGGAAGAACTTGGTAAGAGGCCCCTCAAACAGGCGAAGTCTGTTAGGGGCAAGGGCGGCGAAAGTCGCCAAGAGAGGATAAGTATTCGCCGAAAGGCGAAAGATGAAAAATATATTTTGGTATTAACACTAATTTAGTGTTTAATATAGGGTGATTTTATATAAAACTAGTACCCCTAATTCCAGCAACTCGAACAATGCGTGGAATGTCAATTCAGATGGCAACGTGAATGATGGTAACAATGTCAACAACGACTATGGGGCCTGCGCCAGCCCTTTATATAGTGGGCTTTCTACTAGGCTAAGGCTTAGTATGACAGTGCTTTAAAGGACAAAAATCATCCTTGAGATATTTATCTCTAAATGTTAAGTTATAGATGGATTATATATACGGGTATACCTAGAACTATAGATATTTATGTAAAAGTGATGAATAATTATAATAATAGTTATAAATATACTAAGTAATATCTAAGTATATAGATATGGCTTATAGTGAATAAAATATAAAGAAAATAAGTAAACATATAGTTTATTTACTTTCTTTTTTTCTTTTTATGTAGTACAATTATTATGGTGATAGTATGAATAATACAAATGTTATTGTAAGTGTTAATACTATGAATGATATTAGTAATATTAATAATAATACTAAATATATTAATCTATCTATAGATTCTTTTAATAGTGATGTTATTAATTATTTTTTAGAATATGGAAAAGGATATTCTTATACTGATACTATTAATAATAAGAATGGATTTATATATGCTACTTATAGTATGTTTAAGAATAGTGAGAATATTATTAATGGTATTATTAATAATATACCTAGTAATTTATCTAATATAGAGAAGGTTAGATATTTATATATAGCATTAGGTAAAATACTTAGTGCAGATATTAATACTATGGATAATAAAAATGAAAAGATATCTTTTAGTAGTGTTAGTGTTATTAATAATATTTGGGGTTCTATTACTAGTGGTAAGACTACTAGTGCTTGTATATCTAAATTACTTATGTATTTATGTTCTAGAATAGGTATTAAGTCAGAACTTATTAATAGTGATATTAATGGTAATATAGGTAATAAGATATATGTTGATGATAGCTTTTTAATTGTAGATTTATATAATGATTTATATAATATACAAGGTGGTTTTAGTACTAAGTATTTTGATAAGTATAATGATAATAAAGATATTGATAAAAAGATATTTTATATAAAGAATAGTTATATTAATGAGATTATTGATAAAGAACTTAGAGGTCTTGATTATACTAAGGATAATATGCTTAGTGATATACTTGAAGTACTTGAAAGAAGTATTAATATTAGTGATGTTGGTGTTATTGAATTAGCAAAGATATGTAAAGATATTTTTGATAAGTATACTCCTAATTATGATATAAGAATTAATAATTTATTTTTACTTGATAGTGATGAGAGTAAGGAACATTTTATTGTTATTAGTTATGATAATAGTTTTTATAGTTATAATTATAATAAGCAATGTTTTATTAAAATGAGTTATGATGTTATTACTAAGAATATTAAGGATAATAAGATTGGTATTTATAAAGGAGAGGACTTTTATTGTAAGGAAAGTAGGTTAGTGTTATGATTTTAGTTATTATATTTTTATTATGTGTACTTGTTATTACTTCACTACTTGAATCTTCTTATTCTTCTCTTAATATTATTAGAATTAAGAAACTTATGGAAAATAAGAATAAGAAGGCTAAGATGGTATATAAGTTATATTCTAAGTATTCGGAGGCTATTACTTCAATACTTGTAGTTAACTGTGTATGTAGTGTTATGGTAAGTTCTCTTACTACTTATTATTTTTCTAATTTATATGGTGATGGCTCTGTAACGCTAGTTACGATTATACTTACTTTAATTGTTTTGATATTTACAGAGATAACTCCTAAAATATTGGGAAGAGAATATTCAGAAGTGGTGGCTATGAGACTAGCATTAGTATTAAAAACTATAATGTTTATTCTTACTCCAATAAACAAGATAATTTCTAAATTTGAAAGGAAAGTAAAAAACAAACATAAAGTAACTGCCACTAAAGATGAACTTGTTGAGATAGTTAAAACTATTAAAGATGAGGGTGTTATTGAAGAGAAAGAGAGTGCTTTTATTCAAAAGGCTGTTATATTAAAGAGGTTAAGAGTACAGAATATTATGATTAGTAAAGAGAATGTTTCTTATTTATATGATACTGATTCTTCTTTCAAGGTAAGGAAATGTATTTTTAGAGATCATCATGATAGAATACCTATAATTACTAAGGATAATAAGATTGTTGGTATATTATATGAGGTTGATTTACTTGACGAGATACTTAATGATGGGACTATTAGTATTAAGAGAAATGTTAAGGAACCTGTTACTGTGAGTAAGAATACTAATTTGGCATCTTGTCTTGAGGTATTACATGGTGCTAGAGCACATATGGCTCTTGTTACTGATAGAGAGAATAATTTTCTTGGTATTGTTACTATGGAAGATATTATTAATGAACTTATGAAGTCGTAGACTTCTTTTTCTTTTTATGTTATGATATATATGTGATGTTTATGATAGTGAAGATTGATAAGTTATCTCATGATTTTAGAGGTATAAGTAGAATTAATGATAAGGTATTATTTATTCCTTCGGTATTGCCTGAAGAAGTTGTTGATGTTAGAATTACCATAGATAAGAAGAATTATTCTATTGGTAAGGCTATGAATATTATTACGGAAAGTAGTAATAGAAGAAAGAGTATATGTCCTTATTTTGATACTTGTGGTGGATGTAGTACTGGGTATATTAAGTATGATAAGGCTTTGGTATATAAGAAGGAATCTGTAATAGATATTATGAAGAGATATGCTGGATATGATGTTAATCCAGAGATTATTTCTAATTATAAAGAATATGGATACCGCAATAAGATTGGGTTGAAGGTATTTAATGGTAAGGTTTCATTAACTGAGGAAGAGAGTAATAATCTTGTTAATATTGATAAGTGTTATTTAGTTAATGATAATATTAATAGAGTTATTGATACTCTTAATAAACTTGATTTAACTGGAATAAATGATATTGTTATTAAGGGTACTAATGAGATTATGGTTATATTAAGTGGTGATACTGATAGGGATATGATTATAAATAGTCTTAAAGGTATGGTTAAAAGTATAGTACTTAATGATGAGGTTATATATGGTAATGATTATATTACTATTAATGTAGATAAATATAAGTATGCAGTATATCCTAAATCTTTCTTTCAAGTTAATACTGATATGATTAGTAAGTTATATGATAAAGTTAAGGAAGCTGCGGGTAAGGGTGAAAGCCTACTTGACTTATACTGTGGCGCTGGTACTATAGGTATATATTTAGCAGATAATTTTAATAGAGTAAGGGGTATTGAGATTAATAGTGATGCTGTAGAAGGAGCTAATTTAAATAAAAAGATTAATGATATAGGTAATATTAGTTTTGAATGTAAAAGAGCTAGTGATATTAATAGTATTAATGAAGAAGTAGTTGTTGTTGATCCTCCGAGAGGTGGACTTGATAAGACTACTACTGAGTTACTTTGTGATAGTAATGTTAAGAGAATAGTTTATGTATCTTGTAATCCTATTACTTTGGCTAGAGATGTTAATGTATTAAAGAGTAAGTATGAACTTAAGGATATTACTTTATTTGATATGTTTCCTAATACGAAACATGTGGAGAGTGTGTGCTTGTTAGAGAAAAGGTAAAAGTTTAACTTATTCAAAAATGAAACGGTTACAAATTGTAACCAATTAAAATTGTTGTTTCGAGATAAAAGACTATAAAAGAATAATTAACTTGAGATCACAGACTGTGATCTCAAGTACATGTGATAAACGATAGTTTAATGCAGAAGTAGTAGATAATATTTTTCTAACATAACTGGTTATTTGAACGATAAAATTAATGGAATAATGAAATGGAGTGGTGATTACTTATGAATGAATTAAGAGAAAGAATTGTTAATTATGTACCTTATGATGAGCAAGAAGAGAGTGATAAGGAATATATTTTGAAGTTTATAGATACTTTTGATGATGTATTAACTAGGAAGAATATATTTGGTCATTTTTGTAGTTCGGCTTTTGTTGTTAATAAGAATAGAAGTAAAGTACTTATGATATATCATAATATTTATAATTCTTGGGCTTGGCCGGGAGGTCATGCTGACGGTGAAAGTGATTTACTTGGAGTGGCTATGAGAGAGGTTATGGAAGAGACTGGTATTAAGAACTTAAAACCTTTATCTAAAGACTTTTATGCTATAGATGTATTACCTGTTAAAAGTCATATTAAGAGAGGTAAATTTGTTTCTAGTCATATTCATTTAAATGCTACTTATATTTTTGAGGCTGATGAAAATGAAGAATTATTAATTAAAGAAGATGAGAATAGCGGAGTTAACTGGATAGATATTGATAAAATGGTTAGTTCTTCAAGTGAAGATCATATGAAGAAAGTATATGCTAAACTTGTTGATAAGTTAAAAGAGGGTGATTATAATTAAAGGAAAGAAAATTAGATGGATAATACTTGGAGTATGTTTAATATTATTTACCACTATTATGATATTTGTTATTACTAAGAATAAATTATATATAGATGATATTGGATATAATATTATTTCTAAATTAAGAAGTAATAATATGGATAAGATAGTGAAAATTATTACTAATATAGGTGGTACTATTGTTATTGGTATTGTTACTATTATATCTTTATTTATATTTAGAAATAAGAAGATTAATATTTGTATTGTTTTAAATTTACTTGGTATTGTAGTACTTAATAATGTAATAATTAAAAATATTATTGGTAGAGATAGACCTAGTGATATTAATATTATTACTGAGGCTGGTAAGAGTTTTCCTTCTGGACATAGTGCTGTTAGTATGGTAGTATATGGTTATTTGATATATTTAACTTATAATTATATTAAGAATAAAAAGATAAAATATTTATTAATTAGTATATTATCAATACTTATTCTAGTAGTTGGTTTAACTAGAATATATCTAGGAGTTCATTATACTTCTGATGTACTAGGAGGTTATCTTCTTGGTATTGTTTATTTACTACTATTTACTTATATTAGTGATAAATATATAAAAGAAAAACCTAAATCAGTAGAAAAAAAATCGCCTTTTTACAGATGGACAACATATCTGACAACTAAGCAGATTTTTTTATTTTGCTTTAGTTTTAATAGATTGCTATCTATTTCTTTTTTTATTTCTTTATTATACTTAGGATGTTTTTCAATAGTTAGAGTTAGTTCTTTTATTCTGGATATGATACTGGTATCTAGTTCTTTTAGGTATTTATCTACATAAATATATAATAATAAGATAGAGGCTTCGATAATATTATTATTACTTGCTATTGTGAGA
>ERZ839741.3820-NODE-3820-length-11444-cov-3.251471_pt1 | contig 11444 bp, 11 predicted proteins | sample MGYA00519880_ERZ839741 | MGnify/ENA primary metagenome ERZ839741 (study PRJEB31850, sample SAMEA3708851) | human gut metagenome | biome: human gut; feature: human-associated habitat; material: faeces | place: China | collected 2014 ... | reverse complement strand
ATCAGAAAGTATATACGACCATATCACCATACTTAGATGAGGAAGAAAAAGAATGGCTGGCGGCAGAAACCGGAGTGAAGTAAAGAGAATATAAAATTGGTATAAAATTTTTAACGGTTTCTTGACTTTTTTACTGGGTTTTGAGATAATACACACGATGTGGCAGAAGATAAAGACACATATAAAGAATAAAGGAAAGAGGTCTTCAACCCGCTGAAACTATAATTATAATCGGGAATATGAGGTTTGCTAAATGAGTAAGCCTGCGGATTTCCTTGCCGTGCCAACTTATCGATAATCGGTCCTCCCGGATAACCCAAGCCCATTACTTTCGAACATTTATCTATCGCTTCACCGGCAGCATCGTCTATGGTCTGCCCGATAACTTGCATATCGTTATAAGCTTTCACCAGAATGATTTGGGAATTTCCGCCACTTACCAACAAGCACAAGAACGGAAATTCCGGTTGGTCATGGTCGCCCTCATCTTCTTTAATAAAATGCGCCAATACATGTCCTTGCAAATGATTGACCTCTATCATGGGAATGCCGAGTGCGCGTGCAAATCCTTTGGCAAAAGACACCCCCACCAACAAAGAGCCCATCAATCCGGGGCCTCGCGTGAAAGCCACAGCCGAAAGTTCCTCCTTGGTCACTCCGGCGCGTTTCAGCGCTTGGTCTACCACAGGGACTACATTTTGCTGATGGGCACGGGAAGCCAGTTCCGGCACCACCCCGCCGTACGCCTCATGCACGGCTTGGCTGGCTGTCACGTTACTCAACAATACCCCGTTGCGAATCACCGCTGCCGACGTATCATCACAACTCGACTCTATACCTAATATAACGATATCTTTCTTCTCCATTTCCTCACGTCCTATAAATTATGGTGTCTCAATAAGTAAGAATCTCCAAACCGTTTTCCGTCATCAGGAAAGTATGTTCCCATTGCGCACTGGGCAGTTCGTCTTCCGTCACGACAGTCCATCCGTCTTCCTCATCCACAAACACCCTCCAATCACCCATGTTCACCATAGGTTCTATCGTGAACACCATGCCGGGCACCAAGAGCATCCCCGTTCCCTTCCGGCCGAAATGCTCCACATCCGGCTCTTCATGGAACTCCAGTCCCACCCCATGGCCGCACAAATCGCGCACGATGCTGAAACCGTTCTTCCTGGCATGCTTTTCGATGGCATTTCCTATATCCCCCACAAAGCCGAACGGACGGGCAGCTTTCACGCCAATCTCCAGGCACTCTCGCGCGACGTCTACCAATTTCTGCTTCTCGGGTGTGGTCTGCCCGATGACAAACATACGTGAAGCATCGCTGTAATACCCGTCCAATATGGTGGAAACGTCCACATTGATAATATCTCCTTCCTCCAATACATCGAATTCATTAGGAATGCCGTGACAGACCACCTCGTTAATAGAAGTACATACACTTTTCGGAAAGCCCTCATAATTCAACGTAGCAGGAATGGCCCCGTGGCTTACCGTATAATCATATACCATCTCGTCTATCTCAAGTGTAGTCATTCCGGCATGTATCTCTTGGGCCACAAGGTCCAACACCCCGGTATTTACCACACCGCTCCTACGAATCCCCTCTATTTGTTCAGGAGTCTTAATCAATTTACGCGAAGGCACCAAAAAGCCTTCTTCCTGAAAAGCCAAAATCTTACGGTCCAAATCCGTCAGTTCGGCTCCTTCAGGGACAATCCAATTCCGTCTTATCTTTCTTCGCATTCTTTCTTTCACAGATTTATCATACAAAAGTACGATAAAAAAATCACTTTCCGACTGTAAAACCTTATAAATATCCCTATACCTTTATATTATTTAGACCAAACCGCCGAAAGCCATCAACACTCCCACACTTGACATGCCAAGTCCCGAATGGTACCTGTCGATATTCCGAGTGTCAATATGACAATCCCACCTCCTCGTGGCTCGCTTATTCGTGCCCTTCCCCCGCCGCCGTCGCAAATACGCGATTCTCGCGCATCGGGAAAAGTACAGAATGCCAGTCTGCCCCACATTCCTGCTTTCATAATGCCACCTGAAAGTCCATGCCCGGCGCAAGGCAATACGGAACGCGTAAGCGTGCAGGGCGTTCCGCCTCGCAAGAAGGCATTCCGGATCAGCGTCCCTTTCCGCCCCAAATAGCGTAAAAACGGGGCATTTGCCGACCGCCGTGCCACCGTCTGCGTAGAACTTTCCGACAACATGCAGACGCCTCTCCCACGACATGCGGAGAAAAAAAATGTTTTTTCAGCCGAACGAAAAATCGTTCGGCTGAAAGTGTTTCCTAATTTTGCTTTAGATGCGTGAAAAACAAGCCCCGAAACATAAAAAATGTATCCAAAACCACCGTCAAGCCCCCTTAACAAAGACTTTTCGTAAAAGGCAGTCGTAACAGAAACATCCTTTTTGCTTTCTTTTTAATACTTCAAAACGGGCTTTAAACAACATTTTGTCCAAACAAAACATCCGTGCGCTCCCCTTGACGGGAACCGCACGGATGTATATGTTTTTCGGGAGTCGGCCACAGGTACGACCGCCAAGCCTTATGGCTTCCTATCGCCTTTTGCCCGTCAACGTTTCCAACTGGTCTCTTCCACACTGAGCGAAACAGACACGGCATCGGAGACCTTGAAATGCACCATTCCTCCAAACCGACTGCTGAAATTGTTCATCCACGGCATCGGAGGAATCCACGGCTGACGACCTTGCATCGGGAAAAAAGCTTTGCTGCCGTATGCGTACAAACTCACCCTGTCGGTCAACTGATAACCGGCCAGCAAATTGATTCCGAAACGGTTCTCATTCAATCCGTTCCAAGACAAGCGGTCGTAAAAGCCTCCCACAGACAGCACCAACCGGTCGGTGAGGCTACGCACGTACATGGCAGAGATTCCGGTCCCGAATCCCACCCCGGGAAAACGGTTCTTGCCGAACGAGGCCGACACGCTCATGTCCAGACAGGCATTGAAACCTTCATGCAGTTCCCATAAGCCCCAATATCCACCATAATAACTTGCCGGGAAATAAGCTACGGTACCGTTCCGGTACAATGGAGGAAGCGAGGGGCGAAAAGTCCATTGTGCTGTATCGGTCACCAACGTGTCCGTCAAAGCCAACCGCGCGCCGACCTTCTCCGGCGTCACTTCCGATGCCGACGGCTGTATCTTCAGGCTCTCCTTTCCGGCATCCACACCCGTCACCGAATCCGAGCGCAAGACCTCCTGCGCCTGTCCTGCAACCGCGCAGGTCGCAAACAAAATGAGCAATAAAGCCCGACAAAGACCTTTCTGTTTCATTCTGACCTCCTTTTTTAACGTACACGCAAACGGTCATTTACTTGAATGGCATAATCTGCCGGCAAATTATTCATATCATACAGACTCTCCAAACGTATCCCGTAGCGTTGCGCAATATTATACATCGACTCACCGGCCTTCACCACGTGAGGCACATCCTTGTATTTCTTGGCGGCCTTTTTCCGCTTCCGTTCCAGATACAATACATCGCCGGCCTGGATTCGATACCCTTTCGGCAATTCATTGAACTTCCGGATGTCGCGTGCCGACACGCCGGTTTCTTCCGCCAACAAATCAAACGTATCCCCGGCGCGTGCAATAATATAATAATTCTCATTATTGCGGTACACCAGATGGGACGGCAACGACTCACTGTTCAGTTGACGGTCTATGCTGCTATAATCAAAATGCAACTTCGATGATTTGTACTTGTCGTATTGGTCTAAGTCGTACCGTTCTATCAAATCTATCAGCAAGGAAGCGTAACGCGGATTCGTGGCATAGCCACAACGTTTCAAACCACGCGCCCAACCTTTATAATCTTTCGGAGAAAGGTCGAACAACGAAGAATAACGTGCTTGTTGCAGAAAACGTGAATGGTCTTCGTACGACTCTTCCACGCTCCTGTATTTACGAAACTTTTCATTACGTTCGTCATCGTCCTGTAAGACGTAGGGGCCCTTCCAGGCCCGTCCGCATTTGATGCCGAAATGATTGTTGGCTTTCCGCGCCAATGTACTTGTCCCGGCTCCGCTTTCCAATAATCCTTGTGCCAATGTGATGCTGGCCGGAATCTTATAACGTAACATCTGGTCTATAGCCATTCCCTTGTATCGTTCTATATAATTAAGGTATTGCTGGCTGACACCCTGTGCCTGCAGCAAAAAGCTCGTCACGCCGAACAACACGGATAGAAAAACGGTTTTCAATCGCATATCTCAAATATCATGAAGGATTTCTCACACACAAAGTTACCTCTTTTTTCTTCGTTGTGAATAAAAAAACATATATTTGTGCATTATTAACCAAAAGGAAACAGTCCTATGAAAGAGAAGGAAATTATCAGCAAAGTCAGAATATACGACTATGAAGAATTATCGGAAGCAGACCGCGAATTGATAGACAAGGCCAAGGAGGCCACACAGACGAGCTATGCACCTTTCTCTAAATTCTGCGTGGGCGCAGCCGCCCGGCTGTCCGACGGAAGGATTGTAACGGGAAGCAACCAGGAAAACGCCGCCTTCCCGTCAAGCCTGTGCGCGGAACGCACGGCACTCTTCTATGCCAACGCACGCTACCCGGAGAAAAGCGTGGAAGAACTGGCCATTGCGGCTTACGCCCACGGAGCTTTCCTGAAAGCTCCCATCCCTCCTTGCGGAGCTTGCCGGCAAGTCATTCTCGGAGTGGAAGAACGGTACGGACATCCCGTACGCATCCTGCTGTTCGGCGAAGAGGGTACCTACGTGGTCGATTCGGTCAAAGCCCTACTCCCCTTGCAGTTTACCGGAGAAACCATGAACGAATAAAATATTTTTCGTACCTTTGCCGAAAATATTCAATTCAAGGTATAATTTAAAGTATGATTAGCGTATCGAATCTTGCCATCCAGTTCGGGAAAAGAGTCCTGTACAAGGATGTAAACATGAAGTTCACCAATGGAAATATTTACGGTGTCATCGGGGCCAACGGAGCCGGGAAGTCCACGTTGCTGAAAGCCATATCGGGCGAATTGGAACCGACCAAAGGCAGTGTGGAACTGGGACCGGGCGAAAGGCTTTCCGTACTGAGTCAGGACCACTTCCAATATGACGACTGTACCGTGCTGAATACCGTACTGATGGGACACACCGTATTGTGGGACATCATGCAGCAACGCGATGCGCTTTATGCCAAAGCCGACTTTTCGGACGAAGACGGTATCAAAGTGGCCGAACTGGAAGAAAAGTTCGCGGAAATGGGCGGATACAATGCCGAAAGCGACGCCGCAGCCTTGTTGAGCGGCCTGGGTATCAAAGAGGACAAGCATTACGCACTGATGGGCGAGCTGAGCGGTAAGGAAAAGGTACGTATCATGTTGGCAAAAGCCCTCTTCGGCGAACCGGACAACCTGCTGTTGGACGAGCCGACCAACGACCTCGACCTCGACACGGTGCAATGGCTCGAATCATACCTTTCCGATTTCGAGCACACGGTATTGGTAGTAAGCCACGACCGTCACTTCCTGGATGCTGTCTGTACCCATACGGTGGATATTGATTTCGGCAAAGTGACGATGTTCGCCGGTAATTACAGCTTCTGGTATGAATCCAGCCAGTTGGCTCTGAGACAAGCTCAAAACCAAAAGGCCAAGGCCGAAGAAAAGAAGCGGGAATTGGAAGAATTCATCCGGCGCTTCTCTGCCAACGTGGCCAAAAGCAAGCAGACCACCAGCCGAAAAAAGATGTTGGAAAAATTAAATGTAGAGGAAATACGCCCCTCTACCCGCAAATACCCGGGCATCATTTTCCAGATGGAGCGCGAGCCGGGCAACCAAATCCTCGAGGTGAAAGGATTACGTGCCACAACGGACGACGGGACCGTGCTTTTCAACGACGTGAACTTTACCGTAGAAAAAGGAGATAAAATCGTTTTCCTGAGCCGCGACCCGCGTGCCATGACGGCTTTTTTTGAAATCATCAACGGTAACCGTAAAGCACAAGGAGGCGACTACAAATGGGGAGTGACCATTACTACGGCATATTTGCCTCTCGACAACACCCGTTTCTTCGAAAGCGATTTGAATCTTGTGGATTGGTTGAGCCAGTTCGGTGAAGGTAACGAAGTTTACTTCAAGAGCTTCCTCGGAAGAATGCTGTTCTCGGGAGAAGAGGTAATGAAGAAAGTCAACGTGCTTTCGGGAGGAGAGAAGATGCGTTGTATGATAGCCCGCATGCAGTTGAAAAACGCCAACTGTCTTGTTTTGGACACCCCGACAAATCATCTGGATTTGGAAAGCATCCAGGCTTTCAACAACAACCTGAAGCTGTTCAAAGGCAACATCTTGTTCTCCAGCCATGACCACGAGTTCATCGAAACCGTAGCCAACCGTATCATCGAACTCACCCCTAACGGCATTATCGACAAGATGATGGAATACGACGAGTACATTGCCAGCGACCACATCAAGGAACTTAAAACAAGAATGTACGGGGATTAAAAAATATTTTTGAGAAACAAAAGCCGAATGGCAAACTATTTGTAGGGTATTTAGCGACTAAATACCCTTTTAAAATATTGCATCATGGAAAAAAATAAAGATATGAACGAAGAAGAGTTGAAAGCCCAACAAGAAGAAACCTTGGATAATGTAGCGACCTCACAACCAGACGAAGGCGACAAAGCTGAAGAACAACCGGCAAAGGAAATGTCCGTGGAAGACAAATTGGCTGCTGCAGAAACCAAAGTGGCAGAACTGCAAGACAAATACCTGCGTCAGGTTGCCGAATTTGACAATTACCGCAAACGTACCATCAAAGAAAAAGCTGAATTGATTTTGAACGGGGCGGAAAAAACAATCACAGCCATACTTCCCATATTGGACGACATGGAACGTGCATTGAAGAATATGGACAAGATGGAAGACGTGGCTGCCGTAAAAGAAGGCGTGGACTTGATATTCCAGAAATTCGTGAAAATCTTGGGCGAACAGGGGGTCAAGAAAATAGAGACCGAAAATGCCGATTTCAACACGGATTTGCATGAGGCTATAGCCCAAGTGCCGGCTCCTTCGGACGAAATGAAAGGTAAAATTATCGACTGCGTCAAAACAGGCTATACTTTAAATGAAAAGGTGATTCGCCACTCTCAAGTGGCCGTAGGACTTTAAACCGCAATAAAATATGGCGAAACGTGACTATTATGAAGTGTTAGGCGTTTCAAAAAACGCCTCGGACGATGAGATAAAAAAGGCTTATAAGAAAATGGCTATCAAATATCATCCCGACCGCAATCCGGATGACAAGGAAGCCGAAGCCAAATTCAAGGAAGCAGCAGAAGCATACGACGTGCTCCGCGACCCGCAAAAACGTGCCCGCTACGACCAGTTCGGACCGGAAGGCGTAAATGGTGCAGGCGGATTCGGAGGCGGCGGAATGAACATGGATGATATTTTCTCTATGTTTGGCGACATTTTCGGAGGCCATGGCGGATTTGGTGGCTTCGGTGGAGGCGGTAGAGCCCGGAAACCCCAATACAGGGGAGGGGACCTTCGCCTTAAAGTGAGAATGACGCTTCAGGAAATAGCCACAGGAGTAACCAAGAAATTCAAGGTCAAAAAGAAAGTGGCCTGCCCGCATTGCCACGGGAGCGGAGCTGAAGGCAGCGGTGCTACCGAGACATGCCCGACATGCCATGGTAACGGCTTCGTCGTGAAAACCCAACAGAGTATTTTCGGCATGATGCAAACACAAGCCGTTTGCCCCACGTGTGGCGGAGAAGGAACTATCATAAAGAACAAGTGCAAAGAATGCGGAGGGGAAGGTGTCGTCAACGGCGAAGAAGTCATTGAAGTGAAAATTCCCGCCGGCGTAGGAGACGGCATGGTCGTCACCGTCACGGGAAAAGGCCATGCTGCCCGACGTAACGGACTCCCGGGAGACATTCAAGTCTATATCGAAGAAGAACCGCACAAGGAACTCTTACGGGAAGACAATAATCTGATATACAATTTACTTTTGGATGTCCCCACTGCGGCATTGGGCGGCGATGCGGAAATCCCGACCATCGACGGAAAAGTAAAAATCAAAATAGAACCGGGCACACAACCGGGCAAGGTGGTACGCTTGAGAGGCAAGGGGCTACCTGCCGTACAAGGTTACGGATACGGCACAGGAGACCTTATCGTAAATATCAGTGTGTATATTCCGGAAGCTTTGAGCAAAGACGAAAAGAAGACGTTGGAAGAGATGAAGAAGAGTGACAACTTCGCTCCGAATCCTTCCATTAAGGAAAAGATATTCAGAAAGTTCAAAAGCTATTTTGAATAAAAGCTATAAATAAAGAGATGACGTATAAAGAAGCCACAACATACTTGTTCGACAGTGTGCCCATGTTCCAAAATATAGGAGGAACAGCTTACAAAGAAGGACTAAGCAACACTTTGCTGTTGGATGAACATTTTGGTCATCCTCACCGCAAATTCAGAACCATCCACGTGGGGGGCACTAACGGCAAGGGCTCGTGCAGCCATACATTGGCTGCCATACTTCAAACCGCAGGTTACAAAGTGGGCCTTTATACGTCACCTCACCTGACCGATTTCAGGGAGCGCATACGGGTAAACGGAAAAATGATACCGGAATGCGAAGTGGTTTCTTTTGTCGAAGACGAACGCTCTTTCTTCGAGCCTCTGCACCCTTCTTTCTTTGAATTGACCACGGCTTTGGCTTTCAAATATTTTGCGAAGGCCGAAGTGGATGTGGCCGTTATCGAAGTAGGCATGGGAGGACGCTTGGACTGCACCAACATCATTACTCCGGATTTGTCCGTCATTACCAATATCAGCTTAGACCATGTGCAATTTCTGGGAAACACCCTTACGAAAATTGCCGGAGAGAAAGCAGGAATCATCAAGCCCGGAGTTCCAGTGGTCATCGGCGAGACTACCGAAGAAACGAAAAAGGTCTTCAAGAATAAATCACTGGAGATGAATGCTCCAATAAGATTTGCAGAAGAAGAGCATGAAGTCATCTCATCCCGTTCGGAAAGCAATACACGTGTGTACGAGACTCTTCATTACGGAAGTTTTATAGGCGAACTGGGGGGGCTCTGCCAGGAAAAGAATACGGCAACCATACTCACGGCTATCGACGAACTTCGAAAAGCCGGTTATACTATCGAACAAGAGCATATCCGGCTCGGCTTCGGGCAAGTTTGCAAACTCACCGGCCTACGAGGCCGTTGGCAACAAGTCGGAATGTCCCCCACCATAATCTGCGACACAGGACATAACACAGGAGGGATAAGTTATATTGCCGACCAACTGAGAGGTGTCCAGGCCGATAAGCTCCACATTGTAATAGGTATGGTAAATGACAAAGACATTCATTCCGTTCTACGACAGCTTCCCCAATGCGCGACCTATTATTTCACGAAAGCAAACGTCAAACGGGCGCTTGACGAACACACTCTTCAAACACTTGCTAAAGAAGCCGGATTAAAAGGAACTTCCTGGCCCGACGTAAGGTCTGCCTTTCAGGCGGCACGGCAATCTTCTACGAAAAAGGATCTGATTTTCGTAGGAGGTAGCACGTTCATTGTGGCCGACTTTTTAGCCTTTTATCACCCGGAACAAGCATAATCTGCAAATCTTCTCATTTCTGCATCATCTTTTTCCCCGAAATCTTTTGCAATAAGAAAGTTTTTTTCTTATTTTGCATAACGATAATTTAACTTTAAATCATAAGTCGGATGAGTTTAAAAAATATTAGTGGTCTTAAAAGAGAAGATTTTCAAGCAGAAGTTCAGGGCAAACAAACAGATTTGTTTATTCTGAGAAACAATAAGGGTTGTGAAGTTGCCATTACAAATTACGGAGGAGCACTGGTTGCCATTATGGTTCCTGACCGTGACGGAAAAATGGCAAATGTCATTCAAGGACATGACAACATCCAGGAGGTCATCAGTAGTCCGGAGCCATTCCTCAGTACTCTGATAGGCCGTTACGGTAATCGTATCTGCAAAGGTAAATTTACGTTAGAAGGAAAAGAGTATTCACTGACGATCAACAATGGTCCGAATAGTCTCCACGGTGGTCCTACCGGATGTCATGCCCGCGTATGGGACGCAGAGCAAACGGACGAACGGACATTGCGCCTGCATTACGTCTTCGCAGACGGCGAAGAAGGTTTCCCCGGGAATTTGAACATGAATGTCATTTATTCGTTTACCGACGACAATGAATTGGTAATCGAATACAAGGGAACCACCGACAAAACAACTATCGTCAATATGACCAATCACGGTTTCTTCAGTCTGGCCGGTATTGCCAACCCTACTCCTACTATTGAAAAACTACAATGTCAGATTAATGCCGATTACTTCATTCCTATTGATAACACCTCTATTCCTACAGGAGAAATCAAACCTGTAAAAGGTACTCCTTTTGATTTCACAACCTCGCATGAAATCGGCGAACGCATAGATGCCGATGACGAACAGACGCGGAATGGAGCCGGTTACGACCATTGCTTCGTACTCAATAAGAGAGAAGTAGGCGAACTGAGTTTTGCAGCCAAAATATACGAACCTGTTTCCGGTCGTACAATGGAAGTTTATACCACCGAACCTGGAGTTCAAGTATATACGGATAACTGGGCTGACGGATACAAGGGACAGCTAGGCGCAACATTCCCGCGTCGAAGTGCAATTTGTTTCGAGGCGCAGCATTTCCCCGACTCTCCCAACCGGCCGTATTTCCCGTCGGTCGTGCTGAAACCGGGAGAAACATATACCCAAAAAACCATCTATAAATTCGGAGTTGAAAAATAAGTGAAACAATAATAGATAAACAAATCTTAAAAAACAAATTATCAAATGACTCAAAAAACACAACCGAACTACACGTTCGCTCTCACGGTGGTCATTATCGTTTGCTTCCTTATCGGTTTCGTAACGACAATGAACAATTCTATGATTGGATTCTGCAAGACGGTATTCAACCTGACAGAAGCACAGGGACAACTTGTTAACTCCGCTTTTTATGGAGCTTATGCTTTGTCTATTCCCTTTGCTCTTATGATGAACAAGATTGGTTATAAGATGACATTGGTTCTCGGCTTGGCCGTTGTCGGATTGGGTTTCGTAATCAATTACTTTGGTATATCAACGAATTTGGATGCCGCCCAGACGACCATCTATAATATCTTCTTAGCCAGTATGTGTTGTGTGGCATTGGGTATCGTCATGTTGCAACTTGTAGCGAATCCGTACGTAATGGTATTGGGTACACCAGAGAAAGGTGCATTCCGTATGACGTTAAGCCAAGCCTTAAATTCTGTAGCCACGACATTGGCTCCGATGTTTATTACCTATTTTATTATTGCAGGTAAATCGGAAGATCAATTAAGCGGAAATGATGTG
>ERZ839741.3813-NODE-3813-length-11460-cov-3.365804_pt1 | contig 11460 bp, 9 predicted proteins | sample MGYA00519880_ERZ839741 | MGnify/ENA primary metagenome ERZ839741 (study PRJEB31850, sample SAMEA3708851) | human gut metagenome | biome: human gut; feature: human-associated habitat; material: faeces | place: China | collected 2014 ... | reverse complement strand
TAAAAATCCTCCTGTGTTTTTTATTAACCGGCGCTATTGTCTGCTTTGTTCCCAGTATTATACCTCTTACCTTTAGCGCCTAAGGTCTCTTTTTCATTTACGACAATTATATCAGAATCCAAGGCTTCTGTCTTATCTTTTTTTGATAAAAAAATACAAAATTTTGACTTTTTTATATTACCGATATTCTTATTTACTGTGTTTCTTTTAATGAATGTCTGCGGTACTGTAACGGCGTTGTTGACGTATATTTTCTGAACTCTCTCAGGAAATTTCCCAGATTATTATATCCACATTCCAGACAGATTTCCGTAACTGTAAGATCAGACTCTTTCAGATAATGAATGGCCTTTTTTATCCTGTACTCATTCACATATTCCATAGGCGAACGCCCGATCACCTTCTTGAAAAATCTGCAGAAATATTGCTCATTCATCCCGATCAGTCCTGCAAGGTCACGTATATAAATTTTCTCTTTATAGTTCTCCTGTATGTAAGTCAGTGTTGTCTTGATCGTCTCAATTCTGTGGTCATGATTCTTCTCCGTTACCTCAAATAGATTATTCGCAGACAGAACTGCCAGAATCCGAAGCAGCGCTGATTTAATAAACAACTGTCGGGTGATATCATCCGTAACCGCCTCGCCGTCATAATAATTCTCCCGGAAAGAATCTCCTCCAAATACATTACGGATTTCTTCATAAGATTTTCTTACCGGTTCAAATGCCGGTTCATTCTTTCGCAGACATCTCGGAAACTGGATACTGCCATTTTGTACCGGCTGGATCAGATTCGTCTGAATCTGATCCAAAGCATATGCAGAGCTTAGCATATCCATATGAAAAACCACCGCATTTTCCACACAGCCGCCGTTTTTTTCAACAGAAATACTGTGAAGTTCCCCGGGATTAATAAAATAAAAACATTCCTCTGAAATGTTGAAACGTTCCATATTTACTTCCAGACAGAACTCTCCACCCGAAAAATAAAGCAGTTCTACTTCTTCATGCCAGTGGTGTTTCACCATATTCCCTTTTATCCTTGTTCCTGTCTGATAGAACGCACAGGGAAAGTCCTGTGTACCATGGACGCGTATTTCCTTTAAAGTTGATGGTTGTTGATTCTGCATGAAGCTGCCTCCTGTTGTCATTGTTATTGTTATTATAAATCCGGCATCAAAAATCCGCAACTAAAAAGGACATCCGAAGATGCCTTTTTAATAGTAAGTATTTATACAATTTTGTGCCTGCTCAAAGAAACTGTCCTCTTCACATTGCCCAAGAACATATCCCTGAAACAGTTTTCCCATATCTGAGACAGCACCCATGGAATTTTCACATAACGGACGTGCATTCAATGTATATTCCCGGAGATATTTCCGTATCATATCTATTCCTTCCAGATCAATATCCTCATTTTCGATCACATCCACTCTGGCAGGATAACTTTTCATTATTTTTGCATATTCAGTACTGCCTTCATAACCGGCTGCATACTGAAGAAATCTGACAGCTGCATCTTTATTTTCTGAAGCATTGTTCAAAACATACTGCCAGGTTGCAATATTAGTGGCTTTTTTCTTATGAAGCACGGGAAGCGGTGCCATATGTATTTTATTTTTCCCATATACATCAGCATCAAGAAATGTACCCAGAGCACTCGTATACATAAAAACACATCCATATTTTCCCCTGATAAATTTCTCTTCCATCTGCTCATACTGATCTACAAACTGTGCAGGCGATGTATTTTTCTCATCCAGCATACTTTTCATATATCTGGCTGCATCTTTGGTTTTCGGATCAGTCCAGTCGAAATAATCGCCACCCCAGAAATTCACAAATTGCGAAAGACTGTTATAAACATATGTATTTTCCCATGCATCTCCATAAGCGTACTGATCCGGATTTTTCAAACTCTTCTGCAGAATATCAAAATCACCGGTATTCTTTATCTCATCGAGTCCTGCCTGTTTCAGCAACTCCTGATTTACCCAGAACATCATAATATCCATCTGAAAAGGGACAGAATATATATGTCCATTCTCTTCACAAATGCTTTCCAGATACTTCTGCGGAAAGCTGTCTCTTACTTCTTCTGTCATAACGTTTTTTTCCAGTGGTTCCAGATATCCCTTATGCTTAAACTCAGAAATCATCTCATCATTCACGGAAATCAAATCAATATTTTTGTCCCCCGAAGCCAGGATCGTGGATATTTTTGCCTGCCGATTATCCGCATTGGACGGACATTTTTCCACAGTGATTTCCATATCAAGTTTTTTTTCTGTTTCCTCGATAAAATCCTGAAATCTTTTATTATCTGCATCAATATGCATGATTGTCAGCTTTTGTTTGTCTTCGTGAAACGACGATGAGGGGAGCTTAGATAAGCTCCCCGTATCTCCACATCCTGTAATAAGCAAACATACTGCAGTTATGAAAATTACAACACTTTTTTTCAAGCATTTCACCTCTGTTTTTTATCTTGGCCATCTGTCCTCTTTTGACATCAATGGTGCAAACGGTGCATGTGGGTGTGTCTGATACCAGTAAGCCACGCTTGCCACATCATCCTGACGTTCAAATAATCCTCTGTAACCTACTCCAATCTGCTGAATGGTCACACGCAGATCCTCATCAAAACAAATCGGATCCTGAATATGCCAGCGATAGAAACCTCTCATCGGCGGACAGTCATCATTATGATAGAAATTATGGATCAGCTCATCATGAGCAGAATAGTATGGGTAGCCCAGATATGGTGTATTATAATTTTGTTCCACAGTCTTTCCGTCCACCTGCTTTGCAAAACTCCAGGAGCCTCCAAAATAATCTTCTGTTCCGGTTCCGCAGATTGTGGGATATTCATCATCACCGTCAATATAGAATTTCATTTCACCTTCGCCCCACCAGTAACGTTCCAGTGTGGTAAGTGCAATATAAGTTCCTACATAATGACCTTTTCCTTTTACTCCGTCAAGGATTGTATAATCTTTCTGCTTCTCTGTCAGTCGCTCTCGCCTCCACTGTGCATGGAAATAAGTAATATCATCCGGAAGCTCATCATACAGACAGTAATCTACCTGATAGAAAAATGCCGGAATTTTATTTGCATGCTGATTTTCCAGAGTAATTTTTGCTTTTTTCTTAAACGGCATCGGGAAGTAACAGTTAAATCCTCTGCTTGGCACCACTGCCATTGGGACAGAATTTACAATACACTCTCTTCCAAAACCACAGCAAAAGAAATCTCCGAGAGGACTTTCCACAGATGGTGTTTCCTCATCATCCCAGTACATACGGATGACCAGATCTCTCAATACAAAACAATCTGCATCTGTTGTCTTGTTATCCACTGTAATCCAAATATGATTGATTTCTCCCGGACCTTCCATCTCTGCAAGAGTTACAGTTGCACCCGGCTCAATATCTCTCAGGCAGGGACTTCCTTTTCTGGACGGTCCCAGATGACTCGCTGCCATTCCGCCTTTACCTTTTTCTCCGTGTGGATTCTCTGCATTGATTGCACGGCTTCTTCCATGTTTTGACAGAGCAATTCCACCAAGTCCACCTTTAAATGACTGATACATAATGTTTTCCTCCAATATTCTTAGCATTCAGATAATCAGGCTTTTACTCCTCCTGCCATTATACCATCCATGATCTGCTTTTCAAAGACTGCAACAAAAATAATGATAGGCAGAAGTATGATCCATCCCATTGCACTTACCAGATCCCACGGAACTCCATACATGTTGTCACGCAGTGGAAGCTGTACAATGGCAACGGAAAGAACCTGAATACCATTTGAATAAAACAACGGTGTGAAGAAGTTATTCAGGCAGGTAATAAAGTTGATAATACATACAGTTGCGATTGCAGGTTTCATAAGAGGCAATACGATTGTAAAAAGTCTCTGTGAAAAAGTTGCACCGTCAATCGCTGCTGCCTCTTCCAGTGAAATAGGGATTTCCCCCACAAAGTTTCTCAGAATCAGAACCGTAAATGGGATAACAGTACTGATATAAAGCAAAATCAGTCCGGGATATGTATCATATAATTTTACTTTCTGCATGAACTCATATAATGGTCTTGCTGTAACAACCTCAGGAATTAACATAGTTGCAATAATAAATGCAAAAGCAATATTGATTCCTTTTGTAGTGAAACGTGAGAATCCGTATGCAGCCATTGCACAGAGTACAGTACTGATAACCAGTGTAAGACCTACGATCAATACTGTATTTCCCACTTTTGATAAAAGTCCTACGTTCTCGATCAGAAACTTATAGCTTTCCAGTGTCGGATGATCCGGCAGATAATCAATCGGTGTTTTGAATAATTCTCCGGAAGGTGTAATAGAGGAAATAAAAATCCAATATACCGGAAACAGGATAATAAATGAGACAATTGCAAACAGTACCCATCTTCCACCTGCCATTACACCATGATATATGTTATATTTTCTTGAATCTTTTTTCATGGTATTTCCTCCTTTAGTTATCAATCTTGTTCATAACACGTATATTCAGCCAGCTGAATACTGCCATTACAACAAACAGTAACATTGCCAGTGCAGATGCATAACCGACATTCAGATTTGTAAACGCCTCTGTCGTGATTCTGTATGCGATCAGTGCCGTATCTTCTCCAGGACCACCTGAAGTCATAGAATATACAATATCAAAGGTTGTCAGTCTCCATAAAGTAAATGGAATAGATAAAGTCAGTACATTTTTCAGTATCAACGGTAATGTAATTCTGAAGAAACACTGGATTCCATTTGCACCGTCTACTTTTGCGGCTTCATAGATATCACCCGAAATAAACTGCAGACCGGATAATACAAGAATCGCAAAGAACGGAAGATCTTTCCACAGATCCACGGCAATTACAGCAGCTCTTGCAGATCCTGTATTGATCAGCCAGCTATTCTGGTATCCATGGACAAACAATCTGATAAAGTCATTGATCAGACCATAATCATTATTAAATGCCCATTTTGCAGCCATACCTACAACAACTGCCGGCATTGCCCAGGGAATCAGTACAATCGTACGAAGAAAACGACGTCCCTTAAATTTCATATTTAATATCAGAGCAAGACCTACGCCTAATATTACATGGAATATCATTGATACTACTACAAAAATCACTGTAAAACGTATAGATGTAAGCACTTTGGGATCTGAAAAAATTTTCAGGTAATTCTGAATTCCACAGAATTCATTAATTCCGGACAGAATTTTAATATCAAAAAAACTATTTCTAACTGTCATTAAAATCGGATACAAAGTCGTAAATCCACGAATAATAACCACAGGTAACACCAACAGCCACGGAATCCATTTCATTGATTTTTTACTGATTGTCACAGGTACTCCCTCCTTCATATCTTTAAGCACAGGTATAAAGCAGATTTTTCTGCTTTATACCTTCATTTATTATGTCAGTTTTTATGTGTCAGTATTTCAAAAGACTTTAAACGAATACCGTTTTTACTGATATGTATCAACGACTTCCTGTGCTTTTTTACAGAACTCATCTACTGTGATCTCATCTTTCATGCAGGACTGGAAGATAGTTCCCATATCACTGATGAACTCCATTGTCTGTGCTACCAACGGACGTCCCTGTACGTTGCACTCTTCTGCATACTGGCTGTACATTTCTTTTGCAGGATCAGTATCCGGAACAACTTTTTCTGCAACATCCTTTCTTGCAGGATATCTGTCAAATGCTTTATAGGATGCTTCCATTCCACCTTCATCTGCCATATACTGCAGGAATTTAATGGCTGCATCTTTGTTTTTGGATGCACTGTTCAGCACATAGCTCCAGGAATCTGTAAAGATTGCTCGCTCTCCATTGCCGCTGAAATCAGGTACCATTGCCATGTGGATCTTGTCAGCTCCCAGCATATCTGCCTTTGCATAATCCGTACCTAAGCCCCACATAAACCAGCATCCGTATTTGCCATCATTGATTTTTGGATTCATCTGATCATATTTATCTGCGATCTGATCAACAGGTGTTTCTTTGTTGGCAACCAGATCATGAAGGAACTGAATTGCTTCTTTATTTTCTTCTTTTGTCCAGTCGAAGTAGTCACCGCCAAACATATTTACAAACTGTGCAATTTCATTAAATGCATATGTCTTTTCCCAGGAACCGCCGTATCCGAAACGTCCATCTTTTGAAACTGCTTCCATGTATTTCATGAAATCTTCTTTTGTATCAATGGATTCGATTCCCACCTCATCCATAATTTCCTGATTTACCCAAAATGCAAGATATCCTGTATATCCCGGAACTCCTACAATATTTCCATCCTTATCTGTGATCATATCCTGAATATACCCCTGCGCAAACTGATCAATGATATCATCTGTCATAACCGTGTCATTCAGACCTTCCAGCCATCCGGAATTCTTGAATGCAGCACTCATTTCATCGTTGATTTCGACAATGTCTACGGAAGAATCTCCTGTAGAAAGAATCGTTGTAATCTTCTGCTGACGTGTGTCTGTATCTGTCGGAGCTGCAATAACATTGATATTTAAACCTGTTGCCTCCTCTACATTTGCAAGCCAGTCATCAAAATCCGGGTCAGTAGTGTTAACGCTGTATAAAGTAAGATCATATTTCTCCTCTGCTGATACACTTACAACATTCCCCATCATTCCTGCCACCATTGTTGCAGCTAAAACTGCACTTAACACTTTTTTCCTCATATTCTCTCCTTTTCCGAACAGTTCTCTCGCATCAACTGTTCTGTGTTATTTGGTAATTAAAGAATAACAAAAACACTCTTTTTACTAAATACAATTTCTTTTGATTGATTTATATTATTTTTCGTTCTATTGTTTTTTTCATTCTGATTTTTTATAATACAGATAGCAGATGAACACTGTGTTGCATCTTTACAGAATTGCTGTATAATATGGCAATCTTCAAAAAGATACCTGATAAAATCAAACCTATTCATATAAGGAGTATTATGTGTAATGAAACTCAACTTGAAAAAAATAAATTATCATAAATGGATTCCTTCCAGATTTTCCTCATTTCAGGCAAAACTCCTGATTGCCTTTCTGGTTGCAACCCTGCTTCCTCTGACACTTGTTGCACTGGTCAGTTACCATGTTTCCTATAATCTTGCCAGAGACCGAATCACAAACTCTGCATTGATGTCTGATGAACAGCTTATTTTTCAGCTTAACAGCCGTCTGAACCAGACCGAAAACGTTGCTGACACCATCCAGTATCAGATGTACGCTTTTGAACACTCTTCCCCAGATCAGGTTGGCACCATGCAGGCATTAACATCCATGAGAAGCAATATTTCATTATATAAATCTACATTTGATTTCTTTCATATATATGTTTTTTTAAAACCGGAACAAACCGGAGCTGATGAGGGTATATATTTCTTTTCCACAGATAAACTTTTCAATTATGGAATCAGCGAATCTGAATTACATTCCATAGGTTCTTCTTCCCTGTGGCTGTTAAAGAAAAATACCACCTTACCCAGAGTTATATCTGCTTCCAAAAGAAGCGCAAATACACTGCTGTGTTTTCGTGCTCTTCAGGACAAATCCAGCAATGTTCTCGAATATGCTTATTGTATTGCACTTGACTGCGATGAATTTTCCCGGTATCTTCAGACTTCTGCTTCTGATACCGCAATTTCCAGTTACATTCTGACACCACAGGGACAAATTGCAGCTCACAGTGATTCTTCCCGTAATCAGACCTGGATTTCAGATTCAATAAAACAGATGTTTCTGGAAAATACCAATTCCTTCTTTAAAGACAATGACATCTACTATAACTGCCGCACTCTGGATAACGGTTGGCTGCATATTACGGAAATCCCGGAAAACTATATCAAAAGCAATACACAGGTACTGATCAAAACACTGTTGATCACTGTAATTATTTCTCTGCCGCTGACTATTTTTATTGTAATCCTTTTTTCCAGGAAACTGACAAGCAGAATTGCCGCACTGTCCTATGCCATGGAATCCTTTCATCTCGGACATGATCCGGAGCACCTTTCCATCATCACACTCCCGCATCCGGCTGATGCTTCCAATTATGATGAAATAGACAATCTGGGGATTACTTTTGAAGATATGCAGCACACAATTGCCCAGAATCTGAAATCTATTGTCAGTCTCTCCATTAATGAAGAGCGCCTGAAATATCAGCTGTTACAGTCACAGATCAACCCACATTTCCTCTACAATATCCTTGGAACCATCCGAACCTGCCAGGCACTTGGCAAATTGGATATTGCAGATCAGATGCTGACAAATCTGACTGCCTTTTACCGACTGACACTGAGAAAATCAAAAGAACTGATACCGATCAAAGACGAGCTGGAAATTGCCCGCCTGTATCTGGAAATGGAGAAACTCTGCCATAAAGACAATCTTAACTGGGAAATCAATGCTGAAGACGGAATAGAAAATTTCATGATCTGCAAATTTACATTACAGCCATTCCTGGAGAATTCTATCCTGCACGGTCTTTCAGCCGATACACCTGAAGTTTTTATTTCCATTCAGGTACTCTACGGTGATGATACCGTAGTGATATCCATTGAAGATAATGGAACCGGAATGTCTCCGGAGACACTGGAACAGCTCCGATATGCCATAGACAACAAAGTCATAAATTACGAAAAACATTTTGGAATTTCAAATGTAAGCGCCCGCATTTCCAATCCTTTGTACGGTAACGGCTCTGTGCGTATTGACAGCCATCCCGGAAACGGTACCTATGTCACAATTGAATTTCAACAAATGGAGGATACAGATGAGGAAAATAATGATTGTAGATGACAATTATCTGTCAGCAGAAGGAATTGAAAAGAACATAGACTGGGAAGTTCTGAACGCAGAAATCGTACATATCTGCTACAACGGAACCTCTGCGATAGACGCTATGAAAAAAGAACCTGTAGATTTGATCATCTCAGATATTGAAATGCCGGATCTGGACGGAATTTCAATGAGCAGGCAAGCACTGGATATTAATCCAATGGTAAAAATCATACTGATCAGTGCCTATGATAAATTTGAATATGCAAGACGCGCTCTGCTTCTTGGTGCATTGGATTATATTGAAAAACCTCTGGATTACGCATATCTGATCCAGAAAGTAAAAAATGCTTTTGCCCTGATGGAACGTGAGCAGAAAAATCTGCAGTTGCTTAAACAGAGCAGGCCTTTGCTTATCGAAAAATTTTTCCGTGATATCACTCACCGTTCCAGGCAGGAGGCTTCCTATCGTCTCAAACCTTATCTGAACTACCTGAACCTTAAACTGGATTATGATTTTTATAACGTAGTGATTCTTGAACTGGAAAATGCACAGTCTCTCAGGGATTCCTATGGCATTGAGAAATTTCAGATGGAACTGCTGAATCTTCGTGATCTGATCACAGAACAAACCTCAGAATTAAATTATATTTATCCCCTGCAGGATATTGATGGTTATCTGTGTGTGATCGGACAAAGCGGCTGCCAGTCCGGAAATTTTCGCCAGCTTACCTATAAAATCATTTCTGCACTTGTAGATAACTGCAATTCACAGGGACTGGTTCTGAATGCCGGAATCGGTGCCATTGTACAGGATCTGTGGGATCTGAACCGTTCTTATGAAAGTGCAGTTCATGCACTGGATTATCGTTTCTTTTTCCCACACCAGAACGTATTTGACGGACGTGAGGCTCTTGGACATGACTTATCTGCCACTGATTTCTCCGATTCCAGAGAGGAGGAATTAATCCGCCTTCTGTGTAAAAAGGATGTTTCTGCAATTGACTCCTGGTTTCAGGATTTCTCCAGATGGCTTACTGAGAACTTCCGCACCAAAAGTTTCACATTTATCCAGATCTACTCTCTGCTTGGAAGGATTCTGAAGTTTTTCTATGAACTAAACCTGGATACCCATGATCTGGAAGCAAAGATCCTGTATGTATACAATCATCTGGAAGAATTTCATACCACAGAAGAACTATGTGGCTGGCTCAACGAACTCTGCCGCCTTCTCTGCCGGAAACTGGATTCTTCTCTGAATGATTATCACCAGAAATTATGCGAATCTGTAACTTCATATATTGACGAAAACTATGCCAGCAATACTCTGTGCCTGAACGATATCGCCAGCGAAGCCAATGTCAGCCCGGCTTATCTGAGTGCCCTCTTTAAAAAGAAACAGGGCGTGAGTATCAGTGACTATATCACTACTCAGCGAATCAACGCCGCCTGCCGTTATCTTACAGCCACAAACATGACTCTGAAGGAAATCAGTATGAAATGCGGTTACGCCAATCAATATTATTTCAGCACAAGCTTCAAGAAAAAAATGAATGTCACTCCATCTGCATACAGAGATACTCAGACGTCAAAATCTTAGCTTTTACTTGTGTTTCCCTATAACTCCCTGTATAATAAAAAACAATGTCTATTATCATGACATCTTTTTTATATGAGTGCGCAGTCAATTACCTTTTACCGCCACTACATCTGTTTTGCGGAAAACCTGTCAGTGGCAGTTGTGGTAAATGCCAATATACTTATTATAAGGAGATTTAAAATGGGGGTAACTGAAAAAACAGCAATTCTTGTTATCAGCTTCGGTACAAGTTATGAAGAAACACGAAAAAAAACAATTGAACAGATTGAATCTGACCTGCATCATGCATTTCCGGAATATCCGTTATACCGCGCATGGACAAGTCCCCGTATCCGCGCCAAACTCCGGAAGCGGGACGGGATCCACATTATGGATATTGATGAGGCAATGACCCAGCTGAAAGCGGACGGAATTCGAAATGTAATTGTACAGCCAACCTATGTGATCACCGGATTTGAGAGTGATGCTATGAAAGAAAAAGTTCTTGCACATAAAAAGGATTTCGATTCTGTCATTATCTGTGATTCTCTGATGGTTACAAAACAGGACAAAGAAGAGGTCTGTCAGGCTATGGCACAGGAATATCACCCTGATTCTGATGAAATTCTCTTATTTATGGGACATGGAACAGAACATTATTCCAACACTGTCTATGCAGCACTGGCTTATCGCTTCCAGGATATGGGACACAAGAATATTTTCCTTGGCACTGTGGAAGCTTATCCTGCACTGGACTCTCTTCTCCGTGCTGCTGATACTTTTAAGCCAAAGAAGATCATGCTTGCTCCGTTTATGATCGTAGCCGGAGATCACGCACAGAACGACCTTGCAGGGGATGATCCGGATTCCTGGATGAATCTTCTTTCTTCCGGTGGATATGAGGTTACACCAGTATTAAAGGGGCTTGGAGAATACCCGGAGATCAGACAGATCCTTGTTGATCATGTACAGGATGCCATGAACGCATCGGTTTAATTTTGTAATTGATAGTTAATCGGATATTCGCAATCCGCTTTCGCTACTTGCT
>ERZ839741.3802-NODE-3802-length-11480-cov-2.709759_pt1 | contig 11480 bp, 15 predicted proteins | sample MGYA00519880_ERZ839741 | MGnify/ENA primary metagenome ERZ839741 (study PRJEB31850, sample SAMEA3708851) | human gut metagenome | biome: human gut; feature: human-associated habitat; material: faeces | place: China | collected 2014 ... | reverse complement strand
TCTGAATAGCGTCCAACAAAAAAGCTGTCCACCACGTTATATAACGCCTGAATCAGCTGTGCCAGCATAACCGGAGGCGCCATTTTTAATAATATTTTTGAGATTTTCTCTGTAATGTGTCTGACTCTTTTATATTTGTGGGATGATTCAAAAGTGAAAAAATTAAGTATTAAAAAATCGAATGTTTTAACCCTTAAAGACGGATTTGAAATGTATATTGACAACTGCTTTCAAAGAAATCTTAGAGAAGCTACTATTAAGCATTATCAGCAATCCTTTAAGCAATTTTACAAGTATATTCCCGAAGATACTCTACTTAATGATATCAGCAAAAAAACATATGATTTTTTCGTAGTTGCACTAAAGAAAAAGTTAAGTAACGATATAAGTATAAATTCTTATTTGAGAGATTTAATAACAGTCTTTAATTTTCTTATGAAAAGTGGCTTAATAGAACGATTTGAAATGAAATCAATAAAAGCCTCTAAAGCTAATGTTGAGACATATACCGATAATGAATTAAAAATATTGCTGGAAAAACCAAATTTGAAAAGATGTTCTTTCATTGAATATCAAAGTTGGGTAATGGTAAATTTCCTCTTTTCCACAGGTGTAAGGCAGCATAGCCTAAACAATATTTAAATCAGAGACATTGATATTTATAACAATCTTGCATACATTAATGTAACCAAAAACAGAAAACCGATTGTTATACCTTTAAGCAGCACAATGATGAATATTTTAAAAGAGTATTTAAAGTACAGACAACACAAAAACGAAGAAGATTATTTGTTCTGCAATGTATTTGGAAATCAACTGACTAAATCAACAGGTTACCATATGCTTTATACATATAATAAAAAACGCGGTATTGATACAACCGGACTGCATAGATTCAGACATACATTTGCAAAACAATGGATATTGAACGGCGGATCGGTTGTATCTTTATCAAAGCTACTCGGACATTCAAGCTTGGCAATCACTGAGAATTATATTCATTTAATAACATCCGACTTCAAAGATGAGGTTAATGAAATAAATTTACTCAATAAATTCTCGCAAAAGGAATTTATCAAAATGCATTAGTATCTAAAAACGTGTCACTTTTCAGGTGTGCTTTATATTTAAAATCTGACACATTATTATCAATTAACGCTCAGTGAATTGAGTGAACGAAAGCGTTAATGGTGCATTTATGTTTTAACAGAAATGTCACCATTGTATGCTGTGACTCGTAAGAGTTTCAGCATACAACCATTAGAAAATCAATAAACCGAATTAAGTAATAAATTTCTTTTTTTATCCTTTTGAAAATTCAAGAATTATGGAATTGAGGATATTTATTTGTTGGTCTGTAAGACTATCAACATTTATAAATTTATGCTCCTGCAAGCCTAATAAATAATCGGTGGTGACATTAAATTCCTTTGCGTACTTAATAAGCATATCAAGGCTCGGAGGGCGCGCGTCTGTTTCATATGCCGATATAATAGACTTCTTTACCCACATTCTTTCGGCAAGCTGCGTTTGAGTAAGGTTTTTAGATAATCTAAGCTCCTTTGCAATCTCCGAAAAGTCACGCATTACATTACCCTCTTTCCACATTTATAAGATTATTTTATTATAATAATATCTATTTATGTGGAATTATATCTTGATTTTCGTGGAATTATGGTGTATAATATACTTATGTTAATAGAAGGAAATGAGAAAACTAATGAATAGTATTATTTATTATGTATTTGTAATTATCTGGATGGCTCTTTATGCTACTTCGATTCTTCTTTTTGAAATGGCACTTGAACAGTGGGATTGGAAAGACTATGTTAAGCGTTATCATGCAGACCAACTAATTGATACTTCAAGAGATTATAAAGCTATTGATAAAGAGTGTAGCGAAATGCTCAATGACAAAATAGCAGAAAAGAAACATCACAAAGATTTAATATTAGGAATTTTAATATTAGTGATACCATTGCTTATGCTAACTGCTGTGCTTGGGATATTTGGTAGTGCATGGGGCTGGTTGTTTTTTGTAGCTTTTGGAGTGGCTGGTTATATTGAAGTCAAAAAACTAAAGATAAAATTGGATTATGAAAACCATATAAATGGGGGTGAGTAAGGTGTTTAAAGTTGTAATTTGTAATGGAGCGTCAGAACAGATTGTTTTTAGAGGCCCGGAATTTGCTTGTAAGCAATATGTTAATACTGTACATCCAAATGGAATATTTGTTGATTTCACAGGAAAAAAGTGGACGGTTAAAATTGAAAGGATTTAATTGTTATGCCTTATTTTTTATAAATAAAATGAACGGAGAAAAAAACATGATGGATGAAAATTCTTATTGGGAAATAAAGCCTATACAGATACATGATAGTTGGGATTTCAATAATTATCCTCAACTACTGACAAATGTTTTTTATATTAGCTCGTATGCCTGTCCACATTGTGGCAAACCAATGTATAAAACAGTATTCCCGATTGGTAATGAATTTATTGTACCGACTTGTAATGGAAATATAGAACTAAAAAGAGTTTTCACATGTCCTGATTGTAAATATTTTGTCACTGCTGCAATAAATAGATTAAGCGATGGCTTTGTTTACGAAAGGCAATGTAATACACAGTTAGAATATCAAATCGAGTTTAAAAAGATGAATGATTGCGGTACAACAAGGGGAAGACCTGATTAATAAAAAAATAATGAGATTGGGCATAATATTCATTTCTATTCTTTTTTAATGAAATCAAAAGCCTAATTTCTATAATAACTTTTTCATGAAACTGATGAATATAAGTTAATAATTATATATTTTCTCAAATTGAAAAGAAAGAGGAATAAATACATATGAAAACCTTAACATTAAATTTTAAAGATGGGTTTGATGAATACGATGATAGTATAATCTTTGTTAGCATTGATGGATACAAAAAATCACCACTTTTTTATTATATTGATACCGTGGGCTTTGACAGAACTCCTCTTATTTTTTCTGATAAAATAAGTAATCTTTTTACTAAGATATTTCTTAATTTTGAAAATTGCATAACCACTGTAAAGAATAACGATAAATTTCAATTAAACAGTTTAGGTTTAAAAAGTGAATATTTTAATAATTGGCTTTCGTGTGAATTTCTTAACGAAGCATTTGATAAAGAACATCAATTTGCCTTTCTAATCTCTAACGATTCCGTGAGAATGTCTATTGCCAAAAAATCAAAAATCTTTTTAACAGTTTATGATTTTTATGCCGAAGAAGATAAATTAAGAAATTTTGCAAAGAATTTCTCAAAAGAATTGCATTGAGAACATATATTAACTAATTACCGCCGACTACCTAATAGCAGGTGATCGGCGGTGTATTTTTATATATGCTTTACCTTTCTGTAAAATGTACTCGGTTTCATATCAAGGCGTTTCATAGCTTCGGTGGCGGTTATGGTGCCGCATTTCCAAAGAGAAACAACCTCGTTAAATCGTGGGTGTTCAATGGGTTTTCTGCCCTTGTAAATGCCGTTCTGCTTTGCTATGGCTATACCCTCGCGCTGCCTTTGTAAAATGTATTCTCTTTCAAGCTCTGCAACCGCTCCGAAAACCGTAAGCATAAATTTACCGGTCGGGGTTGAGGTGTCAATGGCTTCTTTTTTTGAGACAAACTCAACGTGTTTTTTGGCAAGCTGTTCTACAAGCTCCAATAAATCCTTTGTGTTTCTTGCAAAACGGCTTATGGATTCTACTATAACGGTATCACCCTCGCGGACAAAGTTCATCATTCTTTTAAGCTCGGGTCTGTCGGTATTCTTTCCGCTCATACGGTCTATAAATACCTGCTCCGCGCCAAGTTCTTTCATTAAAACCTCTTGACGGGCGGTGTTCTGGTCGGTTGTACTGATACGAATATATCCTATTATCATATTGTCCTCACTTTCTCAATAGGGTCGGTTTTTGTTTTGGAATATCCCGAAATTACGCAACCGACCCTATCGGTATAATTTTAAAATCTCCCATAAGGGTACACCCTAAAGGAATAAAAAAAGAAACACCGCTGAATTTTCATTTTTCGGCAGTGTTATAAAGTAAATATATTGATTTTAAATTGACAAACAGGCAAGAATTGTGTAAAATAAAGTCGGTGAGTAATCACCCTTAAAGGCAACCTACAACGGTAGGCGGTTAAGTCTTGCCCTCGAAAGGGGGCGTTGCCAATGGGGTACATAACAGCAAACGATTTATTTTCGTTCGGGATTTTGATTGTTTCAATCATTACTCTTGTTATTACCATTATGCACAAAAAGAAATAACCGCCCTGTCTGCAAACTAAGCGGTTAAATCTTTTAACTAATTATTTGAGGGCTAACCGTCTATCGGTTGCCTTTCTGTTTTTATTATAACATATTTTCCTGTTTTGTCAAGTTCAATCGGATAAATGCAATATCCACGAGACTAAAAGCATAAATAACCAAAATAACAAATCAGCCATTGTCATCTGCCCCCTCGTAATCGGATATAATTTCAGCCAATAAATCCAGCTTTTCTTTATGCTCGTTATACTGAACCTCAAAGCCTTTCTTTGCCTTCTGCAGCATATAATCGGCAGAATAGCAGGAAAGGTTATATTTTTCTCTTTCATAAAGCTCAACCAGTAATTTAATCTTTGTCATTGTGCTAACTCCTTTACGGTGGCGTTGTAGGGTATGTATAGATCTCGCTCAACGGTAAGTCCCGAAGACAGCTTTAATGCCTGTAATTCGTTTAAGGAAACATAACCCCATTCCCAACAAGAAATATGGCAATAACCGAATAACAGCCAATCGCCGTCCTCCTGTTCCTCTGCTTCGGTTATAAGCCAAGTACCCGAACCGACAGGATTAAAATACTTTACTATCACGGTGCTGTTTATACCCCTGCTTTCCTGCGAATATAAAGGATATTTTCGGAATTGCTGTCTAATTTCATCTGTTAATAATCTCATCTTTTAAAAACTCCTTTGCAATAAAATTGCGGTTTTATATTAAACCGACCGCGTCTTTCCGAAATGCTGTTTGCTCCATAGGTGAGTTGCTTTTAAAAACACTTCCTTCCCCTAATAATTCAAGCTGCTCCATAGGAATTTTTTCTCCTGCGGAGCAGCCTATATAATCGGCATATACATCACCTTCTTTCGTGAGATATATCGGGTATAAATCGTGAAAACCACTCTCATATTCTTCCGTTCTGCCGTCCTTAAAGCATACAACCTCATTTCTTTTAAGCTGCATTAAGGGCAGTTCTGAAAAGGTATCATCATAGAACCACTCGTCATAAAGGCTAAGGCAGGTGTTCATATATGAACAGTTGGAATAATAGTTCCCGTCCGCGCCCTTATGAAAGCCCTCTGTTACGGTTATATCACCGTTACCGTTCAGTATAGCCATTTTAGAGTTTATAAGCTCATATATAAGCTCGGTATTTTTCTTATTGTAAAACCAATTCCTGTTGCTGCTGATTTTTGTAAGATAATCCCTGATGAAAAGCATCGTATCCGAAAGCGGGCTTTTCTTATCCGCAGTCAAAAAAATAATGCCGTTGTGAATTACGGCATAATCTGAAATCGTTTTTGATTTTTTAAGCTGTTTCTCATTTGGGCTTATGGGGAACGGATGACAGCAGCCGACATTCACACCGCCGTGTGTTGCAATGCGAAAGTGTATTAACACCCCTCTTTGCTTAAAACCAAATTCGGCATCATACTTTTTAAATGCAGTTATAAAGCCTTTGTAATCCATAAAGCCCTTTACTATATGTACCTTACCGCCTTTATTAAACGCAAACCCTGCGCCGTCGGGATTATTGAGAAAACAGGTTTTAAGTATATCCTCTCTCGGAATATCCGTACCCTTTAATGAATAAATCGCAATGCACATAGCTTATCTCTCCTTTGCTCTTTCCCAATAAGAACGGATAACCTCATTACTCCCGAGCAAATCTTCAAATGACATTTTAGAAAGCTCTGCTGCCGTTGTATTCTTACATATCTCTGCCAGCCTTGCCGTAAATCTCAAAGTAGCTTCAAAGGTTTCGGGGTTGAGCGTACCCTTCCACAGTCTTATTTCAACCGTTTCCGAATTGGTAAGATTCACCGCATAATATCTTGCGCCGTGCTCCTGATACCCTTTTGAGTCCTTTACCGCTTTTTTAATCCAAGCCTTATTGCTTGTCTCGGATTTTCTGCTTCTTGCCCAGCTTTCGCTTTCCTGCTTTGTTCTGCGTGAAAACAGCATAAGCTCGGGTCTGTATTTTTCAAATATGTATAACAGCTTTGCTGCTCCGCTATCCTGTCTGTTTTCAAAATAATCTCGGTCTATGTGTATGTGAAAACCGCAGGTGTCCGTATCGTGGGAGCGCAGGTCATTATCAAGCAGCAGAGTAAACATTTCCCTGTATTTTTTCATATTATCCAAATGATAAGAAAGGCTTGCGGGCTGACTTATATTTTCCCAACCGTAGCGCAAAGAGCCGTCATTCTCATAATGGAGGAAATCCCCGAAAATTGATTGAAGCTTGTTTACAGCCGTTATTCTTTTAACCGCAAAATCCGAATCGACTTCAAGCTCAAAGCCCATATACGGCGTTTGAGAGCGGTCTTCATTTCCGTAGAACTGAATATCCCCGTAATCCTTGAATGTGTGATAGCTTGCTATAAGGTCACGGTGATTATCCGCACAGTCTTCGCAGTAGCTTTCGCCTTCGATATTTGTAAGGGACTCTGAATATCTGAAATGCCTTCCGCAATCCGCGCATACATATGTTTCGGTGTTATAGCAATGCTCGCAGTAATAATATTCGGAATCCTCGGGTCGGTGCATATTATCTGCCGTGTGGTATTCTCCGCAGTATTCGCAACAGCAAACGCACTCGGGGCAGTAATACGCGCCGTCTGCATAAACGGCAGTTTCCTTTAATATTATTTCTCCGCAACTCTCACAGGTAATAAAGTGGTTTTCAAAGTCACTTTCGTTGAGCGTTATATTAAGATTTATAACGCCGTTTTCATTTTTGACTTTATTGATGTTCATAGCTTTTAATTTCCTTTCGTTTTTAAATATTTATTGCAGGGTAAAATTTCAATTTTTGTGTTGCTCACTTCCTTTCAAAAAATCTGTATATATAAAAAGCTCCCGGACAAGAGTGATTAAACTCTCATCCGGGAGCGGATTTTTAACATTCGTTTTCAGTGCTTTTTCTTAACAGAAACGCTTATATAAAAGGCATAGCCTTGTGGGTAAGGTATTTATATTCCCTTAGCGTTTGAAGCGTGAATTATAGTTGTTTTATTAAATATAAAAGGGAAAATATAAGGCGTTAGCATATAATCCCGTAAAACAAAAAAAGATCGTCTTCAATTTAATGAAAACGATCTTCAAAAAAGTATGTTTTTTCACCTATGAAAGTATGCGATTATACTTTAAAATATATCCTCGATTATTATATAACTGGGTGTATTTTTGTACTCAAAACGCCTATATATGACTTATTATATGCTGTTATTTACATTTTACTGAAATATTGCTTTTATTACGGCTTTTGAACATATGCGCCCTCTCACCGAATTGAAAAATTATTTTTGTTTAATTATTTTAATGCCGCGTGAATTTCTGTTATCACCTTTACCGCGGACTTCTGTGATTCGTAGCGGTATGCCCTTTGCTTGCAACTCCTTGTTGAGAGCTGTCGGTTGCTTTTTTGTGATTTTATAAGCCTTTTTCAAATTCTTTAGTGCCTCAGTCTTTTGTTCACCAAAAAGGTCTTTATCAATAAATGAATCAATTTTTTCTTGGGCATTACTTTTTATTGCTTCATGAAGATCATATAAAGGAATATCATGCTTATTGCAAAAAATGCGGAAGTCTGATTTCCATTTATTTTGGATTCTTTCTGATAGGATTTTTTGCATCTCATACCTTAAATCATATATTTGAAATTTATTATCTATGTAATTAAATCTTATGTATTGAAATTTATCTTCTATAAGAGAGATAATAGCCATTGCATTTTCATTTATATTACTTTGAAAGTATTCGTTGCAAGCGTTAATTTCTTTTTTAGTGCTGTATTCATACTCCAACCGATTTAAGTTTGAATCGTATTGTTTTATATCAGCCACCACATAAAATTCTTCCACACCATTACGAACGCGTCCCATATATTGAATGTTATCGGATAAATTATGAGATTCACTGAATATATTTGTAATATCGGTATTATTAAGATTGATACCCTCTCTTAGCTTTGATGTGGTAAGCAATACTCTAATTTGAGACGGAAGCATCAAATTCCTTTTCATTGAATCTTTGGTCATTTCGCATATTGCTTCTGCTTTCGGAAATTTTTTATAGAATTGCGTCTGCTTTTTATCTGAAAGAATAACCGCAATGCTTTCTTCGGACAGTATTTCCCTAAACTCCGAATAAATCTTATCAATTATATTAGTGGCTGAATTTGAGTAATAAATTATTTTCTTCTTTTCAATTGTTATTCTTTTTAATCTATCATTAATAGCAGATGGTATAAAATGCACTTGTTTAGGCAAAACGAATTTACATTTACTTGTTAAATCGCGTATCGCCCAACCGTTTTCTTTTAAATATGGTTTTAAATACTCAATTGTAGCAGAAAGAAGAATTGTGATCTTCTTCATCTTAAATGCAGTATACTCAATAAATTTCTTTAAAATAAAAGAATCATCGGTAAATGTAGAATCAGAAATGATTGAATGAACTTCATCAACTACGATATAATCAAATTCATTTATTATCAGATCAAATGTGGAAATGCAATCGCTGTACTTCGTAGGGTCGAATACTTTTTTTATCAAACAGCAAAGCTGATGATTGGTGATCAGTATCCGTTCATAGCGACCCTTGCATATTGATGAAATAATATCATCTGTAAAACTTTCATCAACCAAATCTTCATCAACCTTAGCTCTTCGCGAAGTAATAAATAATACTTTTCCTTTCTTTGTCAATACATTTTTTACCCAATGGCTTTTTCCGCTCCCGGTTCCGCAAACGAAACATATTGCGTTCCTATAATTCTTGACTTCTTCATTTATGTTTACTATTTCCGAAAAGTATTTATCCCCCATAACATCACCCTTGATTATTATACAAGCATAAATAATCGTTTGCAACTGTCATCTTTTAACGAAATATTTGTGTCACATTTGGCATCTTCTTTATATTAAAAATCTGACACAAAAAAACGTTGACAAAGCGCAAATATCATGCTAATATAATTGCGACACGTGGTTGAGAAATACAAAAATAATGGGACTAATTCAGACTCAAATAAACATGGCTGCTGGTCCTTCTTCCTACGGTATGACAGATACCATGGGCCGTATGCACTCTGACGCCCAGTTCGCAGGTTCCTCCTCCGTTCCGGCTCACGTTGAGATGATGGGTCTGATCGGTATGGGCAACAACCCGATGGTCGGTGCTACCGTTGCCTGCGCTGTTGCAGTAGAAGAAGCAAATAAATAGTACCTTTTCACAGGTGAGCAAAGGGTGGACCGCAAGGTCCGCCCTTTTTGTACTAGATTTAAACCAATATAACAGAGGATTGTGGAAAACAAGGCATAATGCTGATTTTACAGGATGCTCTTTGTGCGTTCTTTCGGATTCTCGGAGAAGGCAAAATGTTGTATAATAGAAAGAAGTCCCCTGTAAGGTGCGATACTCGATCGTAATCTGCCGCAGAGAAGGGGAATTTGAGAATAGCAAGGAATAAAAAATGGAGGAATCACCCATGATAGAAGACCCAAGAAAACAGCAGATGAAGGCACTCAAGGGAGAGATGGTGCGCAATATCATCATTTCTTTGTTGATTGCCGTCGTTATCTTCGTCGGCTTGAGCGGACTGCCGCTGTCGGGCGCTCCGAAGGTAAAGCAGATTGCTTCTGCGCAGGCGACCTTTGACGGCAAGACGGTGGAGGTTTCGCAGCAAGATATGCAGATTGCTGCCGACCTGGCGGGCGGTCTGCGCAGATGGTTTGGTAAAACCGAGCAGACGATGCCGCGCGCCTATATCACCTATCAGCTGACCAACGGGACACAGGTGATTATCGGTGCCAACGAAAACACTATTTATGAAAACGGAAGCTATTATCCCAACAAAGGGGAAAAGGGAAAACTTTTTGAACAGGTGGTAGAAGGGCTGTTCTTCGGTGGAGAAATCCCCGTACAGCCACAAGGAAAATAAAGAGTAAGGGATGAAATTGGGATGAAGACATTGATTTTTAACGGCTCTGCAAGAAAAAACGGAGAAACGCAGAGCATGATCGATGCACTGACAGCACAGCTGGAGGGTGAATACAAGATTGTAAATGCTCATAGCTGCAACGTGCGCGCCTGCATCGACTGCCGTTACTGCTGGGAGCACCCGGAATGCAGCATTCGGGACGGCTGGCAGGAAATTGACAGCTACCTCAGAGAGTGCGACAACGTGGTCATTGCTTCGCCGGTCTATTTTTGCGAAATCACCGGTCCGGTGCTTAGTGTACTCAGCAGGATTCAGGTCTATTGGGCAGCCAAGACCTTCCGCCATGAAAAGCTGCTGGAAAAACCAAAGCGCGGCGGGATGATTCTGCTGGGCGGAGGACAGGGCACGGCGACCGCACCGATGAACACCTCGGCGGTGCTGCTGCGCCAGATGAATGCAAAGGAGATTTTTGACCCGGTCTGCTGCTTTGCCACCGACCATCACCATGCGCTGGAGGATGAAGAAACGATGACAGATTTGAAAAAATTGGCGCAATTTTTAAATAGGAAGTAAAATCCAATCCGATTTCTCCTCCTTTTTTCGATTGAAAAATGAAGAAGAAGGAAGAGAAAGGCAAAGAGAAGGCAAAATCCCTAAATTGCAAAATATACAAGAATCACGATATTTTATTCTTTACAAGGCGAAGCAAAAACACAGAAATCCTGTGATTTGCTTCGCTTTGATTTTGCAAGGAAATCAAATCCTGAAAACTGTATTTATATAAAAGACAAATGTTCTCTTAAAGCGGAAGAATATTCTAATCAGGAAAAAAATAGTTGTGCAACTTGCTGTGATGGGAAAAGGCATGGGAGGTTTTATTTTCGATAAAAGGGAAAAGCATAGTCAAAATGCACAATAAGCGAAAGCGTTTGTACCGAAAAGATAAAAAACTTTGTGATTCCAGTGGATATTTTAAAATAGATATGAACAAATATGATGAAAATGAATCAGATTATTACAAATCTATGGACAAATACGCTAAATTACGCTATAATGAAATCACCGACAAACAAATTGTTGAGGAGGAAAATGTATGGAAGCTTTTTTGGATCAATTGAATGAAGTGGTATTAACACTTACGGACTTCCTGTCCGGTAAACTGTTGGTAGTACTTCTGGTAGGTACTGGTTTGTGGTTCACCATCCGTCTGGGCGGTGTACAGTTTACTCAGTT
>ERZ839741.3799-NODE-3799-length-11495-cov-2.318619_pt1 | contig 11495 bp, 3 predicted proteins | sample MGYA00519880_ERZ839741 | MGnify/ENA primary metagenome ERZ839741 (study PRJEB31850, sample SAMEA3708851) | human gut metagenome | biome: human gut; feature: human-associated habitat; material: faeces | place: China | collected 2014 ... | reverse complement strand
TATCACAGAAAGCGGATACACGCGGCGTGCTGGACATGACGCTGCCGGACGGCGCGGAATTCCAAAATTACGTCTTTCTCCTGCAAGCCCACGTTACGCAGAAAACCGCAAACGGCGAACCCGTCGAGACGGATGTGGAATTTACCTTCCTCCTCCGTCTGGAGTCCGGCCTCGACCTCGATCTTCGCCTCACCTGGCAGACCACGTCCAGTCCCGCCGAAGCAACCTGCGGCGCGAACAACACCACCACACGCACCGTCAAGAGCGACACGCTCACCGACGGCCTCTTCCAGTACAGCTTCGACTTCCTCGGCGAGAGCGCCCGCACCGCCGAATTTGTCAGCGCAGACTACCGCGCCGGAGACGGCGAAACGGGCACGTTGTCCCAGTCCGGCGTCCTGCAAATGTCCCCGGCTGACGGACAGGATCAGGAAACCTATTTTCTCAGCGTCACGGCCCGCGCCTCCGGCCAGACCGTCCGCTATTCCTTCGTTCTCACCTATGAGGACGGGCTGGATCTCCAACTGAAATTCTCGTGGCTGGAACGTTCTGTTACCCGCCGCGACACGCTTTGCGCCGCAAACGGCGGTGCCAGCCTCACCATCAAGCACAACCAGCTCAAGGACGGCCTCTTGCAGTATCAGCTTGCCCTCACAGGCCGCAGCGCGGACACGGCCGCCATCACCTCCGCCACGCTCAACTCTGATGCGCTGAGCACGGACGCGGGCAGCATCCAGCTCCAGTCCGCCGAAGGCGGCGCATCCTACACGATTGTCGTCACCGCCGAATCCGGCGGCAAAACCATCACATTCAAGCTCCTGCTCCGCTATCAGAGCGATGTCAGCCTGAAAATGACCTATTCCGTGCTTGAAAACGACATCGAGCGGCCGCGCCAGTTGACCTGCGAAAATGGCCGAACCTTTACCGCCGACGTTATCCGGGACGACCAGCTGGCAGACGGCCTCCTGACGTATCAGTTCTCCATCGAGGGCGAGGAGGCCTCCGACGCAATCATCACCAACGTCGAATTTCTCAATGGCCGTGGCCGTTCCACCTCCTCCACCCCAAGCAGCCCTACCGCCTCCGGCACCGCCGCGCTCACCCTTGGTCATGACAACAAGACGACCGGCAATAACACCTTCACCGTCACCGCAAAGCAGGGCGATACGACCTACCAGTTCACCTTCGTCCTGCCCTATAAGCATCAGGGCGAGCAGTCCGTCAAAATCGATGTCAACAATTACACGGACGGTCAGGAGATCTCCGTGTCCGCCGACGGCGGACTAGAACTCCGTCCGAGCATCCGCGCGTATCGCGAAAACGCCGACGGCACAACCAGCGTCATCTACGCCTCCGGCCTGAACGGCTCGCAGATCACCGTCTCGCTCTACCGTCTGGAAAACGGCAGCCGCGTCCAGACCTTCTTGCCCGAAGCCTCCACCGGCCAAGGCTCCGACGGTTCCCAGGAATACGTCTTCCATCCCACGATCCCGGCCAATGCCCCCGGTGAAGATTTCGAATTTGAACTCTGTATCCGCGCCGAAGACGAAGAGGGCAACTGGGGCGAGAAAACGCTCACGCTTCACGCCAAGCGCAGCGAAAAGGGCCAGAAAACCGGCCACACCGCCCAGATCTACATTGATCTCGGCGTCCTCGGCCTCGGGACCTACGGGCCAGTCTCCTATGAGATCCTCTCCGGCGAACCGCTCTCCTACGTCGTCGCCAAGGTCATCCTCAACGAGACCGTACCCGCACCGTTCGACAAGCCATGCGCCCTCCTCCCCGGTGACTGGACCGGCATCACCGAAGGCTCGCTCGACAGCGGTTTTTATCTCGCCGCGCTCAACAACGGTCAGCTTGCCTCCAGCGCAAAAGCCCTCAGCATTGATCAACTCCCGAACGGCTGGTCCACCTTCAGCGACGATCAGGCCGCCTTCGACTACATCGACGGCCGCTTCGGCGCGGGCACAAATCTCGCCCGCCTCTGGCGCTGCCTCTACAAAAACCGCGTCCCGCTCAGCAGCGGCCGATACTATTCCGATGGCTCTCTCGGCGAATTCAACTTCACCGAGGCATCCGGCTGGATGTACACCACCGGCCAAACAACCGTCTACCCCGGCCACAGCCTCTCCAACGAATCCTTCACCAGCAGCGGCAGCGACGTCCTCATCCTCCGTTATACGCTCGCCTGTGGCTGGGACGTCGGCGGCAGCATGGGCGACAAGGGCAACGGCGGCGCGGGCTACTGCATCACCTGGGAATCCGGCGGCTGGGTCGACCACGGCCACAACTACTCCGCCGAGCCAGATGCGGACGGAAACTTCGTCTGCACCAGCTGCGGCGCAGTCTCCTCCACGAGCTGCACCCACACCGCCCCGCACGAATGGCGTGCCCTGGACGACGGCGAACACCATATGGAATACTGCACCTCCTGCAAGCAGCCGGTCACCGGCGTGCAGGAATCGCACGAGAAAACCTTCACAGACAATGCCGACGGCCAGACCCATACCGTCCAGTGCAGCAAATGCTCCTACGTCTTCGAGGCGCAATCCGCGCACCGCTGGCCCACCGACGAAGAGCTTGCGCAGCAGGCCACCTGTACCGAGCCTGTCACGCTCACGCTCGAATGTAAAGACGGCTGCGGCGCGAAGAAGGACGTGACCATCCCTCCCGCCGGCCACCAAACCGGCGTGGAGTACGTGCACTTCGGCGCGGAAGGTCACCGTGTAAAATGCACTCGCTGCGGCCAGTTGGTCGGCGATCTCCTCCCGCACAGCTGGGTCTACGCCAGCCACGAGCTGTATTGTCCCGCTTGCTACTACATCCACAGCGAAGGCTGCACCGGCGAACTGACCGGCACGCCTAATGCCGACGGCGCAACGCACACGATCTTCTGCCCCATCTGCGGCGTCTCCGCCAACGGCGGAGCGCATGACCAGAACGGCGAAGGCGGCACTTGCTCCGTCTGCGGCTTCGCCTCGCATCCCGTTGAACCCATCGATCCGCCTGTCGACCCCATCGATCCGTCCGAACCGGTCGACCCCACCAAGCCTACCGAGCCTGAAACTCCCACTGACTCAGAAGAAGGAGAAAACCAAGATGAATGAGAAAATCCAGAATATTTTGACGGAAATTGAGTCCGTCATCGTCGGCAAAAACGAGAACGTCGAGAAGATTCTAATGGCCATTCTGGCCCAAGGCCACGTCCTCATGGAGGACGTGCCGGGCGTCGGCAAGACCACGACCGCCTTGACTTTTGCCAAAGTCCTAGGACTCGACACCCGCCGCGTTCAGTTTACCTCGGACACCGTCCCCTCGGATGTCATCGGCTACTCGGTGTACGATAAATCGGCGGATTCCTTCGTCTACAAGCCCGGCGCGATCATGACGAATCTGCTGCTGGCCGACGAGATCAACCGTACCTCGAGCAAGACGCAGTCTGCCCTTCTGGAAGCGATGGAAGAGCATCGCGTCACCGTCGACGGTCAAACCTACGACCTCCCGACGCCCTTCGTCGTCCTCGCGACCCAGAACCCCACCGGCTCGGCTGGCACAACGCTCCTGCCCAGCTCCCAACTCGACCGTTTCCTGATCCGCCTCAGCATGGGCTACCCGGATCACAAGAGCCAGATCAACATTCTCCGCGACCGCCACAGTGAAAATCCCCTCGACCGCGTCCAGCCCGTCGTCACGAAGGACGAACTCTTGAACCTCATTCAAGAGGCGCGAAATGTCGAGGCCAACGACCGCATCTTTGACTATGTCACGACCCTCGCCGAGGCCACCCGCACCCACCCCATGGTCGAGCTTGGCGTCAGCCCCCGTGGCGCGCTGGCCCTCTGCCGGATGTCCAAGGCCCACGCCTTCCTCGCCGGGCGCGACTACGCCGTGCCGGAGGACGTTGCGGCCGTCTTCCCGGACGTCTGCGCGCACCGTCTCATTTTGTCGGCCAAAGCCCGCATGATGGAGGAAAAGGCCGAAAACATCCTCGCAGAAATTCTGAAATCTGTGGACATGCCGGTGCTGAAAGCATGAATATTCTCCGAAAATTCGTCTGGCTGCTGCTCGTGCTGGGCCTTTTCGTACTTAGCGTCCAGACCGCCAGTCCCGTGGCACTTGGCCTCATGATCTGCATGGTCGTATTGCCGCTTTTGTGTCTTCCCCTGAATTTACTCGCGGCCAAAAAGCTGAAATTATCCGCAAACATGCCAGTCAATTTGAAAAAGAGCACAGAAGGATTATTGGAAGTAACTGTCCAAAATCCGTCTCTCGTTCCAATCTGCCTGTGTGCCTGCCGTGTCCGCTTGGAGAATCAGCTGAACGGGGAAGTCCAGTCTATGACCCTCTCCTGCGGCGTCTGGCCGAAAAAATCACAGACCGTCCGCGCCACATTTGGCAGCCCGTTCTGCGGACGCATCCGCCTGACCTTGGACGCCGTGCGCCTCTACGACTGCTTCGGCCTCATCGGCGTGAAAGCGAAAACGGATGCCCATACAGCCTCCGTCGTCCAGCCGGACACCTTCCCGCAGTCTCTCCTTTTGACGCCCTCTGCCGCGCGCGTCGAAGACGCCGAGGACTACTCGACCGAGCGCCCCGGCTCCGATCTCTCGGAAATTTTCCAGATCCGCGACTATGTCCCCGGCGACAGCCCGCGCCAAGTCCACTGGAAACTGAGCCAAAAATATGGAAAGCTCATTGTGAAGGATGCCTCCCTCCCCATCACGCGCTCCGCCGCCCTTTTCTGGGAGCGCACCGAGGAATACCCGACAGCTTCCCGCACAGACGCCGAGGCCGAGATCGTCGTCTCGCTTTGCCGAAACCTGCTGGCCCAGTCCGTCCAATTCACGCTCTGCTGGAACGAAAACAGCCAACTGGTGCGCCATTTGGTACGCGATCTCGACGAACTCATCGCCTTGCTTCCGCGTCTGCTCACGGCCAAGGCCGAAGCTGGAATTTCCGGTGCGCAGCTGCTGTTGCAGACCGTACCGGCTGGCGCATATTCCCACCTGATCTACGTCAGTGGCGAACAGCCTGCTGGCCCGAACCTGCAAACCCTCGGTCATCTCACGGCCCTCGTCTGCGGCGCGGATTACAGTGAAACCGATTATATGAATCAGCTCTCCGAGCTGACCATCTAAGGAGGCCCCATGAAGCAACGAAATACCGGCCTTCACGTTGGAAAATACCGTAAAAACCGAACATTTTCAAGCAGACTGACCGAAACCATCCTCCCGTCAGCCCTGATCTTCTGCGCCCTCGCGGGCCTGCTCACCACCGTCACCGGACTGAGCAGCCTCCTGCCGATCCTCGCCTCGGGACTCGTCTGCCTCGCGCTGTTTGCGGCAGCAAAACACTTCCGCAAAGAGGCAATTTTACTGCCCGCCGCGCTCGTGATACTTATTGTAATAGTAATTTTTGCGCGAGCAACGCTCCTGAACGGCTTCGCCGCGCTCTGGAATGAGACGCGCGACCTCTGGGCCAATGAAAAAGGTATCCTGCTTCCCCTCGCGCAAACCGACAACTCCGGCCTTTGGCTGGCCGGCATCCTGCTCGGCCTCTTCCTCACGGCCCTCAGCCTCACCCTTTCACGTGTTCCGACTTTGGCCTCAACGCTGCTCATCGTCCTCACCGTCGCGGCAGGCTTCATTCATATCTCGGCGTGGCTTTTCGTGTCGACGGGAATTGCGCTCTTGCTGCTGGCGTGGCAGAAAAATACCGTTTCCGCAGTCAACTTTCTCTTGCTCGGCGCAGTTGTGCTTGGAATTGCCGCATTAGTGCTTCAAGCGGGCACAATGCAGAATCTTTCCCAGACCGCCAAAGACGCCCTGCATCATTGGCGTTATGAAAAAGCAGACGAGTTTCTGCCGGAGGGCGATCTGACCAGGCCAGTCCCATCGTCAGACGGAACGGACGCCATTCTGTCCGTTACTTCGGACAAAACCGACACGCTCTATCTGCGCGGCTTCGTCGGCGATACCTACAAAAACGGCACATGGTCTGCCTTGGATGCCGAAACCGCCGCGGCGGAAAAAGATCTGTTCTACTGGCTCCACGAGAACGGCTTCTACCCGCAGTCCCAATTTGCACTTTCTGCCGCAGAATACAAAACAGAAACCATCCAAATTTCAAATCTTTCTACCTGTTCGCTTTACCGCTATGAGCCGTTCTCCGTTTTATCAACCAATGCCGGAACAAGCAAAAACCTTCTCCTTCCTTCCGTCGTGGAAACCTCCGGCTGGAACGGCGAACGCGAATATTCCTACGTCGTGATTGCGGATGCAAGCACCATCCTCCCGCAAATTCTGGATGCTTTGCAGCAAGGCGAGCCAAGCAGCTCCTACCTCCAAATGGAGAGCGCCTACCGCGACTTCGTCGACTCCTACGCCCTCGCCGTCCCGCAAGAATTTACGGACGAACTCGGCGCTTTGCTCGAAGAAACTAGGAAGAATCTCAACTTTTCCGGCGAGTTATCCAAGGAACAGGCGCAGCTCTGCGCCCTCTCCTTCTTGGAGACCTGCTTCGGCGGCGATACGTCCCTTCCTTTGGACAGCACCGCCAAGGGCACGACCTACCAATACGCCACCGTCGCCGCGCTTGCCCTACGCTATTACGGCATCCCGGCCCGCTATGCCGAGGGCTTTACCGTCCGGACGACGGAAAACGAAACGGCTTCCGTCACTGCGGAAAATGCCGGTGCCTGGGTCGAGGTGTATCAGGACGGCGTCGGCTGGCTGCCGCTGGCCCTGACGCCGGGACTCGAGAGCCTCGCGCCGGAGCAGACCGAGAGCGGCATCAAGCCGGTCGGCACTGGCGAGGGCGAAGGCAGCGGCCCGCGCGTCACCGAAGGTCAGGAACCGGAACAGGACGATACGGAACAGTCCGAAGACCCGGACAATACGCCGGACGGCGGTCAGCGCACCGGCCTGCTCGCAAAGCCCGCGTTCTGGATTTTACTCATAGCGGGAATTTTGCTCCTGTTCGTTCTGTTTATCCTCATTCGCCACCATATCATCCTCAAAAACAGGCAGAAAACCTTTGATGATCCGGACAATTCCGAGTCCATTTCCAGCCTGTTCTCCGATGCAGCAAAGCTCCTGTCCGCCCTCGGCTTCGACCGCCGCGGCGGCTCGATGCTTGCGCTTTATGACCCGTTTTCGGGACAGTTCGGTGAGGAAACCGCAAACGCGTTCCGCGCCATGGTCTTCCTGAACGAACAGGCGCTCTTTTCCTCGAAAGCGCCGGACGATCCGGAGCGCGAAATGATGCGAAATTTCCATGGAACAGTCCTGAATCTGCTCAAAACCAACACAAAATGGCCAAGAAAGCTGCGCCTCAAGTGGCTGAATTGTCTCTACTGATGGGAGGTACCTTATGAAACTCAAACGACTCATCTCCGCATTGCTCTTATTTGCAATGCTCCTCTCCTGCCTCCCGCTCGGCGTGTCGGCGGCAGATGACGAGAATAGTTTTTATTTCTCGGCAGAAACTTCCAAAACGCTTGTGGTTTCTCCACAAAAAATTCCATATTCCGACGATCAGACAATCACCGAAGCGCTGACAGCCGCCGGAATCAAGCTGACCATCGACAGCGGCAGCAGCTTCGTCACCGCCATCAACGGCGTCTCCGGCAAATACCTCTATTGCGGAGATTTTTCGGCTGAACAGGGGCTGGCTTTGCCCGCAGGCTCGGTGCATTATCTGTTTTTTACCGAAGATCTCACTGCGGCACTGACGGATGGGCGAAAAGCGCTGATGCGCGCCATGGCGGACTATCTTGCCGAAGATCCCGACGTGCAGAACGCCGCAAAAACGCCCTATCAGGCAGCATCCGCCGCCTACCCCGGCATCTCAGACGCAGACGCGCAGCGCTGCGCGGACGCAATCACCGCAGCGATCGCGGAATACCGCGCCACGCTGACCGATGGCCATGAGATCACCTTTTCCGGCTATACGGACGGAAATTATGAGGTTTACGCCGAAAACAAGTTTGGAAAACGCTATACGGACACGGATCGCCCCGGCATTCTGAAGCTCCCGATGGGCGACGGCTACACCTTCTGCATCCGTCAGGGCATCCGCCAGGTCTCCGGCACACTGAACGTCAGCAGCGGACCGGCGACGATCCAGGCCGCGCTTCCGTCCTCGGATGACTGGTTCAATGAAGCGGCGTTCCAGATCTCCGCCGAAAGCGGCAATGATTTCAAGGCAATAGCCTGTACGATCCGTGACCACACAGTGGCGGTCCTCGTTCCAGACGTTCTCTCCGGTGATCTGTACCCCTATATCGAGCTGAACATGCCGTATACGAAGGCCGCGACGGTCACGGCCCTCTATTCCGACGCCAGCGGAAAGCCGCAGGAGAAGATCATCCCGGAATTCGTCAAAACAACCAGCCTTCCGAACGTGCTTTCCCGCGGCGCGGCGGGCAATACTGTCATCCTCCGCGCAAGCATGACGGGGACAGACGGCTATGACCAGAGCGTCGACCTGACCTTGCAGCTCAACCGAATGCCGACACTGGCCTCTCTCCGCGTGACGAACGCAGCCGAGACCGCGCAGGCCGCAGACAAGGCGTTCTCCCCGACGGATACGGAATACACCTACCAGATCGTCGACACCGCCAAAGAGCTGCGAATCTACCCCACGGCGACGCTCATGGGCAGCAGCATAACCATCTCCTCCAACGGAACAGATTACCTGCTCGACGAAAAGGGCGGCGCAGCCGTGCCGGTCAACGGGAACACCGACGTCACCGTCTCGGTGAAAAACGGCGCGTATGAGACAGCCTATACCCTGCACATCCAACCCGGCAAGGGGCAAAGCGTCAAGCTCATCCTGACGGACGCGGACGAGCTTGAGGTGCGGAACAAAAACGGCGAGGTTCTGGCCTATACCGCGGTTCTGGAGCTTGGGGAACCGGTCTATACCTACACACTGGTCCCGAACGAAACCTACAGCTACGTGGCAACGAAGGACACCTGGTATCACGCGAAGAAGGACTTTACGCTCAGCGACGTGGGCAGCGGCCTGACCATGGCCGTCGAGGTGACGGCCGGAGACTGGCTGACCGAGCTGACGCTTGACGTGCCGTTTGACGGCGGCACGAGCTTCACGCCAGCGCAGCACACCTATTCCGCCACATACTGGGACGCCACGGTGACGCCCTCTGCGCAGGCTGCGCAGCAGAACGAGGACGGAGATTCCCTCGGCCCTGTCTGTGTGATTTACCCCACACAGAGCACAAAGCAGCCCGAGACGCCGCAGCAGATCGATTTAAGCTCCGGGAAAAGCACCCATCTGAACTGGGCCGTGCTGGACGGCAGCGCCCACGAGAATACGCTCACCTTCCGTGCCTCGCGCTATGACGCGGCAACGAAGATCACCAGCTATACGGACTATCAGGTGACGCTGAAACGGTCGCTCAGCCTCGAGAGCCTGTCCGCCTCGGCAAACGGCGTATCCGTGCCGCTCCGCTATCAAACCGCCTCCGGCACGCAGGCAGAGGGCTATACAGCCACGCAATCAGACTATACCGTGCTCGTCCCGGCGGCAGCACGCTCGCTGGATCTGAAGCTCCAGGCGCACGGAAAACTGCCAAAATACGGCGACGAAGACGTGGGCTATCTCGTGGACGGGACGCCGTTCCCGGAGGATCAAACCTCGTCCACAAGGCCGGTATACGAGCTGTCTCTGCCGCTGAACGGCAGCGGCAGCACCGAGACGCTCCGCTTCACGCTGACGAACCGGCACAACGAGACCGCGAAAACGGTCTATACCATCACCGTCCAGAAGGCGGTGGCGACCAGTGTCCGCTTCCAAACCACGCCGAAGGACGCGCTGATCTGCGTCATAGAATCGGGCAGCAATCAGCGCGTCTGGCCGGAGGACGGCGTCTTCGCGCTCTCCGAGGGCTTTACCTATCTCTATTCGATCACCAGTCCGGGCTATATCGGGCAGGGCGGCGAGATGACGCTCAGCACGGAAAACGGCGTGCAGAAGCTGACCATGGGCGGCAAAACATACTCCGATCTCAGCAACGTCGCCATTTCCTTGCAGACAGCGCAGAAAAACACAACGCTGGACACCACACTGAGCGCCGAATGGGCGGATTTCCGCGGGACGGCCTATGTGAACGGCCAGATGGCCGCGGACGGCAACAGCAACAACGCCGTCACAGACGCGCCCACGCCCATCTCCGCGACGGAAGGCACACTCTACTGGGCCGTCCATCTCGGCTCCTCGGCCACCGGCAGCGGCAGCATGGGCGGCGGCCAGGTCAGCAATCCGATCCTCGTGAACGACGAGCTGATTGTCTACGCCGGAAGTACGCTCTACCGCGTCAACAAGGACACGGGCGAAACGATCAAAACCGGGAAAATGGCCGGTTCGTCCAGCTTCTCCATCAACGGCCCGACCTATGCGGACGGCATGATCTTCGTCGCACTGGCGAAGGGCGTGGTGCAGGCGTTCGACGCCGACTCGCTGGAATCCCTCTGGATCTACCATGACCCGCTCAAAGGCCAGCCGAACTGCCCCATTACCGTCTCAAACGGCTATGCCTACACCGGCTTCTGGAACAACGAAACCGGCGACGCCAGCTTCGTCTGTATCCCCATCGCGGACGAGCGGCCAACTGCCAGCAATGAAGAAAAATATGCCGCCTGGCGGCACGTGCAGGCCGGCGGCTTCTACTGGGCGGGCGCATGCGTCCAAAACGGCGTCCTCCTCGTGGGCACGGACGACGGCCAGAACTTGACCTCGCCGGTGCTGTCGACCGGCCGCGTGCTGCTGTTCGACGCGGCCACGGGTGCGCTGCTGGACGAAGTGGGCGGCATCCGCGGCGACGTGCGCAGCACCATCTGCTATGACAGCGGCAGCAATGCCTACTACGCGACCAGCAAGGGCGGCGAGTTCATCCGGATCAAGCTGGACGCAACAGGGCGGAAGATCGCCTCGAAGCAGACGCTCAAGCTGCAAAACGGCACAACCAGAGTCGCCATGAGCACCTCGACGCCCGTCGTCTACAATGGGCGGGCCTATGTCGGCGTCTCCGGCAGCAGCCAATTTGATGCGTATTCCGGCCATAACATCACAGTCATCGACCTTGACGGCGCAATGTCCATCGCCTACCGCGTACCCACAAAGGGCTATCCGCAGGCGTCCGGTCTGCTCACAACGGCGTATGAAAACGACGCGAACGGCGGCGTCTACGTATACTTCGCAGAGAACACCATCCCCGGCACGATCCGCCTCCTGTACGACCGGAAGGGTCAGACGGACGCGGCGCTGACCACGATGGAATCCGGAAAGAAGGTGGCCTATGCCCTGTTCTCCCCGAGCAGCGGCCACGCGGAGCATTGCATTTGCAGCCTGATCGCGGACGCAGAGGGCACGATCTACTTCAAAAACGACTCCGGCCATCTGATGGCCTATGGCCGTATGCTGGAGGGCATGGAGATCGAATCGCAGCCCACAAAGACGACCTATGCGCCGGG
>ERZ839741.3790-NODE-3790-length-11533-cov-3.020387_pt1 | contig 11533 bp, 13 predicted proteins | sample MGYA00519880_ERZ839741 | MGnify/ENA primary metagenome ERZ839741 (study PRJEB31850, sample SAMEA3708851) | human gut metagenome | biome: human gut; feature: human-associated habitat; material: faeces | place: China | collected 2014 ... | reverse complement strand
ACTCAACCGTTATCATGCGAGACATTCTCGAACGAGAAAATCGCAGAGGTCAAAAGCGGGTCACCGACCCCATCCTCTTAAAAAAGATCACTATGTTCCTTGCTGATAACATTGGAAACAATATCTCTATTTCTTCTATCGGCAACACCTTAGTAAATGAAGGACTTCTGGAAAACAAGAATCGAAAAGGAACCCCAAGTGCTCACACAGTTCAGACATATATAAATGCACTGTTAGAATCATATTTCTTCTACGACATCAAAAGATTCGATATTAAAGGAAAAGAATTTTTACGCACTCTTGGCAAATACTACATTGTCGATATCGGACTCAGAAACTATCTGCTTGGGTTCAGAGACCGTGACAGCGGTCATGCAATAGAGAATGTCGTTTACTTTGAACTGCTTCGTCGCGGCTATGATGTCTCTATTGGTAAAATTGATAATCTTGAAGTGGATTTTATTGCAACAAAAGCAGATGATAAACTTTATGTCCAGGTCACGGAATCAATGACAAGTGAAGATGTTCGCAAAAGAGAATTAGCACCACTCCAAAAAATCAACGATAACTATGAAAAGATTGTTCTTTCCCTGAATACAGGAATGGATTCTTCGTATGAGGGAATAAAATCTATCAACCTCCTCGACTGGCTGATCTCAGAATAAAACCCAAAAGCATCAAAAAAGGAACCAGAGATTTTCTCTGGTTCCTCAAAATTATAGGATATTCTTCATGAACCGGAATTTTACGCTTCCTGATTCATATTCGCCAGCTTCGCAGCCTGGTCGGCTGCGATACATGCATCGATGATCTCCTGAATATCACCATTCATGATCTTATCTAATTTGTAAAGTGTCAGGTTGATACGGTGGTCTGTCACACGTCCCTGTGGGAAGTTGTAGGTTCTGATCTTTTCAGAACGGTCACCGGTACCGATCTGGCTCTTACGAAGTTCAGCTTCTGCATCATGTGCTTTCTGCTGCTCTAAGTCAAATAACTTTGTACGGAGTAACGCAAACGCTTTTGCCTTGTTCTGGATCTGTGATTTTTCAGTCTGGCTGTAGATCACGATTCCAGTTGGAATATGTGTTAAACGAACCGCAGAGTCTGTGGTGTTGACACACTGTCCACCTGCTCCTGACGCACGGCAGACATCGATACGGATATCTTTCTCATCAATCTGTACGTCAACATCTTCCGCCTCCGGCATCACAGCTACCGTGATGGTAGAGGTATGGATACGTCCGCCGGATTCAGTCTCAGGCACACGCTGTACACGGTGCACACCAGATTCGTATTTCATAACGGAATAAGCACCTGCTCCTGTGATCATGAATGTCACACTCTTCATGCCGCCGATCCCGGTGTCGTCACATTCCATGATCTCTGTTTTCCAGTTCTTTGTCTCTGCATAATGCTGATACATACGATAAATCTCTGCCGCAAATAACGCAGCCTCATCTCCACCGGCACCGGCACGGATCTCCACGATAACGTTTTTGTCATCGTTCGGGTCTTTTGGCAAAAGAAGGATTTTTAATTCATTCTCTAATTCTGCGACACGGTTCTTTGCATCGTTTAACTCTTCTTTTGCGAGTTCGCGCATCTCTTCGTCAGATTCTTCCTCCAACATGGCAAGCGAATCCTCGATGTTCTGCTTGCACTGTTTGTATTCTTTGTAAGCCTCCACGATCGGTAAAATATCGCTCTGCTCTTTCATCAGCTTACGGAAACGTTCCGGATTATTTGCCACATCCGGCTCACTTAATTCACTCATCAACTCTTCATAACGGATGAGTAAGTCCTCTAATTTATCAAACATATTTCTCCCTCATTTCTGTCTAATCAAATATCGTGATTTCATCACTCAATAATTTCGTCGTTCGTCAAATGCAAATAAATTTGCATTTTCCTCTCTTTCGCTCATTATATTTCTACACTCTGATGCCGCTACAACATCCCAGTCACAACCCTGTCATTTCCTGCAAGGTCTTTTTTCACACAGACGTTTGAAAATCCTGCGTCTGTCATCATTTTAGATACATCTTTTCCCTGATCATACCCAATCTCAAACATCAGAGAACCGCCACAATTCAGATAATCTTTACTCTGTTCCACGATCTTGCGGTAAAAGTAAAGTCCATCCTCTTTTCCATCTAACGCCTCGATCGGTTCAAACACCTGTACCTCCGGCATAAGCTGCGGAATCACATCTGTTGGGATATAAGGCGGATTTGACACGATCACATCAAACTTCTCCGTGACCATCTCAAAAAGGTCACTGCGTTCAAAAAGAACCGGCACCTCATTTAATTTTGCATTCTCTTTTGCAACGTTGACCGCCTGCTTGGAGATATCAACTGCATATCCTTTCACGACCTCAACGTTATGTAAAATACTGATAATAATACAACCGGAACCGGTACACATATCAAGTACTTTCATTCCCGGCTTTACTGTTTTTAATGCTTCCTCCACAAGTGTCTCTGTATCCTGTCTTGGAATCAGAACATTGGAATTTACCTTAAACTTAAGTCCCATAAATTCCGTTTCTCCCACAATATACTGCAACGGGATATGTTCTGCACGTTTTTTGATGGCAAGTTCATATTCCTTCAGCAGATCATCAGGAAGATCATCTTCCATATGCATATAATAAAATTTACGGTCTATCTTACAGCCCATTTCCAAAAGCAGCCATGCATCTGTTTTCGCATCTGCAATATGCGACAGCTCCAGCACTTTTTCTCCATGGGCAACAGCTTCCCGATATGTCATTCTTATCTCACGCCCTTCTACTTCATTTCCCGGCGGATTTCTTCCACATAAGGTTTCCAGTCAAAAACGGCCTCCACAGAGGCAATTCCAACCTCGATCATCTCATCATCCGGTTCTTTTGTTGTCAGACCCTGCAGCCATAATCCCGGCTTGCTCAAAAGATTCACAACTGCATTATCGCTTCTTCCTGCCAGCCGGATAAATTCATAGGATACACCTGCGATCACCGGGATCAGAAGCAGACGCAAAACCACACGGAGGATTGGAGAATCCACGCGGATAAACATAAAAAACAAAATGCTGACTAACATTACGATCAAAAGAAAACTTGTTCCACAGCGTTTATGAAATCTGGAACTTTTTCTCACATTATCCACGGTAAGATCCATGCCATGTTCAATGCAGTTAATACATTTATGTTCTGCACCATGGTACATATAAACACGCCGGATATCCTTCATCAGAGAGATAAGTGCTACATATCCGATGAAAATCACCAGACGGATCACTCCCTCTAACAATGCGATCACCCACTGGGATGTAATTACTTTCTGAAACAGAGTCGATAAATAATATGGAAGCATCATAAATACTGCCACAGCAAGAACAATCGATAATACAACCGTTCCGCCCATCATGGCATTTTCCTGCTTCTTCTCTTTCTGCTCCTGTCTCCTGCGCTCTTCTTCCGTCATTGGCTCTTTTTTCTTCTTATCCACTTCCTCATCCTCAAAAAAAGAAGCGGAATAGGTCAATGTCTGCATTCCGAGTACAAGCGACTCTATAAAACTGAATACACCTCTTAAAATCGGCATATTTCTTATTTTCTTATTTCTGATGATCCCAGTATATTCTGAAACCTTCACTTCAATCTCATGGTCAGGCTTTCTCACTGCAACAGCGTACTTTTCCTGATTCTTCATCATCACGCCTTCCATGACAGCCTGTCCGCCAATTCCTGAATATTTCATTTAAATAACCATGTCTTTCTCATAGAGTTTCCATGTTCTAAAAAAGGTTGAGATTTAATAACCTCAACCTTATCTGTAACCACTTTTTTCTATTTGTTGATACCGTATTTCTTGTTGAACTTATCAATACGACCATCAGCTCTGTTAGCTTTCTGCTGACCTGTGTAGAATGGATGGCATTTAGAACAGATCTCAACGTGGATGTCTTCCTTTGTTGATCCTGTAACAAATGTATTTCCACAGTTACATGTAACAGTTGCCTGATAATAATCTGGATGGATTCCTTCTCTCATGATTTTCACCTCTTCTATTCTTATCGTTGATTTGTTGCGCTTGTTCTATATTCTTTATGCCCGTATACCCGATTCGCATATGGCACTTACTGCAAGAATATACACGATATAAAAACTGTCCAGAATCTGTAAAAGATTCTTTATCCCGATAAACAGCTTTTAAAGTATAGCATACGCATCATAGTAAATCAAGATATTTTTTTAAATAATTCTATTTTTCTTTACCATTGCGATATATTCTTTATTATTCTTTGTGCGGGCGAACATATTTAAAATATTCTCCACTGCCTCATCTGCACGCATACCATTGTAAGCCTTGCGCATGATCTCCACTGCCTCTAACTCATCCGGGTCAAGCAGCAGGTCTTCTCTTCTGGTTCCTGACTTTACAATATCGATTGCCGGGAACACACGTTTTTCGGAAAGTTTGCGGTCGAGTACAAGTTCCATGTTACCGGTTCCCTTAAACTCCTCGAACACAACGTCGTCCATCTTACTTCCGGTATCTACCAGTGCTGTTGCAAGAACGGTAAGGCTTCCGCCCTCTCTCATATTTCTGGCTGCACCAAAGAAACGTTTTGGCATATGAAGGGCTGCCGGATCAAGACCACCGGATAACGTACGTCCACTTGGTGGAACTGTGAGGTTGTATGCCCTTGCAAGACGTGTGATACTGTCGAGCAGGATCATGACATCTTTATGATGCTCCACGAGACGTTTTGCACGCTCAATGACCATCTCAGATACTCTCTTATGATGTTCCGGTAATTCGTCAAATGTAGAATAAATAACTTCTACATTATCCCCTTCAATCGCTTCCTTGATATCGGTAACTTCCTCCGGTCTTTCATCGATCAGTAAAATGATCAGATGCATGTCCGGATTAGATGCTGTAACCGATTTTGCAATCTCTTTTAACAGAGTTGTCTTACCTGCTTTCGGCTGGGAAACGATCATACCACGCTGTCCCTTACCGATCGGTGAGATCAGATCCACGATCCTCATTGCAACACTGCTGCCCGGTCTCTCCAAACGGATTCTCTGATTAGGGAAAATCGGTGTGAGGTCTTCAAAATTCTTTCTCTGCTGGATCACGCCCGGCTGATAACCGTTGATCGTTGTGATATATAATAATGCAGAGAACTTCTCCTGCTGTGTTTTGATCCTTGTGTTACCGCAGATAATATCGCCTGTTTTCAGGTTGAACTTACGGATCTGGGATGGAGACACATAAACGTCATTCTCACCCGGCAGGTAATTGTCGGAACGGATAAATCCGAATCCATCCTGCATAACCTCAAGAATTCCATTCACAGTGATTCCGCTGTCAAGATTCTTGATCGTATCATCCTGGCTTGCTTCCTCACGCTCTCCCTCTTTTGATCCCTCTTTGGCTGATTCTGCTGAATCTGCTCTTTTTCTCTCCGGTTTCTCGGAAGGAGCTGACTGTTCCTGTTTTTTCTCCGATTCTTTTGCCGCTTTTTCTTTTTCCTTCTTCGCATCCTCTGCAAGCATTGCTTCTACAAGATCGGCTTTCTTCATTGTGGAAGTGCTTTTAATTCCTCTTGATTTTGCTAAATCACGCAAAACCGTTGCTGATAAGCTTTCATATTTTTCTCTCATTCAATGACTCCTTAATCATAATTGTATCATTTGGGAACAACGTCTGAATCGACTAAATGAATCTATAACTGCAATTTATTATACAACACTTTTTACGAAATAGGAAGTCCTAATTTTCTTGATTAATAAAAAAGGAAATGTTATCATTACTTTCAGAGCTTTAAAACGAATATTTACATAAAGGAGACAGTTCATATCATGGATTTAAAAGAAAAAGCATTAGCCATGCATAAAGAGTGGAATGGCAAATTAGAAACGATCGCAAAATCAAAGGTCAACTCCAGAGAGGACCTTGCAATTGCATACACACCGGGCGTTGCCGAACCATGTAAAGTCATTGCAGAAGATAAAGAAGCAGCCTACACTTATACCATGAAGGCAAACACTGTTGCCGTCATTTCCGACGGAAGTGCTGTCTTAGGACTTGGCAATATCGGGCCATATGCCGCTATGCCTGTTATGGAGGGAAAATGTGTTCTTTTCAAAGAATTCGGCGATGTGAATGCTGTTCCGATCTGTTTAGACACACAGGACACCGAAGAGATCATTGCAACCATCAAAAATATTGCTCCTGCATTCGGCGGAATCAATCTTGAGGACATCTCCGCTCCGCGCTGTTTTGAGATTGAGGAACGTTTAAAGGCAATGCTCGATATCCCGGTATTCCATGATGACCAGCACGGCACCGCCATCGTTGTCCTTGCCGGGATCATCAACGGTCTGCGTGTCACTGGCAAGAAAAAAGAAGACTGTAAAGTCGTTGTAAACGGTGCCGGTTCTGCGGGCGTTGCCATCACCAAACTGCTCCTCACTTACGGTTTCAGACATGTGACTATGTGCGACCGCGAAGGTATCCTTGGAAAAGATTACCCGAATTTAAACTGGATGCAGAAAAAAATGACCGAGGTAACAAATTTAGAAAATGCTTCCGGTACACTTGCCGATGCATTAAAGGGCGCTGATATTTTTGTCGGGGTTTCCGCTCCAAATATCGTAACTCCTGAAATGGTTGCCTCTATGAATAAAGATTCCATTCTTTTTGCAATGGCAAATCCAGTACCGGAAATCATGCCGGACGTTGCAAAGGCAGCCGGCGCAAGAGTTGTTGGAACCGGAAGAAGTGATTTCCCGAACCAGGTCAACAATGTGATCGCGTTCCCTGGCATTTTCAAAGGTGCCCTGGAGGGACGTGCCACACAGATCACCGAGGAAATGAAGCTTGCCGCTGCCGAAGCTCTGGCACATCTTGTTTCCGACGAGGAATTAAACGATGAATTTATTATGCCGGAAGCTTTCGACCCGCGTGTTGCAGAGGTGGTAAGCCAGGCAGTAAAATCCCACATCGTAAAATAAACATGGATATGTCAGATAAAAAATTCTGGGGAGACAAACCATATTTTTCCCTTGACCATTATCTAAAACAGACGTTTGGCGAAAAAGTCTACCGCCTGTCTTTAAACGGCGGGATGACCTGTCCAAACCGTGACGGGACACTGGATTCGCGCGGCTGTATTTTTTGCAGCGCCGGGGGAAGCGGCGATTTTGCCACTGCCCCTTCCCTCTCTGTCACAGAGCAGATCACGCAGGCGAAAGAACGCATCCGCAGGAAAAGTAACTGTAAAAAGTTTATCGCCTATTTTCAGGCATACACGAATACCTACGCTCCCGTTTCCTATTTAAAAGAACTTTTTACGGAGGCGATCGCACAGCCGGATATTGCCGCTCTCTCCATCGCAACACGCTGTGACTGTCTCCCACCCGAAGTGCTCGATCTGCTCTCCGAACTGAACTGCCAAAAACCTGTCTGGATAGAACTTGGTCTGCAATCCATTCACAACGATACGCTGCGGCAGATCCGGAGCGGTTTCACTTATGAGCAGTATTTATCTGCGGTGGACGCCCTGAAAGATCGTGGTCTTTCCGTTATCACGCATTTGATCCTCGGATTGCCCGGTGAGACGAAAGAAATGATGCTTGCATCGGTAGACGCTGTTGCACATCTTCCGGTAGACGGCGTAAAACTGCAGCTTCTCCATGTACTGAAAAATACCGATCTGGCTCTGCTCTATGAAACAGCGCCTTTTCCCGTTTTTTCTCTGGAGGAATACTGTGATTTTGTTGTGACCTGTATCGAACATCTCCCACCGGAAATGGTGATTCACCGCCTCACAGGCGACGGTCCACGTTCCCTTCTGATTGCACCGCTGTGGAGCACGGATAAGAAACGCGTCTTAAATACGATATACAAGCGCTTCCGGGAGCGTGATACATGGCAGGGAAAGCTATATCAATAACGGATATGGGCGATTGCAAAACTCATAATTAAAGTAGCGCCAATTGTGAAGAATTGACAAAAGCTTGAGAAGACATTGGGGAGCCGCCAGTCCTTAGAAATCAGATTCTGTATTTCATTCTGATTTATCAGGAATGAAATACAGGATATGAGTTCTTAGTACTGTTGCGAGCGACACATAGCGAAAGCGTGTCTTCGAAAATTTTGTTAATTCTTCACAATATTCTCAACTTGAATCAGAGTTTTGCAATCGTCTAATACCCACATAAAAGAAAGAGGTGTATATAAATGGCCGAACCATTTACCATATATAAATTAACGATTTTAAACATGTTGGATAAAGTTGATTTTCCCTTGACCAATACACAGATTTCGAACTTTTTTCTCGAACAGGACTACACTGATTATTTCCGTGTCCAGCAGGTCATCAGCGATCTGGTCGACGCCGATCTGATCCGTACAGAATCCACGCACAGTAACACCCAGTACACCATCACTGCTGCCGGAAAAGAGACGCTGGAATTTTTCAAAGACAAGATTTCCGATGCGATTGAACACGACACGATGGCTTTTCTGGAAAAAAACAAGCTTCAGCTTCGAAATGACAATTCCATTCTGGCAGACTATTATAAAACGCCAAATCAGGACTACGCCGTGCGCTGTCAGTACCGCGAACATAATACAAACATCATCGATCTGACGTTAAGTGTCAAAAACCGTGCACAGGCAGAAGCAATCTGCAACAACTGGAAAAATCTGAATGAAGATGTATATGCGTATCTGATGGATATACTTTTGAAGTAATATCCGGCTATATATCGCAAATCCGTTATGGATATTACATCCATTTATTTTTAGATAAAGGAATTATAAAATATGGCAAAACAGAACTGGAAACCGGGAAATATGCTCTATCCGCTCCCTGCGGTCATGGTGAGCTGCCAGAGTTCCACAGCGCACGATCCTCTGTGTGAGAGACCGGAATTAGATGGAAAACCGAATATTATTACTGTCGCATGGGCAGGGACGGTCTGCACCAATCCGCCGATGGTTTCGATCTCCGTCCGCCCGGAGCGCTACTCTTATCACCTGATCGAGGAGTCCGGCGAGTTTGTGATCAATTTAACAACCGAAAAACTGGTGAAAGCTACGGACTACTGTGGAGTCCGCTCCGGCCGTGATGTCGACAAATTTAAAGAAATGCATTTGACGCCGCTCGCTTCAAAACACATCCATGCACCCGGAATTGTGGAAAGCCCTGTGAATATCGAATGTAAAGTCCGCGAAATCAAGCCACTCGGAAGCCATTCCATGATCCTTGCTGATGTTGTAGGCGTTACCATTGACGACACCCTGCTCGATGAAAAAGGAAAATTTGAGTTGAACAAAAGTGGACTTGTCACTTACTCCCACGGCGAATACTTCCTGCTCGGCAGGAAGCTTGGAACCTTTGGATACAGTGTAAAAAAAGAGAAAAAGCGAAGTCGTTAGACTTTGGCTTTTTCTCTAAGATCGTTTTCTTCACTTATTCTTTACAATTTCATTTTTCCTGAGTACCTTCTAAATCATTTTCTTTGTATATTGCATAAACAATGTCTATGATCACCCCTTCATCCGTTTGTTCCATTTCATTATAAACCACCTGAATACGCTCACCAGCTGCTAACTCTGGGACTCCATTCGCTGATACCACTTCTTTTGGAACTAATATATTATCACTGGTCTCCCTAATTGGTTCCGAATCATCCGGACTTACAATAAAATAATTATCTGTTATTTCCAAAATAGTCCCTATAAAATAATTTTGTGACTTTTCATTGCATCCACCAACCAGCAATAAAACAATAGCAAATAACATACATAATTTTTTCTTCATAAACTGTCTCCTGCCCAATTGAGACATACCTATATTTACCACTTCTGCATAAACGTTTATCAAATCAAAGCATATATTATCAATTCTTTATTCTGCCTTCTTGCATTTAAATCCCATTATACAACTCACAATAAAAAATACGATATTGCAAATGTTCAAAATAAACGTAATTGCACTGCCACTTAAATTATTTTCATCCACATAACAGCCTTCCGTCCAGACAATAAGATTTGATAATACAACAATACCAAGATTATTAACAAAATACATTATTTTATTAATAGATTTCTGTTTTTTCATTGCAAAACCTACTGCAATAAGATTGCAAACAGATATTGCCAGGCAAATACATTCTGCTGCTTCTAAGTATTTAACCATTTCTAAATCCCCCACTTTCCGAAATCATTCAAATACCATCTTTGTATTTTCTTTTCAATAGATTTATTCTAACATAAGTATTTTTCCAATGCAACTCCCCTACTTAGTGCAAAGTAATTTTAAAGAATTTTGCTTGATATTTTCTTTAAATATGCATATACTATAAATATAAAAGCTAATTTGCAAGACGAAATTCCAATTTGTAAACAAGTAGAAAGGAGTGTTGTATATGGCACAAGCAGTTAATGTTAATTTTAAATTGGATGCAGATGTAAAAAAAAGCATGGAGCAAGCATGTTCTGAACTAGGTCTTTCCATGAGTGCAGCATTTACTATATTTGCAAAAAAGGTAGGCAGAGAAAAACGTATTCCTTTTGAGGTATCGGTAGATCCATTTTATTCCGAGAGCAATATCCGTTATCTAGAAAATATTGTACACGACATAAAAAACGGTAAAGCCAACTTTGCAGAGCATGAATTGATAGAGGTAGAATAATGCGATTGTTATGGGAAGATAGAGCATGGAGCGATTATTTGTACTGGCAAACACAGGATAAGAAAACTCTAAAAAGAATTAATGGACTTATCAAAGATATCCAGCGAAATTCCTTTGAAGGCATTGGAAAGCCTGAACCTCTAAAGGAAAATTTAAGTGGTCTATGGAGCAGACGAATTGATGATACGAACAGAATTGTTTACTATAAATCGAAAAAGACGATATCATCTATATTGTTTCATGCAAAGGTCATTATGATGATTGAACAAATCAGGACTCTAAACATATAAAGCATCTCATAAAAAAAACTGCTCTATTTTCAGAATTATAAGAAATCCAATCCTGAAAACAAACAGTTTTTTTTTATTTTTATGAAATTGTTATCCTATGTAATTTACATAATTTTCTTAAAAAGTAAAGCAATTATATACAAATACTAATTTAATCTTACTGCACCGACAAATAAGAATATCCCATCAGGCTCTCATCCACTTCCCTTGCAGCTTCGCGGCCTTCGCGGATCGCCCACACGACAAGCGACTGTCCTCTGTGCATATCACCTGCCGTGAAAACATTTTTCACATTGGTCACATATGCGCCCTCTGCGGTTGCTACATTGGTTCTCGCATTCAGGTCGACACCGAACGCATTTGCAATATAATTCTCAGCTCCTAAGAATCCGGCTGCGATCAGTACAAGGTCTGCATCCATTTTCTGTTCGGAACCCGGCACTTCTGCCATCATCATACGGCCTGTTTTCTCGTCTTTTTTGCTCTCTAATTTCACCGTGACAAGTCCACAGAGATTTCCATTTTTATCTTTCAG
>ERZ839741.3776-NODE-3776-length-11552-cov-2.629295_pt1 | contig 11552 bp, 10 predicted proteins | sample MGYA00519880_ERZ839741 | MGnify/ENA primary metagenome ERZ839741 (study PRJEB31850, sample SAMEA3708851) | human gut metagenome | biome: human gut; feature: human-associated habitat; material: faeces | place: China | collected 2014 ... | reverse complement strand
CCGGTGACCGGACTTGAACCGGTACGGGGTTGCCCCCGAGGGATTTTAAGTCCCTTGCGTCTGCCTATTCCGCCACACCGGCAGACATATAAATATGTCGATGATGGTTTCCCATCAAATGCTTTATATTGTCCTTAGAACCTGTAAAGAAGTTATCCAAACATATAACGTCGTGTCCTTCATTTACAAGTCGAGTACAAAGATGCGAGCCTATAAATCCAGCCCCGCCACTTACCAATATTCTTTTCATCTTCTAATTTTAACTATTGTTTTTCAGAGAAGAGAACTTCCCCGTCTTGTTTATAGAGGCAAATGTAAACGATTTGCTCATAATATACAATTTTAAAGGTGGATATTTTTTAAGAAAAGCAAAAATAAAATAGTTTCAGTTTCCGAAACAACTTTCCTGTGTCAAGTGTTATTAATAGAAACAAACCACTAATTCAATAGGATTATGATAATGAATGAACTTAATACAAACCTGATAGAAGCGGCCAAAGAAAAGTTCCCTGCAAAAGGACAATTGGCAAATATATTAATGGATACCCTTTATATGGGCAAGGAAGCTATCTACCGGAGGCTGCGTGGCGAAGTCCCCTTTACATTTCAGGAAGCAGCCATTATTTCAAAAGAACTGGGGATATCCCTGGACAGAATTGCCGGAGTTAGCTTCAGCAACAATGCAATGTTCGATATCAATGTAGTAGATCATGGCAACCCCTTCGAAACTTACTATGATTTCCTCAACAAGCACGTCAAGTTATTCCATACGCTGCGGGAAGATCCGAATGCCTCATTAGGTACAGCCTCCAATGTAATTCCGCAGACACTATATCTGAAGCACGAACTTCTGGCCAAGTTCCGTTTCTTCAAGTGGATGTATCAGAATGAACATATTAAGTGCAAACATTTCGAAGAACTGGAGATTCCTCAAAAGATAATCAATGTCCAGCAAGATTTTGCGAAACTTTCGCATCATATTCATTCTACCGATTACATTTGGGACAGCATGGTTTTTCTTCATCTTATCAATGATATACAGTATTTTTCCGACATACATCTCATTTCAGACGAAATGAAGCAAAATCTGAAAGAAGAATTGCTGATACTTACAGATGAGTTGGAAAGGCTTGCTATAAAAGGAAAGACAGACTTTGGTAATGATGTGCATATTTATGTGTCACAAATCAACTTCGAGGCGACTTACAGTTATCTCGAGACAAGTACACTACAACTTAGTCTGATACGTGTTTATTCCATTAATTCACTCACTACACAGGACGTTCAGATGTTTCAAAGTCTGAAAGAATGGATTCAGTCATTAAAGAAATTCTCTACACTCATCTCAGAAAGTGGTGAGATGCAACGCATCCAATTCTTTAATCAACAGCGCGAAATCATTGATGCTCTATAGAGTTCTTCCTAATTTCGATAATCGAAACTAACTGAATTTTATAATTCCAAATCATGAAAGTAGACAAGCTTATTGCCTACTTTTTTCCATTATACGTTCTTTTTCTATCTCTATTCTATCAAATGAGAAAAAGCTCTTACTCTTCAGAACTGTTTTCCCACACAAAACTCTCGTTTACATGCCGTAATTTTGCATAGAATGTATCACATAAAGTATTAACGTATATAAAAGAGAACAAACAATGAAAAATGGTATTGTAAACGAGTTGATTACTGCAATGAAAGAACGGATCCCCAAAGGACAAAATCTTGCCAATTCTCTGGCAGACATTTTGTATATGGGTAAAGAAGCCGTCTATCGCAGACTACGGGGTGAAGTAGCTTTTACTATCGACGAAGTAGCCCTTCTGTCTAAAAAACTGGGGATTTCTATTGATCAGATTATAGGTAACCACCTTTCCAATAGAGTTACTTTTGATATGAACCTGCTGCATTCGCCCAACACTTTAGAAAGTTATTATGAGATTATCAGCCGTTATCAGCAGATATTCGATTATGTGAAAGGAGACGATACGACGGAAGTATATACAGCTTCCAATCTTCTTCCCTTCACTCTTTATTCATCTTACGAATACATGTCTAAGTTCCGCCTTTGCCGATGGATTTATCAGAACGGGCAAATGAAAACACCGAACTCACTGGCAGAGATGCAGGTAGAAGACAGAATCGTGAAAGCGCATAATAAGCTGAGTGAAAGTGTAAAGCAATGTCGGAAGACCTATTTTATCTGGGATAGCAACATCTTTCTTTCCTTTGTCAAAGAGATCAAGTATTTCGCAAGTCTGAATCTGATTACGGAAGACGACGTGGCACACCTGAAAGATGAACTCTACCAATTGCTTTCAGTCATGGAGACACTATCTGTTAAGGGAGAATTCAGTGAGGGGCGAAAAGTCTCTTTCTATCTCTCAAACATTGATTTCGAAGCGACTTACACCTACATAGAGAAACAAGACTACCAAGTCAGTTTGCTCCGGGTGTATTCCATCAATTCGATGGATTCGCAAAGTCCGCAAATCTGTCAGATACAGCGGAACTGGATTCAATCATTGAAACGACATTCCACACTAATTTCAGAAAGTGGAGAAGCCCAGCGTATCGAGTTCCTGCAAAAGCAACGTACAGTGATTGATACTCTCTAAAGTACAAACAGCCCGGATCATTATCGACCCGGGCTGTTCTCCCTTCAGGATATTACTATTTATCCTGTCCCACTAATAATAGTTCCCCACTATTCTTAGATCATTCTATTGATTCTCTTCCTGAATGCGATGCACCCATCCATTGACAACAATCTGTACAGCAAGCCATGATTCAGACAAGAAAAAGATTATATGATAGTTGCTCCGTCGATCCAGATATTCTTGTGTGCTCAGATTTTTACCCTCCGCATTGGTCATAGCAAGATAATCAATCAGATTTATATCGAACACTCTCTTTCCGGATGCTTTTTCAGTAAGCACCAAACGAGTTTTCCGGTCTTCCATCAGTCTCATTGTATTCATGTCTACATAGGCAGTCGCAGGATCCTTCTGTTCCATATAGTAAGGTCGGAAACTCAACACATCATCATCCAGTAATGAATTATCATGTCCCAGATGTCCATTAGATTCTATAATCTCATAGTCATAGTCATTCATATCCAGTGTCCAGCTGCCTGTATAAGACTGGAAGCCAAATCGTACGATTTTTGTATCTCTGATCAGATTTATCGTCTCAGTCTGGTGGACGGTCCCATCGAAGTTGACATTGATGACTTCACCATACCAGAGCGTTTCCATCCTTTTATTGATGATGAGAGAGGCTTCACGTTTTAGTTTCAATTTTAAATCCGTAAGAGTAGAGACACCAGGTGTCAATGAAGTGATATCATATGAATCACGTGCACCGGCCCATGCCATAAACTGATATTGTCCGACAGGAAGTTCAACTTCCATCAGATAATTGCCGGTAGACAATGCACTTCCCTCTTCAGCTTGTTTAAACAGATATTTCCCATTCTTATCAAATACATAAAGTTCTACTTTATCTACCTGAGCATGAAACGCATCCGCAAACTCCATGTTATAGTCATACTTGAACTTCACTGACAAGCGGCATTCCGGCAGGTCTTCATTAAAGCTGTCGCATGAAGCTACTATCCCGGAACTCATCAACAGAATACCTAAGGCAACGTAACATATAAGGCTTTTTAGATTCATATTTTCCTTTTTTTCAATTATATATAGAGGAAAAGAAATAATCTCTTTTCTCGTTATTTCCTAATTCAGAGGATAGAATACTTTATTGATTCCATCAAAAGTAATATCCCGAAATTTTAAAAAGTTTTCGGCAACTTTGAAAATATTGGGAGTAAAGTTGTGGGAGAGTTTCTCCCACAACTTTTATTTGAAAAATCTATTTCTATTACTAATTCCGAATTACATAATTTCCTCTTGAGTATACCAAGTCCAAGGATTAGGTATAATTTCAATAGACAACCAGCCTTCGTCACTCTCATCCGGCGTTCCTTCGTCCGGATCCGGAATAGCCGGATATCCTGGATTGTTAAACTTCTTAACATTGATATCGTAAACAGAGTTACGAACAACTCCAAATTCACCTAATTCATTTGTTACAGCACTGGTATCATCATGTTTGATCATAATTTTGTAGTAACTTACAGCACCTACATAATAAGTAAGACCTGTTACAGTTATAGCTCTGTCTTTAGCTGCAACATTTCCTACATTAGCTTTTGTTGCTTTAAAATCGTCAACAAGACTGGTAATAGCTGCAGCATCAGCTGTAGCAGGAAGGCTAATTTCACCTACACCAACAGCAGCTAAATATCTATTATACGCAGTAGTACGAGCAGTCGGGAAGGTAGTAGGCTCTTTATCAGCATATTTAGCTTTCAATTCTGCCTCAATCCACTCCATTAATGTAGCAAAAGTATAGAAGCCACCATTGATTAACATCCAGTCACCGACAAGCTTTGGATCTGCTTCCTGAGCTGTAGATGGATTATTATTATTTGGCGCAGGTCTGCCATATTCAGACGGAATGAATTTAGCCTTCAATAGTACATGTGTAGTATAAGCATGTACATTATGAGTTGCAGTCTGCGTATTTTCAAGACAATATTCAGCAACTTTATTCACCGTAGTTGTAGGATCATTCCAAGTTGAAGGAGCTGAAGTACTGGTATAAGCATTATAGTCAGCCAAAGCTTGAGTACTATAGTTAGGGTCAACTCTGTATGAACCGATCTTATACTGGTCAAACGGAGTAATACATGTACCACGAGCACCTAAAGGTTTATTAGCAGGAGTCTCATTCCAAGTCAACGTTCTCTTAGATACAGGGAAGAATGTCTTGTTAGTAGCATTCAACACCCATCCCGCATCCGAAATAGTTGCCTTTGCATCAGAATCAGCAGTAACATATACACGAACTTTTGATACAACACGGTCAATTCTGATAGATATTGGATTATTAGTAGCTGCTGTCTCAGTTGCATAAAGAGCCAAATCGACAGGAGCACCAAATGTTCCTGAAGCTTCATCTTCATCTGAAGGTTCTAACGAACCTTTGGCGTTAGACATCATAAATTTACCAGCAGTTGTCATAGAAGCCGAAGTATCGTCAAGAGCTGCATTTACTGTTGCATAAGTCGTTCCAACAGGCCATTTTTGATCTGTCTCACTAGCAGTCTTTGCTTCAAATTTAGGAGATGGATTCGCAATAATCAATATTCGTTTAGAAGTTGCAGGGACTTTAAAAGCCTTACCTGCAGCCCCACTAGGAATACCATTGGCATCAAGACCAGCTTCGTCATTATCCAATGTCAAGTCAGCAGTTACAGTTGCAGCATCCTCATTCGCATTTGCCGTAAAGAATATGGCACGCACTGTAGTGATTTTTGATTCGTCCTCTGTTGCAGCTTCCTGATTCGGGTTATGCAATCCACGAGTTTGTACCGGAGTCTTTACAGCTAATGCCACCCATGCGTCTCCTGTCGGGTCTGTCACCAATTGATTATCATCACCTGGATTCCCAGTCGGCACTAAATCTTCGTTACTACAAGCAGCAAAAGCCACAGCAGCAAGCGCTAACATAAAAAAATTCTTTTTCTTCATTGTTTTTACAAATTAATAAAAGCGTTTGTAACTAGTTTATTTATCCCTATTTTCTATTTTTTCTATTTCAGCTGCATTCTTTTTTTTCTTAGCCAGTTCCTCCAAATTCTGTCCGGCAGCTTGCAGACCCGATTTGGCTGCGGCTTTCAAATATTCTTCCGCATGTTCATACTCTCCTTTTAATAACATTAATACACCCATAGCATTGCTATACTCAGGCAGCTGCTTATTGACATTTACCATATTCAGATAGCGTTCCGCAGATACCAAGTCATTACGCGAAAGAGCAGCAGCGGCAGCATTAATACTGGCGATCTCATCCTTCGGATACATTCGGACCGCAGTCTCGAACACATCGATGAATTCCTGAGAACCCTTCGGATAGCTGTTGGCAACCATAAACATTTCATTCAGGCTCAGATTCTGAGGACGTGTCTTTATGATCTCTTTCGCTTCGTCCAGATTAAAGTTCTTAATCTCATAATTCACCTTACAAATAGCCACACGAAGACTTGGGAATATATATTTCAACATATATCGATAAGGTACTCCGCCACGAAGCTGCATCAACTTAGCTTCCCTACCTTTTTCAACAGGGATATCATTGATAATATTCAGCGCTTCATCTTTATATTCAAAATCAATCGTATCCAGCGCCTTCACCAGTCCATCCCAGTTTTCACCACCAAAGATGATATAATACTGATTTCTCGAGAAATCGTATCTGGATGCCAGATAATCACGTAGCGCCATCGCACGTCCTTCGGACAGACGTTTGTTATTTGCCAATGATCCTTCAGGTGAAGCATAGCCTACAATATCCAATTTGTTTACCTTGATACTAGGATCAGACTTCAATTCATCAATCATCGCACGGATCTTAGCCAGCTCCTTCGGGTTATTCATATATTCCGGACGAATATTAATCTTGTTCACCTCGAAGTCGAGGAAACATTCCGCCTGTATATCACGGCTCTTCACTTCTTCCGCTTTAGGCTGCAAATAGGCAAAGAAAGGTGTTACCACGTAAGGTACTAATATACGTTCCAGTTCAATATCCCCAAGTGGTTCCACATCCATCAGCTGAATTTCGCCGCAGCCGCATTCGTCGCGCTGTACGTCCACCCGGGCATCGTCCATCCACGATTCGTAAGGCAATATATATCTGTATCGAATCGTATCATTTCTTTTCTTGCTACCCTTTTCCACCACATAAGGTTTTTCGTAGCTATCCTTCTCCTTCGCACTCATCAATGAAAGCCAACGTTCATACGCCAGATATTCATTATGTCCCTTGATGGATACTTTCGGAAGATTGTAAGTATGTGCAGGAGCAACCAGTTGCGGAATAAAATCCACTCCGTGTGCCGATTTGACCTTTACATCCTCCAGAACGAAGTCAATATTTATATAAACCGATTTACCGCGCTGTTCCAACTGTACCGGTACTACAGAGATAACCCCGTCATAAGAGCGTGTCTGGGCAACTGCCGAATTTATATTCTGACATAAGATAGCCAATACACACACGATGAATTGTATACTTCTGTTCATCATTCTATTCTACTTTATTTAATTACGTAAATAAGTGACACACTCGCTTTGGTGGGACCGAAATAGTTTTTACTGCTGTCTTTCAGTTTGGTACCACACGCCCTGCACGGATATTTGTCATATACAATATGTGCATACCCCACTCCTACCGATGCTTCGATGCTCCAGCGTTTCTTCAGAATCCATGAATGACCGACGGAAACACCCCCGCCATACAGATATCCCTGATAGCGGCTGTTCTGCATATTCTCACTAATAAACGACCAGTCCGGGAACCCACCGACATTGAAGTCCGCATAATGTCCATGCACTCCGATGAACGTACGTCTGAACTTCTCACAAAACCAGTAGCGGACTTCCGGCTGTATTCCCCAATGGCGCAGACGTCTTCCGTTGTCCGGCTTCCAGGGATTATAGTTCACCGGAACGTCCAGCGTCCACTTACGTGCCAGTCCGAATTCCAGCCCGAGATTCATGGTAGTCGTAGCGTCATATAGAAGGTTGCTTTTAAGCGCAACTTTCTGAGCTTTACTCTCGATAAAACATCCGAGCACCAATACTATGAGTATACTAACTTTCTTCATTTATCTTACGTTTATTAATTACCCTTTTGAGTGATATCAATTTTGATACGCTTCACCGTACTTTCACCTGTATATAAACTACCGGGCATAATTGTTGTCAGATACACGATACCGTTTCTCGTTGTTGAAGCCGTATTAGGCATTATTTTAATATAGATATGCCCGTCTTCCACTATGATTTTATCCGTATCATTTCTGTCCACCATCGAAGATGGCAGTAATTTTATCCATTCCTTAGGATTGTCAGTACCATCTTCCACCTCCCCGGTAAGGCAATGATAATCCACCTCACCAGTCGTCGGAAACGGATAACTATTGGCAGGCATGTATTTAAGTATGGTACCGCCGGCATCAATAGCCGCTCTTCGTCTGATATGAACCTGTTTTTCCAAATTTCCAAGTTTTAATGTTATATATGCATTCACTTTATCTCTTCCCTCAAAACTCTGCCCCACTTCACTATACATCAGCCAGCTTTGTATCAATACACTGACCGGAGTGACACGTGGAGAAGTGCTTGCTACTATAGGCAATTTTCCGTCAGCGGGACTGCTTAGCGCAAACGAATTATCAGCTTCGGCCATATTGTCGGTTATTGTACGCGCATCCGGAAAAGCTTTTTCACAATCCGTTATCACTTTAAAAGCCTCATAAGTACTCGCATCATCCGGAGAATAAGCTATAAAGACAGAATTACTCACACCCAGATAATAATCATTGTTAGCTATAATCTCATAAGAATTACTGTCGTCCACTGTAATTTCAAAATCCAGATCCGTATTCGACGGTTTAGAAAGCTTTGCATCCGCTACGGTATCATACCCCCGTCCATGCACTTTCTTTATTGTAAAAGTATACGCATGATTCCGATATATATTCATATAGTTCAGATCCTTATCTACTATCGCCATTTTGTAATAATAGCTTTTAGTTTCATAAATTCCCTGAATGATCAGATATGTACTATAAGTCTGGGTATTGGTTTCATAGATATAAATAGGACTGTTTTCGGTACTTTGTTTATTGGTTATCGTTTCTGCTGACACCAAAGGCAACGAGCATGAAGCATCGTATTGATAATTCGTCAAATTACCAGCATTGCCCATAATAGAAGCAGGGATAAGGTTATGCAACTGCCCCTGTCGCGGAACGTTTGCCACAGCAGACACTCCTTCCAGTTCAAAGTTCGATGCTTCATTAACAACCACGATTTTGGCAACCGCCCGAAGAAGCATCAACGAACTCCCGTCACTCTTTTCTATCTTCGTTGTATTATCCACCTTATCTACTTCCAGCAAATAACTCATCGGTATCGTCTCATCCACACCGCTGAACGGGATGCGGGCAGGAGAAGTACTTGCCGGCTCCGTCAGCAAGTTCGTACATGCAGTAGCCAGGGTAGTTGTTCCCTCAATCAACTTCTCAGTAAGTTGTGACTCATTGAAAACATATCCCGTAGAAGCATTTCCGTAATAAAACTGAGCCATCGGATTAGCTAATATCAGCAACTGGTACTTACTTCCATCAGTCCGCTTAGTTAAAAGGACATATCGCTTTCCTGCAAACTCGAAGGCCTGCACAGCTTCTACAAAAATAGCCCCTGTGCCACTCCCTCTGAACACGAGTACCCAGGGAGTCATTTCGACCGTATTTTCATCCCCTAGTGCCCTGGTCGAAGGCAGGCGGTATGAATTCGCCCGTGCAAAAATCTCAAGCCGTACCTTGTCTTCCGAAATATCTCCCGGATCATCCGGCTCTCCCGTCAACAATGTTTCATGCTCACAGGCGGATATCAGTAAGATGATCACCAGACCAAATATCTTCATTATATATTTCATCATTTTCTTCATCTTTTCACGCAACGTATTGATAATTAACCTCCTGTATCATCGGAATTAATTGTTCGGACAAGGAATAGCGTTCTGAATACACAATATCATTCAGATTATCATAAGCAGTAATATAATTCAATTGGTTTATTACGGGAATATAATACGGTTCATTGGCAAAAAATACAAAATCATACGTTTCCGGATTGACTAGATGTGTACAGCTCTGAACATCTATTCCTCTGATCGAAATAAACGTCCCTTTGGCAGTAGTATTATTAGTGAAAGTATCATCCATACAAGATAATATAGCTACTAATAATAAAAGGTTGAACAACCCAATATTCACTTTAAATCCCTCTAATCTCATTAAACATTCGTATTTACCTGACATTGGTACTTAGTCAAGCCTTAATCTGTAATCAGTCAAAATCTCATAATGCAAATGTCGGGATATTGCATGACTCTGCGAATTTCATTCATTTCTCATACAGACAATGAAAGTTATCTTATATGGCTAATAAAGAGGTCGTCCGAATGGAATATTGCGAAATCTAAAAATAAGGAGTAGTAAAACAGGCATTTTGCACTATTAGAATAAAAAAAAGACAAAAGTTTCAGCATTCGAAACTTTTAGTGTGAATTAATATAAATAAATTCCATAATAAAACAAGCCCCCGGATAATCTCATCCGAGGGCTATGTTATATACTATGATACAGGTGAAAAATCAGAGTGTTTTACGTTCTGTCTCCGTAGGTGCCACCTCATCCGGGATACTAAACTCCCGGTTGGCAAACAAATCCGCCAGTCCCGAAATCTGCTTCAAACGCAGCAGTTCATCCCGATCCATTCCGATATTTTTCATAATCCACTGGTCGGACATGCCGGCTCTGTCCAATTCTGCTACAATGTTACACATCAGCTCAATATTATGCATCCCACGGGCACGGTTGTGCCGGATGGTAGAGCTCATACGATTGGACAAATCCTTATCGATCACCACAATCGGAAGCAATCCGTTCTCACGCTTATAAATCCGTTTCGATGTCTTCAATACCGTATATCGGTGATAACCATCTACGAGGATATAATTATCTTCCTCTTTATTGTAATAACATACACAAGGCATTGTAAAACCGTCTTCCCAGATCGAAAGCTCCAGTAACTTCATTTCGGGAGGAGCTACGACATTCGGGTTATAATCGTTCGCTAATACTTTTTCTACGGGCACTGCTTTCACCTCGTAGACCGGACTTTTATCTACACTCATGATACTATGATTCTATATTGTTCCATAATTTGACTTCTCTTACTCATCTCCTCCTTTGTAGGTGAGAATCCCATATATTTGCAGGCATGGTCATTCTTAAGAATACAAACGCACATTCGCTTATACGTGGGTATTTCTTTGAATTCCGGAATGTCAATATCATCCTGATATTCCATACGTACCGGTTTTTTCAACGTTTTGTAGTTACTGTTGTCCATAACGATAATCGGTACTTTCGCATCAATCAACTTTTGGATGGTAGCATCACTTAGGCATCCACCTTTTGTCCGCCAGAAATTCACACTCACTGATAGTTTACGGAGATAGTTTTTCCTCGCCCGTTCCGGCAAAGTGGACAACAAGAAATACATAAACTCACGCCATGTATACCCTTCTGGCAGCTTCACTGACTGCCACCCCATTGCGTGGGTACCACCATACATACCTGTAAAGTTAACTCCATTTACACGTCCTACCATCTTCCCCCAAGTATTAGGATCGATAGCCCGGTAAAGAGATAAACTTTCGATGGCCTCCCCAATAAAAGGGCTCGCTACACGCTGACGTTCCAAATTTACGCCCGCCCTGTAATACAGATCATACAATATATTGTAATCCCAACGGAATTTGCCATTAGCTGTCCATACATCCGTCGTTTTCCAATCAAAAATGGGATAAGCATTATAAACATCGTTTGCCACCTTTGAAGTCCATCGATA
>ERZ839741.3774-NODE-3774-length-11554-cov-2.358205_pt1 | contig 11554 bp, 7 predicted proteins | sample MGYA00519880_ERZ839741 | MGnify/ENA primary metagenome ERZ839741 (study PRJEB31850, sample SAMEA3708851) | human gut metagenome | biome: human gut; feature: human-associated habitat; material: faeces | place: China | collected 2014 ... | reverse complement strand
AAAGATGGAGGAATACTTCAATAAGACATCCAGTCAGATTCGTGAAGCCTTGCGCGAGAATGCCCGTGAAGGATTGAAAGTGCAGAGAATGCAGCAGAAACTGGTAGGAGAGATTAAAATCACTCCGGCAGATGCCCGGGAACCATAGATTGCCGATGAAGATCCACCCTTCAATACATCAATACTTTTAATATCAGAAGGGTTCAGCTGATTGATAGAGAAATCGGAAGGCATAGGTACCTCATCGACAACAATCAGAGGTGAAGTATTCCCGGACAAGGAAGCACATCCCCTGATTTGTATCTGTACTTCTTCACCGGGAGCACCACTACCGGTCAGAATATGGAGCCCCGACACCTGTCCCTGAATAATAGTACCAATGTCTGCGGCAGCAGACTCTTCAATCAAACGAGTATCTACACTGGAAACAGAACCGGTCAAATCTTTTTTCTTTACAACACCATATCCAACCACCACTGCTTCTTCCAGACTATTCTGTTCTTCTTCCAAAATTACATTACACTCCGGACCGGTAACCACAATTTCCTGAGTTCCCATCCCTAAAAATGAAAACCGTAAAGTCAAACCTGTCTCAGGTAAAGAAATTTTATAGTTGCCATCAACATCGGTAACCGTGCCCATAGTAGTTCCTTTCACCAACACCGTCACTCCCGGCAATGCCTGTCCCCGGTTATCGGTTACTCGGCCGTTCACTGTACACTGTTGCTCCTGCGTCTGTTTTTTCCGGATCACCACTGTTTCTCCCTCGATGGTATACTCCAGTCCCGTCTTCCGCCCGATAAGCAGACTATCGAGCGCCTGTTGCAGCGTCACCGACTGTAAATGCACGGAAATATCCGTATAGGGCTGCAAGTCCTTGGAATTGAACAGAAAATTATAACGCGTCTGACTGCGCAATGCTTCGATCGCACGGATCAAAGATGTTTTTTCAACCTTCAGGTTGACCCGGGGTGCCGTTTTCTGCTGGGCGGTAGCCGGAAGATTCAACATTCCTCCCAGCAACAGGCAGAGCCACCATTTCAGGGCCATCCTTCCCAAGCAGGAAATTTGCCTTAGATAATTTTTTTTCATACGTTTGTAAAATTAAAAGTGATTGTTGAGCAATCGGCAATCCTGTACACGGGAGATGGAGTCAGCATCGCCCGTGTTTCTTAATCTATCGGAAGGTATCGCCTTTTGCGTAACCTTAAATTAAACTATTTCAATCGCTATCAGTCCCACCGGTATGCCGCTCCCCAAGCCAGACCTTTGTTCCTTGCCGTTCATAACGGATGTTCCATGCCTTGGAAAGCATATCCAGCGCCTCGTCGAGCGTCTGAGAACGGTTCATATAAATGTGTACCCGCGATTCCCGGAACAAGCTGTGGTCGTACACCATTTCCACATTATACCAACGTGCCAATTCGTCGATCACCTGGTCCAACGAAGCGTCCTTGAATACGAACTCCCCATTTTTCCAAGCCAATGTGGACACCAGGTCGGCCTTACCCACGATCAGCGCATGTGCTTCACCGGCTGCGATCCGGCATTGCTCGCCGGGTTGTAACACAACAGCCTCCTGGCCCCTGGCCACTTCCACCTTCCCATGAACCAGGGTAGCCACAGCTTCCTCTCCCCCATACGCTTTCACGTTAAACTGTGTACCCAATACCCGCACCGTCCCCTCGCGGAAATCCACCCAAAACGGGCGTTCTCTTTCCTTCGCCACCTCGAAATAAGCCTCGCCTTCCAGAAAGACCCTGCGTTCGCCGTCTCCGAAAGCCTCCGGAAACCGCAGCCGCGTCTCTGCATTCAACATCACCCGTGTCCCGTCGGCCAGCACCATCCTATACTCCCCGCCCCGCGGCACCATGATTTCGCCATAACGAACGGTATCTCCTCCCGGTCCGCTTGCCACCGCTTCCTGCCGGATCACTCCCCCCGTATCCACACGGAATCCGGGAATCGAACCGGACAACCTACCGGGCCCGAGTTCATGCCTGCTACCATCGGACAACAGCAACTGCACAGCCTGTACCCCCTGTTCCTGCCCATCCGGCATCATCCTGCCTTCACGCGTACCCGGCAACCATACGCTCCAACCAATCCCTACCGCCAAAAGCACACAAGCCACCGCAGCAGCCCAACGGAAAATCATCCTGCGACGCCATATAGACACAGGCATCGTCTGCCAAATCCGCCGCATCCGCTGTTCTATTTCCCCATCGGGGATTTCCTCCCCGGCATAGAACCCCCGGGCATCTTCCACAAATCGCTTCCGTTCAGCCGACCCGCCTGCCCAGGATTCCACTTCCTCCCTTTCCTCCCGGGAAGCTTTTCCCATCATTACTTTTTTGATTTTATCTATTTCCATACCTCGTCATTAACCGTCTTTATAAGTAAAACAACCTTACACAAAAACAGGGGACAAGAAAAAGCATATTTTTTTTAATTTTAGTAAAAATATGTCCGATAGCCCGAACCATTCAGAAAGAAATAAGATTCCACCAACCACACACAATAATACCTCCGGTCAACATTTTGAAGAATAATACGAAATAGCTGAATAACACTGATCCGGAAATGGAATCCTTTAAATTTTACCCAAGACAGACCATAAGAAATACACCACAGGCAATGCCTCCCGTATAGCTTTGTAGGCCCTCTTGACATGGGTATGCACAGTGACTTCCGAAAGGTTCAGTTCTCTGGCAATCTCCTTGTAGCTCATATCCCTGAAAATCTTCATTTCAAGCATCTTGCGTTGTTGCTCCGGAAGTTTACGCAAGCAGTCCTGCACCTTTCCGAACAGGTCCTCTCCCTCTGCGTATTGCAGTGAACCCATATAAATCAAGGCTTCGGTAAGTTTTGTCCGGTTGGTATCTTCCACACGGAGATGCTTGTAATAATTCAGGCAGGAATTTTTCACCGAAGCATAAAGATAAGTACTCACCCGTGTATCCTCCGGCAGCGTTCCCAGAACAGACCAAAAATGCATAAACGTATCCTGCACCACATCCTCCGCCATCTCCGCATTCATAAGATAAGAGAAGGCAAAACGATATAACCGGGGTCCCATTTCCTTGAAAATCCGCTCAAAAGCCCGATGAGACCGTCGCCTTAAATCTCCTGCCAATTCTGCATATAAAACTTCATCACCGTCACCACTCATAGCACAGACGTTACTGAACTGCAATATTGGTTAAAATAATTTACATAAACAATCCCCATGATCGTTTTTCCGCGGATTTCAACAGTGGAAAAGTAAATTTTACCCGGATCGAAAGTAAATAAACGCAAACCAGTAGTCTTCAACCGATAAAGCCCGGGATGTTCCAATACCCACCCGGCCTCTTTCCCAGTAAATGACCGTTCACATAGATCTCACTCCGGTTATAAATCCCTTCAAAATAAAGAAAAACCTTTTCTTACCGTTTATCTGCAGGAATCCGAAAAAAACTAAGCAGAAGCAGAGATTCGCAACAGATGCGACAAAATAATTCCTAAAACAAATTTACACCCTTTTGTATTCATAACTTCACTCTTTTATTGAGGATCCACATCACAAATGACCCGAAGTGTTCCCCACTGTTTTTCTTGTTTCAATATTCTGATTTCTTCACGAAGCCTGTTTTTCACCCCCGAACAAGAGATTCCGTTTTCCAGCTTCAATAACAAAATCAGCCGATGATACCCACCGATTTTACTAATCTCCGGAACAGCAGGCCCACACACCCGTTTGCCCAGCTGCCCGCGCAAACGGACAGCCAGCCGGTTAGCGGCATTCCGTAAAGGTACCACCTCTTTATGTCTTAGTTCCACCTGAATCATCCGGCCGAAGGGAGGATATACAAACAACTCCCGTTCTGCAGCCAATTGCTCGAAAAACGTCCGGTAATTCCCATCGGTCAGCATGGTATACACTCTGTTTTTAACATCCGCCGCCTGAATAACCACTTTCCCCCGGTCACCTTTCCGTCCACTACGTCCGCTAACCTGCAACAACATACAATAAACCCGTTCCTCCGCCCTGAAATCCGGGAAATTGACCATACTATCGGCATCTATCACTCCGACCAGCTTGACATTTGCAAAATCCAGGCCTTTAGTGACCATTTGAGTCCCGATCAGGATATCGGTCTTCCCCTGTTCAAAATCTTCGATGACACTCCTGAAACGAGACTTACTACTCATCACGTCCAGGTCCATCCGGGCTACCCGGGCCTGCGGGAAAAGCCGTAATACTTCTTCCTCTATCCGCTCCGTTCCGGGTGTTCTTTCCCGGTAATGCCCCTCCCCGCAAGCCGAACAACGGTCGCTCATCGACACGATAGCCCCGCAATAACGGCAAACGAGTACATGGCGCTGCTTATAATAGGTCAGACTCACATCGCAATAACGGCATTTCGGGATTTCCCCGCAACGGTCACATTGTACATAGGAAGAATAACCTCTGCGATTCTGAAATAAAATAACCTGTTTGTGTTCGCTCAGCACTTTCTCCATCTCTTCCAGCAATAAGGGAGAGAAACTACCTTTCATCAGCTTTTTACGCCGGTATTCTCCCACATCGGCCAAACGAATTTCGGGCATCTGAATTCCACCATAACGGCTGTTCATCTGTACATACCCATATTTTCCGGTAAGCGCATGTTGAAAAGACTCGAAAGAAGGCGTCGCCGACCCTAACAGGACTCTGGCTTCCGACAATTTCCCCAGCATAACCGCAGCATCCCGGCCATTATAACGGGGTGCAGGTTCTTTTTGTTTGTAAGAAGCGTCATGTTCCTCATCCACAATAATCAATCCCAGATTCCGAAAAGGCAGAAAGATCGACGAACGGACTCCGAGTATCAATTGAAAAGGTTCGTCGCTACATTGCTTCCGCCACAATTCAGCGCGCATATTATCCGACATACCGGAATGATAAATTCCGATACGGTCACCGAAAACCCGTTGCAACCGTCTTACGATCTGTACGGTTAAAGCGATCTCGGGCAGCATATACAACACCTGCTGTCCCCGATTCAGATATTCCTGTATCAGACGAATATATACCTCCGTTTTCCCGGAAGAGGTCACCCCTTGTAACAAAACACAATCTTTTTCAAGGAAAAAATCCCGGATGCGCCCTAAAGTGCCCTGTTGTTCTGCATTGAGCTGCCAAGAACTTCCTCCGGCGTCTCCGTCTCCTCCCAACCGACTTATCTTTCTTTCTTCGACCTTCAAAATCGCTCTGTCACACAATCCTTTGAGTGTAGCGGCCGATTGTCCGGTCAAACGCAACCACTCTCCTTTTTCGATTTCAGTTTTACCCCATTCGATCCATCTGCAAAGCATAGCATATTGGGCCGGTGCTCTTTTCAAGCGATCCAACAACGCCCCCAATTCTTCCTCTGTATACTCTTTTGCCCAAGTGACGATACGCTCCTTTTTTTCCCGGAACAAGTCGTCCACTGTTTCTTTAATCTGGATGTAATTCCGGGCCAACAGATTTCTCACCAACGGAAGCCCGTTTTTAATTTTCAGATATTTCTCCGCTTCTTTCAGCGAAACATATTCGCCAGGCTGTAAAAATCGGAGTAAGATTTTTTCGTTCGTAGTCAACCCCGCATAATCCACTTCCTCCGTGGTACGGGTAATGCTGGTAAAACTCTCCAAACGGAAAGCCACCGGTAAAGCCGCCTTCATCACTTCGCCGGGAGTGGCCATATAGTACCCGCCGAGCCACAATAAAAACCTCAGGTGCAGAGCCGAAAACGATACCTGTTTCTCGACAACATCCTCGATAGGCTTTACCTGATATCCGACAGGCGCCTGGTCATGTATACGACCGACCAAAGCGGTATACCGCTTGTTACCGGCAAACGACACCAATACCAATGTACCCTCGCGAACCTCGCTTTCCAGAGACACAGGCACCGTATAGGTATACATTCCTTCTACCGCCAGGGGCACGATGACATCAGCATATCGCATAAAAATATTTTAATACCATTTATTCACAAAATACCCGAATGAGAACTCATTCATCATGCAATAATAACAAAAATAACGGTAAGAAAGCGGGATGCTCCTACCGTTATTTCATTACCAAGACCAGATTCTATTAAATAGACAGAATCCGCACCAGATTCAATAATTCAGGATTCAGGTTTTTGGTATGCTTGATCGTTTTGTTAAAAGGAACATGAACAATCTCTTTATTCATGATTCCCAGCATAATGCTCTTCTGATCATCCATCAAAGCATCGACAGCGGCAGCACCCAACTGACTGGCCAAAACCCGGTCGAACTGAGAAGGAGAACCGCCTCTCTGCATATGTCCCAATACAGACACCCGGATGTCATACTCGGGATGTTTCTGAGCCACCTTTTCAGCAATGCTGTAAGCCCCACCTGATTTTTCACCTTCAGCGACAATCACGATTCCACTGGAGGTTTTCGGATTATAATCTTTTTCAATAAAATGTTCCAAATCGGTCAAGTCCGTTTCCACTTCCGGCACCAACACAGCTTCGGCACCGGTGGCGATAGCGGTACGTAAAGCGATAAATCCGGCATCACGTCCCATCACTTCTACAAAGAAAAGCCGGTTGTGAGCACTCGCCGTATCTTTAATTTTATCGACAGCTTCCACTGCAGTGTTGACAGCCGTATCGTATCCGATCGTCGAATCGGTACCGTACAAGTCATTATCGATCGTTCCCGGAATACCTACCACCGGAATGTCATGTTCCTGAATCAATAGTTTAGCACCGGTAAAAGAACCGTCTCCCCCGATCACCACCAAAGCATCGATTTTATGCTCTGCCAACATCTGAGCGGCTTTGGTACGTCCTTCCGGTGTACGGAATTCCATACTACGGGCAGATTTCAGAATCGTTCCTCCCCGCTGAATAATATTGCTTACATCATTGGATTTCAATCTTTTGATATCTCCCTCGATCAATCCCTGATAACCACCGAAGATACCATATGCTTCACAGCCATTAAAGATAGCTGTCCGGACTACAGCCCTAATGGCAGCATTCATTCCCGGAGCATCACCTCCTGAAGTCAGTACTCCAATTCTTTTTATTCTTCCCATAATTAAATCATGTAATTCATTTATTGTAGTTCTATTTTATGTCTTATTTCTTCCATCACCCATGCCGGTGTAGAGGTCGCCCCACTAATTCCGACACTTTGAGCATTCTCCAACATTTCCGGCTTTACATCCTCCGCCCTTTGCACCAAATAAGTCCGGGGATTCACTTCACAACAAGTAGCGAACAATTGCTTTCCGTTCGAACTCTTTTCGCCACTGACAAAGATGACAACATCATGTTTCTGTGCGAACTCTCTCAGCTGAGGTATACGATTGGCCACTTTCCGGCAGATCGTATCGTTCACCACCACCTGTGCCCCGCCTTTCTCTTTTAGCAAAGCTGCAATAGCCTGAAAACCTTCCAGACTTTTGGTCGTCTGTGAAAATAAAATCACCGGACGCGAAAAATCGATCTGCCGGATATCCTCGGGATTCTCGATCACCAAAGCCTCCCCATTCGTCTGTCCGACCAAGCCCACGACTTCGGCATGCCCGCGTTTTCCGTAGATGACCACCTGTCCACCCTGTTCCCGGGTTTGCTCATAAGCTTTCCGGATTCTTTTCTGCAAATTCAATACCACCGGACAAGAAGCATCGATCACTTCAACCTCATTCTTTTGAGCGATCTCGTATGACACCGGAGGTTCTCCATGTGCTCTGAACAATACCCGGCAATGTTGCAATCGTGCAAACTGCTCGTGTTCTATCGTTTTCAATCCACGTAGCCTCAAACGCTCTACCTCGAGGTCATTATGCACAATATCACCGATACAATACAACATCCCCCGCTCCAATTCCTGTTCCGCTTTGCGGATAGCATTCACTACCCCGAAACAAAAACCCGAATGTTCATCGATCTCCACTCTCATATTCTATCTTTCATTTATCCTCCTGCTTCTTCCTCCTTCTTCACCTATTACTTCATACTTCTTCCAACTCTCCTCCCCCGCTGCCAGCTTTTAGCCTTTAGCTCTCCCGTCTCTAGCAACCTTGAGCCTCCCAACCTATAGCTTATAGCCTATAGCTTTTTTAGCTCTCTTAGCACGCACAAAGATATAATAATTTTCAATAAATTATCTGTGTAAATAAATATGATTCAGCCTAAAAAAGTTGCAATCGATAGAAATCCCTTTTCATAAACCAAATTCTAAAATTTTGATTATTTTTGCAAAATACATACATCATATATAAATTTTTAACCATGAAAATTCTTAAAATATCCACTATTACAGTGGCTGTTCTCGTCGCAGTGTTCATTATCATCGCTTGTATTTTTCCGCCGATCGCCAAAAACTACATCAATAAACATAGTAAAGAGTTGATCGGGCGTCAGATCAACATCAAAGGACTCTACATAAACATTTTCACCGGCTATGCCCGTATCACCGATTTCCAATTATTAGAAGCCAACGATCTGGATACTTTCGTTTCTTTCGATACCCTCAGTGTGGATATGTCTCTACATCGTCTGTTAGCGAATGAAGTCAGAATCAACCACATTAGTCTGACCAATCCCAGCGTAAAGGTACTTCAGCAAGGCAGTGAGTTCAATTTCGACGATCTTTTGGCCCTCGGGTCAACGGATACGTTATCCGCCGATAGTCCTGCTGCCCAGCCGGTGGCTTCTTCTACTCTACAATCGCCGGCCTCCGACAGCCTTTCTCCGGCCTCTCCGGCCACAACTTCGGCAAATCCCCTTGCCATTGCCCTCTATAATATCAGCATACAGGGAGGTCATATCCTTTACAAAGATTTAGAGCGTAATTCGGTTTGGCAAATGGAAAATTTCGGACTTCAGATTCCGGGGGTTTATTTCAGTGGTCAAAATACCGATGTCGGCATCGCATTGAATTTCAATGACGGTGGACATTTGCAAACGGCTATCCAATACAACATGGAAGCAGGCAATTATCTATTGGATATCGACCTGACCAATTTCTCAATCGCTCCTATCCAACCTTACCTGACAGATTTCACCCGGATCAGTACAATCGGCGGAATCCTGAATACTCACCTTAACATCGAAGGTAACGCCGAACATGTAACCGAATTAGTGGTTCGTGGCAATCTGGGTATAAACCACCTGTCACTTGCAGACGCCAGTCACAAAGAAGTCTTGGCTACCGATAGCATTTATATCGATATGGAAACGATCAACCCCGGAAAAGCTATTTTTCATTTTAACACGATCGCTGTCAACGGTATCAAAACCGGTTTCGAACTCCGTAAAGACGGAAATACCATGAGCGACCTGTTCCCAGAAACTCCCGAAGATACCGTCCGGGGGGCGGCAGAACAAACTCCAGCTGCCGGACCTCAAACTACAGCAACAGCCCCCGATTTCAAAGTCAGCACCTTCCGGATCAATAATTCGCTTTTCACCTTCAAAGATCAGACCTTGCGTCACCCCTTCACTTTCAGTCTGGAAAATATCAATCTGGTTGCCGACCAACTGAGTCTCACTCAAGAAAATAAGGCCAAAGTCAGCAGTACCCTCAAAAATGGAGGGACCATTATTTTCAACTACGAAGGGAAATTAGACGATCTCAGCAATACAGATATCTTACTCAGTATCAATAATCTGGATTTAAAAACTTTCACTCCTTATAGCATGCAATATTTCGGTTATCCATTGCAAAAAGGGATCCTTTCTTTCAGCAGCGTGAACAATATCCGTAAGAGTATGCTGGACGGACGTAATAACCTGAATATAGCCAAATGTGAAGTCGGAAATAAACACAAAGATCCGAAACCCGATTATAACATCCCATTGAAAACAGCTTTATATCTGATCAAAGACAAAGACGATCTGATTCGAATGGATTTACCTGTAAAAGGAGACATCAACTCTCCTGAATTTTCTTACCGGAAAATCATTTTTAAGACCCTGACCAATTTATTGGTGAAAGTAGCCGTTTCTCCGGTTAACTTTCTGGCAAATTCCCTCGGTTTCTCTCCAGAAAAACTGAAAAATCTTCCATTCGAAGCAGTACAGAACGACTTTACTCCTGAACAATTGACTCAAATCAACCAATTAGCCGAAATTATAAAAGCCAAACCGGAGATGACCCTACTCCTGGAACAATTTGTCAATGTACAGCAAAGTAAGGTACAATTGGCCGATTTCTATGTAAAACGCAATTATTATCTACAGCAACACCCTGAGAAATCACAGACTACCCTGTTACCGATCGACTACAGTAAAATAATGGAAATAGATACGAAAGACATTCAATTTCTCAATTATGTCGGAACCCAGGTCAGTGAGGACAAAAAAACGGCTTATTTGGATGACCAACTTCTTTCACTGGCCGACTCGACTCAACTGAACCAACTGACCCACCAATTAATGGAAAGACGCAACCAAGTCCTGAAAGAATACCTGCTCCGTCAGGAAGTCCCGGAAAAATGTATTCGTATTTCGACCGCAACTGCAGAAAAACTCGTTGCTTATAAAGGTAAGAACCAATATACCATCGGTTTGGTATTCGCAGGTGACGAACCCGATCCGGAATTAATTGCGGAAGAAACCGAAAATTAAACAGTGACAAAAGTTTCAAGGGATACAAAAGTTTCAGAATTGCTCCAACCGTTGTAACTTTTGTACCCCTTGAAATTGCTGTAACTACTAAAATATCGTTTTTTATAAAGTTCATCATCCCTGCCAAGTATTTCGTTCATTAAACTTTCACTTCTATCAGCCGCCCCTACGGCCGTAACAAAACACCCGCAGGCCATCGGCTTTATACACTAAATTTATTGTCCCGATAAATTTATAATGAACGAATATGTAGCCCTATGGTCAACCGGATTTCCTGATCCGTATATTTGTTAGCCAAAGGCTGGGCAGTGATACCATTTTCATTGTAAAAACAAGTTTCGTTTTTAGAATAACGGCGGGTATAAGAAAGATCCCCGAAGAACAAGCCCACATTCAATCCAATCCCTCCGGCATAGGTGTATATTTTATTGAAAGAAGCAACATCGTGTTTATACGGACTTTGTTGAAGTCCGTATCCTCCCCTAAGACTCACCCGACTGTTCACCCGGACCTCCATTCCGGCCCGAAGATTATGGGTAGGACGATAAAGAGACCTGATCGCCCGATTAATCGGATCATAATCGACACTCCGGGATAAAGTTTTTATTTTATCCTTTTCCCAGTCATCCTCATAACTGCCGTAAATCCACTTCGCAGGACGCTTGTACTTCGCAGAGCTATAATCGACATATTCATAATCCACATCCAACATCACGTGTTGCCCCAACACAAGTCCCCAACAAAGAAACGCCCTCCAGGGAGTCCGTACATTAGCCAGATACCGATAAGGATCATAATAGGTTCCATAAGCCCTATTGGATATTTCATACTCCTGTTTATCCCGTCCGACGGAAGGATCGGTAGGCGTAGTAAAATAAGTATGAACAGAATTTTCAAGTGTATACTCCATCGTAAACCAGGTC
>ERZ839741.3765-NODE-3765-length-11595-cov-4.070451_pt1 | contig 11595 bp, 10 predicted proteins | sample MGYA00519880_ERZ839741 | MGnify/ENA primary metagenome ERZ839741 (study PRJEB31850, sample SAMEA3708851) | human gut metagenome | biome: human gut; feature: human-associated habitat; material: faeces | place: China | collected 2014 ... | reverse complement strand
CCAAACGTAAGATACCCCGGAACCGTAAGGTTTCCGGGGTATTTTTACGAAAAATATTCATAAAATTTCTGTTTTATGGATTCAAGAAATACCAGAATTCATGCCCCTGGCATACGATATATCTTTCCAGCCATTCATTAAAAGGGATATTAAAACGATTAGTATCTGGAGCTGGATAGCATAGGTAATCGTCTCTGCCTTCTGATACAGCCTGAAGATCCATGGTTATATCGCCGATGTCCTGTAAGCAAAGAACAGGAAGATGATATGTAAACTCCGGATCAGATAAAATAGGCGTACTATTCCAAGATTCCTTTTCTTTGAGCGCTCTTTTTAAAGAATAAATGGTACAGCTGACTAAAGAACTGCCTTCCTCTCCGCAAAAAAGTTCCATGCCATTTGAGCAGGATAAAAAAGCTTTGTATGAGGCAGGAAGTTTCATATTGGGAAAATATTTTTCAAACAGCTGAAATTCTTCAGGTGTTACAGGAGGGTTAAATTTATGAGTTACTTTTATAGGTTCATCGCCTAAATGCCACTGATAGACCCATCCATTATTTTCCATTTCATATTTTAGATTGTTGAAAATTCTGTAGATTGCACGGATGTCTTCCATTACATATATGCTCCTTGATCGATGTGATATTGTAAAGATTCATATGTCTGCTTTATTTGATAACGGAGAGTAATTATAGCATGCTTAAAAGTTTTTTCAATACTTTTTTGTGCAGAATTTACCAAAACCCTCTCGACTTTATACCACGTTAATGCTATACTTATACAGCTGTTTAACGTTTTAAAGCAAAAAATAAAAGTGAAAATACAGGAAAGAAGATAGAAAATGAAGATCGTTGTATGTATGAAGCAGGTACCGGCAACTTCCAAGGTTGATATCGATCCGGAAACCGGTGCCATGAAACGAATGTCCGGTGAGACAAGGACTAATCCATATGATCTGTTTGCATTGGAAACAGCCCTTGCGATCCGGGAAAAAACAGGTGGAACTGTAACAGTTCTGACCATGGGACCACCTCAGGCAGAAGAGATGATCCGGGATGCCTATACTATGGGAGCTGATGAAGGTGTGATCCTTTCAGACCGAAAATTTGCGGGAGCGGATGTTCTGGCAACCTCTTATGCGTTAGCACAGGGAATCCAGGTGATCGGCGGTGCAGATCTGATCATCTGCGGAAGACAGACCACAGATGGTGACACAGCCCAGGTTGGACCGGCCATTGCAGAGCATTTAACCATTCCACATGCTGCATGGGTAGCAGAGATTATGGATGTCAATGAAAAAAGCATTCAGATTCGTCAGGATCTGGTCAGTGTTTCCCAGGTTTCCGAGATTCCGTATCCATGTCTTTTAACCATTGACAAGGATACCTGCGTGCCACGTCTGCCATCCTATTTATTAAAGAAGGCAACTTCAGACCGTCCGGTACGGATCTTAAGCTTTGAAGATATGCCGGATCAGGACCTGAGCCGTTACGGACTGATCGGTTCCCCCACCTCTGTGGAAAAAATGTTTGCACCGGAGGAAAGCGAAAAACAGGTTTATCTGGAAGGAACTGCAAAGGAAAAAGCAGACAAGCTTGTTGCTCTCCTGACCGGAAAGAAGATCATATAGGGGGAAGCGGAACATGGAATTTTTAAAATTTGATATAAACAAATGCGTACTCTGCGGAGTATGCGTGGAGAAATGTCCTTTTGGGGCCCTCACCATAGAGGGAAATGGAATTGTTGTAGGCGATGCCTGTCGTATGTGCGGGCTTTGTGTTCGCAACTGCCCGGAGAAAGCCATCCGGTTTGAGCAGAAGGCAAAATCCTTTGACAAGGATAAATGGAAAAACTTTCTTATTTATGTGGAGCAGGAGAGAGGTGAGATCCATCCGGTTACCTTTGAGCTGATCGGGGAAGCCAGAAAGATGGCTGTCAAAGTCGGTTATCAGGTTAACTGTGTGATCGTCGGAGGCAGAGGAACAAAGGAAAATGCGGAAAAGCTGCTTCCATATGGCGTGGACAATGTGTACGTATATGAGCATGAAGGTTTTGAGGGCTTCCGTGCAGACTGCTACACTGACGCAGTTGCAGACTGTATCGCAGCAAACAAGCCAAGTTCTGTGCTGATCGGAGCTACTGCGCTGGGACGTTCCCTTGCGCCGAGACTTTCCACCAGATTCCATACGGGACTGACTGCAGACTGCACAACACTGGATATCCGTTCTAACAGCGATATGATCCAGATCAGACCGGCTTTCGGCGGAAACATCATGGCTCAGATCGGGATCACAAAATCAAGACCACAGTTTGCCACTGTCCGTTATAAGGTTATGGACAAGGCAGAAAAGGTAAAAAATCCTCACGGTCAGGTGGTCGTATGTCCGGTAAATGAAAAAATGGCAGATTCCAGAATCAAAATTCTTTCATCAAGGGTTATTGATAAGGTAAAGAGCCTGGAAGAAGAGGATGTACTTGTTGTTGCAGGCCGTGGCGTGCGAAATGAAAAAGATGTGGAAATGTGCCGTGAACTGGCAGAGGTTCTTGGCGGACAGCTTGCCTTCACCCGCCCTATGGTAGAAAACGGATTCGGAGATGTTGCACATCAGATCGGACTTTCCGGAAGAACTGTCCGTCCGAAGCTGATCATCACCTGCGGCGTATCCGGTGCCATCCAGTTTACCTCCTGCATGACAGGATCTGACTGTATCGTAGCGATCAACAATGATTCGGAGGCACAGATCTTTAATGTTGCAGATTACTGCATCGTGGATGATCTGTATCAGGTTGTACCGGAGCTGACAGAGCTGATAAAGAATCGGAAGGAGGATTAAGTCATGGCATATCCCTATAAAAAAATGACTTCAGAAGATTTTGACTACATCCGTTCTGTGACTGCTTCAGATCGTGTATGGGTCGGCGATGAGATCGCAAAAGAATATTATCGTGATGAGATGCCGGAGTACGGAGTTTTTCCTCCGGAGCTTTATGTGGAGGTTTTAAATAAAGAAGAGATCTCAGCCATCATGGCTTACGCATATAAAGAAAATATCCCGGTGGTATGCCGTGGTGCAGGAACCGGACTTGCAGGTGGAGCAACCTGTAAATATGGCGGTATCATGCTGTCTGTGATGCGCATGAACAAGATCTTTCCGATCGACAGAAAGAACCAGACCATCACAGCTGAGCCGGGAGCACTGCTCATTGATATCCAGGCGGCAGCAGCGGCAGGCGGACTTTTTTACCCGCCTGATCCAGGGGAAAAAACAGCTTCCATCGGCGGTAATGTTATCACAAATGCCGGAGGTATGAAGGCAGTACGATATGGACTGACCAGAGATTTTGTCCGCTGTATCGAGGCAGTTATGCCGGATGGTTCCATCATGAATTTTTCATCCAACGTTGTGAAGAACACAACAGGATATGATGTAAAAGATCTTGTGATCGGCTCAGAGGGAACCTTATGTATCCTGACTCAGGTAACACTGAAGCTTCTTCCTGCACCGACCTGTACCTGCACCCTTGTAATGCCGTTCAGGAGCCTTGAGGAATGCGCAGACATGGTCCCGAAGGTTCTGGAACTGCCATTTGTGCCAACAGCCATCGAGTTTCTGGAAAGAGAACTGATCGATATCGTAGAACGTAATCTGAACAAAATGTTCCCGGTAAAACAGGGCGAAGCAGTGCTGATCGTTATGTATGATGCTTCCAGTAAACAGGAGCTGGACAGCGCAGTAGAGGCGGCAGCAGAAGCGGCCCTTGCAAACGGAGCTCTGGACTGCTGTATTGCAGGAACACCGGAACGTGCCGGAGCTGTATGGAGTGTCCGTGGCGGAATCCTGGAAGGTATGAAAGCAGATTCTGTAGCACAGGAAGAATGTGACGTAGTTGTTCCGCGTGCAAGGATCGCCGAGTATGTAAAAGCAGCCAAAAAGATCGCAAGTGCACATGGCATCCGTGTAGAGCCCTGCGGACATTGCGGAGACGGAAATATCCATACAGAGATGCTCCGTGGACCGGAAATGAGCGATCAGGAGTGGAAGGAAGCCACACATGCAAGCCTTGTAGAGCTGTATGCACTGTCCAAGGAACTGGGTGGACAGCTTTCCGGTGAGCATGGTATCGGAAACGGGCGTCTGGAATTTCTGGAAGAATTTGCGGGACCGAGAATGATCGCTCTTTATAAAGCCATCAAGCTGGCTTTCGATGATAAACTGATCCTGAATCCGGGAAAAGTCATCGAATATAATAAATAAAAACGGGGGAAAGAGAGATGAGTCAGAACAAATCATTACAAAGCAAAATGCCTCTGGCCATGGGACTTGCGTTCGTAGCATTTACCACACAGTTCGGAGGCGGATTCGCATCAGGAGCGCAGATATACCAGTATTTTATCAACTACGGTATCTGGTGCCTGATCCTGCCGGCAGTGACACAGGGATTGTATGCATTGTTTTTCTGGTATGGAATGCGCTATGCTTATAAACACAAAACCTACGATTACAGAAGCTTTTCCGACAGTCTCTATGGAAAAACCAGGCCGGTTATGTCCAACCTGTATGAGATATGTTATCTGATCATGATCGGAACAGCATCTGCAGCAGCCTTTGCAACAGGTGGTTCCACACTGCAGACTCTGTTCGGAATTCCATACTGGCTCTGCACACTGATCATTGCAGCATTTATCTTTGTGATCGCGCTTTTCGGAACCAATGTCGTAAGAAAATGTGCTTCTACATTAAGTGTGCTGATCATCATCGGTCTTGTACTGGTACTTGTTCCGAATATCATTGCACAGTGGGGAGATATCACAGCTTCCATCCATACTATGTCCTCCGGAGAAATGACTGTACTTTCCTCCGAGAGCGGAGCCTTTGGACCGGCTCTCTATTCAGCAGTCCTTTATTTCTTCTTCCAGCTGGCATCTGTTTCTGTTATGTACCAGCACATGGAAGATGTAACCGATAAAAAACAGATCAACAAAGCAGCGATCTGGATGTTTGTATGCAATTTCTGCGCAATGGAGCTTTCCATTCTGGGACTTCTTGCCATTGCATATGTAGGTGAGCTTGCATCTGCATCTGTACCGATGCTTGTACTTGTTCAGAATGGCGTAGGTTCCGGTATCCTGACACCGGTCATTTCTCTGCTGATCATCCTTGGAGCGATCTCCACAGCAGTAAATATGATCTCCGGTATTGTGACCCGCTGTGTAAATGCAGTGGAGCGCCGTATGGACCGCTCGGCAAAAAAAGCGCAGGAACACCTTGGAAGAAATGCAGTTTTCACAGCGATCTTTACATTCCTGGCATTTGCCATCGCACAGTTCGGTCTGATGACAGTTGTTAAAAAGGGATATGCATACCTTGGATATGCGGCGTTTATTACATTGTTTGTACCGTTTGTTGTACATGCCGTTGCGACAAAGGGAAAAGAGATCTGAAGAATAAAAAGCTGAACAGAAAATCCCCCGTTGATCCGTATGGCAGGATCATCAGGGGATTTTGTCAAAGTTCACAAAAATATTATAAATATTTTATTAAATATTCCAGATAGACAACATATATTTTTTCTGATATTATTATACACAGTTATTAAATAGTTACGAATCAGAAGGATTGTTACTGAAATATTTATTTATCGTCAGGCAAGACCTTATAGTAGTATAGGAATAGGTTTTCTATATACTGTAATGGTCTTTTTTATTTGTCTGGCAGCGGGGGAACAGGAATATGGTTATCCATAAGATTTTGAATAATAATCTGATACTGTCCAGGGATGGACAGGGACATGAAGTTATTGTAAAGGGCTGCGGAATTGCCTTTCAGAAAAAGAAAGGACAGCAAGTGGAGGAGTCCAGGATCGAGAAGATCTTTACTGCGGAAAATGCCCAGATCAGCAAGGAGATACAGGGTTATCTGACTACTATTCCGGAAAAATATCTGGACTTTGTGGAAGCTTTTGTAAATGAAGTGAAGGAAAAAGAGGGGATGAAATTAAATGACAGTATTTATTTTTCCCTTAGCGACCATATCATGGGTGCGATCTCCAGACTTGAAAACGGGATCCGCCTTCAGAATATGCTGCTTCTGGATATCAAGCAGCTTTATCATAAGGAATATGAGATCGGCTTGGAATTACTGAAAAAGGTAAATGAGATGTTCGAGGTAGATCTTTCTGCAGATGAAGCAGGATTTTTTGCATTGCATTTTGTGAATGCGGAAGATGGCGGCAAGACGGACAGCTATCAGATTTCCATTATCGTACATCAGATCCTGGACATCGTGGAGAAGTATTATGACAATATGGAATTTCAGGAGGATAATCTGTATTATCAGCGGTTTCTCACGCATCTGAAATATTTTGCCCAGAGATTCCTTCATAAAGAGCTTCACTATGATGAGAATCAGGAGCTTTTCAAGATCATCAAGGAGCAGTACAGAGAAGCTTACGGCTGTGTAAAAATGATCTATCTTATGATGGAAGAGGAATATAAATACGCTATGACTGAGGACGAAATGCTGTATCTGACGATTCATATCCAGAAGATCACAGAAGACCATAAACGTCTGAAAAATCTGTGAAAAGAGATTGTTTTATAAATTAGGTGTTAATGGATTGTTACTGAAATACGTGCCATGTGCGTATCTTTTCAGGCAAGACCTTTAATATAAATTTCAATATTTATTATTAAAGGAGGTCCCCAAATGAAAAAGGACTATGCAAAAACTGCAGACACACTGATTGCAGCGCTGGGCGGAAAAGATAATATCACCCGTCTGTTCCACTGCATGACAAGGCTTCGTTTCTATGTGAAAGACAGATCGAAGATCAACGAGAAAGAGATCTTAAAGCTTTCTGAGATCTCCGGCGTTAACTGGCATGAAGATCAGTTCCAGGTTATCGCAGGAAACGAAGTAAACGCTGTTTACAAGGCATTGGAAGACAAAGGCGTTCCTACCGATGATGCACCGGCAGCGAACTCTGACAGCTCAAAGAGTGTTGTTTCAAAAGTTATCGATGCCATCACCGGATGTATGACCCCGATGATCCCTGCCCTGACTGCAGCCGGTATGATCAAAGTTGTACTTACCCTGCTGACAACTTTTCATCTGGTATCAGAAACAAGCAGTACCTACCAGGTGATCAGTTTTATCGGAGATGTTACTTTCTACTTCATGCCGTTCCTGATCGCAGCAAATGCTGCCAAGGTTTTCCGCGTGAACCAGTCACTGGCGCTGTTTATTGCCGGTGTTTACTTAAGCCCTACCTTTGTAACCATGGTAGCTGGTGATGCGGCCATCACACTGTTTGGTCTGCCGATCACAAAAGCAACTTATTCTTATTCCGTTATTCCGGTTATCCTGATGGTATGGATCACACATTATATTGAGATTCTGGTTGATAAGATCACACCGAAAATGGTAAAACTGATCCTGAACCCGACACTGGTAATTCTGATCAGTGCACCGATCGCCCTGATCGTAGTTGGACCGATCGGAACAATTATTGGTAACGGACTTGCGGTAGCCATCAACTTCCTGTCCGTAAAACTTGGTTTCATTATTGTAGGTATCCTTGCAGCAACCTTCCCGTTCATTGTTATGACCGGTATGCACCATGCGCTGACACCGATCGGACTGAATGCCATTGCAACCGGTGGTACCGATACACTGATCTTTGTATCTCAGGTATGCTCTAACCTTGCACAGTCCGGAGCTTCTCTTGCAGTAGCTGTAAGATCCAAGGACAGCAACATGAAACAGCTGGCAAGTGCAGCCGGTGTTTCCGCTCTTATGGGTATCACAGAGCCTGCTCTGTATGGTGTTACACTGAAACTGAAAAGACCGGTTGTAGCAGCTTCCATCGCAGCCGGAATCGGTGGTATCGTAGGAGGACTTCTTCAGGTTTCTCTTTACATTGCACAGAATTGTATCATGGCGATCCCGGCGTTTATCGGCGAGAAGGGATTAAGCAATCTGATTTATGGAATCATTATGATCGCGGTATCTTTTGGAGCTGCTTTTGTTCTTACACTTATCTTCGGATTTGAGGATGTAAAGGCTGAGACAGAGGATGAAGTACAGAACACAGATACAGAAAAACAGCCGGCACAGCAGAACGCTCCGCTTGTAGATAAGATCGAGCTTTGTGCACCGGTAGCAGGAACTGTAAAAGCACTTTCCGATGTTCCGGATAAAACTTTTGCTGATAAGGTTTTAGGTGACGGAGCAGCAATCGTTCCATCAGAAGGAAAGGTTTATGCACCGGCAGATGGTACGGTGGCAAATATCACGGAGAGCAAACATGGAATCATGTTTGTGACAGAAAGTGGAGCAGAAATTCTGATCCACATCGGACTTGATACTGTAAATTTAAATGGTAAATATTTTAAATCCCATGTTTCTGATGGAGATAAGGTAAAAAAAGGAAAGCTTCTTGTGGAATTCGATATGGATGCCATTAAGAAAGAAGGATATGATCTGATCACACCGGTTGTTGTGACCAATATTTCTGATTATATCAAAGCAGTATGCATGGAAAAAGAAGATGCAGCTGTAAATGCAGGAGATAAATTTCTGACTATTGTATAAGAATAACAACGAAACATCAGGCGGAGATAACAGATCCGCCTGATGTTTGTAAAAAGGAGAAAATTAAAATATGAAAAATTATAACCGTATGCCGGAAAACTTTCTCTGGGGCGGAGCAACTGCTGCAAACCAGTATGAAGGCGGTTGGGATGAGGATGGCAGAGGCCCGTCCATTGCAGATGTCCTGACAGGAGGAAGTGTGGATAAGGAACGTCGTCTTACACCGCCGGCACCGTTACCGGAAGAATTTTATCCCAATCACCAGGCAACTGATTTTTATCATCACTGGAAAGAGGATATTGCTCTTTTTGCAGAGATGGGATTTAAGGTATATCGTTTTTCTATTTCTTGGTCCAGAGTGTTCCCAAATGGGGATGAGGAAACTCCAAATGAGGAAGGCCTTAAGTTCTACGACAATGTGATCGATGAGTTGAGAAAATATAACATTGAGCCGCTGATAACGATCTCTCATTATGAGAATCCCCTTCATCTTTCTCTGGAGTATGGCGGATGGAAAAGCCGTAAGATGATCGATTTCTATCTTCGATTTGCAAAGGTTTTATTTGAGAGATATAAAGGTAAGGTAAAATATTGGCTGACTTTTAATGAGATCAATATGCTGACGCAGGACTTTGGTGCGGTATTCTGTGCAGGAATGCTGGACCCGAAGGATGTATGTGAGCAGAGCCGTTATCAGGCAATGCATCACCAGCTGGTAGCAAGTGCACTTGCAGTTTCCATGGCTCATGAGATCGATCCGGAGTTTATGCTTGGCTGTATGCTTGCTTATCACAATGGTTATCCATATACCTGCCATCCGGATGATGTCTTATATGCACAGCAGTTTGGGCAGATCCACAATTCCATTGCCGGTGATGTTCATGTAAGAGGACATTATCCGGGATTTGCAGCGAGATACTTTGAGGAGCACGGAATCCAGCTGGAGGTTCTTCAGGAGGATAAAGAGATCCTCAAGAAGGGTACGGTGGACTTTTTCACCATCAGCTATTATTCCAGTAGCTGTGTCAGCGTGACAAAGGACGGAGAGAAAACGGCCGGAAATGGAAGTGACAATCTGAAAAATCCATATCTGAAAGCTTCCGACTGGGGCTGGCAGATCGATGCAACTGGTCTTCGCTATGTTCTGAACCAGATCTATGACCGCTATCAGATTCCGATCATGATCGTGGAAAATGGTCTTGGGGCGGTGGATCAGCTGACAGAGGATGGAAAGATTCACGATGATTACCGTATTGAATATATGCGCCGCCATATAGAGCAGATGAAGGAAGCAATCCATGACGGAGTAGATCTGATCGGCTACACCTGCTGGGGCTGTACAGATCTTGTCAGTGCCTCCACCGGAGAATTCAAGAAGCGTTATGGCCTTATCTATGTAAATAAAAATGATGACGGGACCGGAGACTTTTCCAGAATCCGCAAAGATTCTTTTTACTGGTACAAAAAAGTGATTGAATCCTGCGGGGAAGAGTTTTAACTGAATCAACTGCGAAGCAGTTATCTGGTGTAGAATTATGTAGCGAATGCGGTTGCTTTTATCCGGTTGACGACAAAATCCTGGAGTATGACAATGTACTCCGGGATTTTTTGGGAAGGTTGACTTTTACACGGTAAAGTGTAACACTTATTGCAAGTGACTAGGTAATTGCGAAACTCAAATTTGAAATATGAGAGCAGTTATCCACAATAAATGGAGATGATAAATGCAGAAACGTTAAATGATGAGATATTTTAGGCACACTTAAATAAGCCATAGGTCTTATTAAGTTGGTAAGTCCTATGCTATGAGAGGCTTTAAGCTTCGAATATATTCGTGGTGATTGATCTTATCTGCGAGAACAACAGTAATAAGTTGGGTGATACCGGCAAGAATCAGATCAGCATACAGAGTCTTCTCATTTTGGGTTCGGCGTCCTGCAAGACAGAGATTGTCTTTGATGTGGTTGATATCCCTTTCGACAACAGTTCTGATTTTATAGGTATCATCCCATTCTTCGGTGCCACGGATCGTTCCGGGATAAGCACGAAGATCCTTTTCTGGGTAGATGTAGACCATCCGCCCACATTTAGAAGAGGTACAAGGGTTGTCACAGAAACAATGACGATGGGCTTTTTGAGTTGGTTTATCATAAATCTATTTCATTTTTGGACAGACAAATTTATATTTCGTTACTCCACTGCGAAGTTTGGAAGTGCCTTCGTACTTCATTTGTAAAGAAGGATCATGGGGACAACACGGAATACCATCTTCATTGATAGAATAATCCAGATTTTCAAGTCCGGATCTTGCATTCAGCGGAATATAAGCTTTCGAGAAATGTTTGTCATTACCAAAAGTGTCACCGGTAAGAAGGCTCTTATAGAGCTGTGCGGTATCGAAAGCAGCATCACCCAGGAAGGTTTTTGGATTAATCAAAGGATGCTTGGAAAAGAAGTCCTTCAGTGTCGGGATTAAAAGTTTTGAATCATGAACACATTTATCTTTGTCAGGGGAATCGGATTTCTTTTCGACAACGATATCAGGATGTGAAGCCATAAATTTTTTGTTATAAAAAGATATGTGGCGGATGATGCTCAGTCCGTTGGTGACAATGCCGAACTTGAAGACATAGCAAAAATGCCCGTCGATGCATAGAAATGATTTCTGAAAGAAATCGGAATAAACTCATCAATATCGATATGGGTTTCCAATAGAGAAAGAAACGCAGGTTTGTCATTTTCAAATTTTTCCTGGCAATCTGAAAAAATATCTGCCAAAGAAAGCAGTTTATATGGTATCATAAGTATCAGAATAACTCCTTTCTTGGATGTAGGTTTATAGTTTTTAGTCAACTCGATTATACCATATCCGGTGAGGAGTTATTTGCTTTTAGGTAACAAAAAATGCCGTATTTATGCGGTGTTGTGGCGTTTCGCAAACGCCTAAATAGTTAATAAAGAGAGGTGCATATGCTATGCCAGGTATACTCGTGGTTGAAGA
>ERZ839741.3754-NODE-3754-length-11637-cov-2.962183_pt1 | contig 11637 bp, 19 predicted proteins | sample MGYA00519880_ERZ839741 | MGnify/ENA primary metagenome ERZ839741 (study PRJEB31850, sample SAMEA3708851) | human gut metagenome | biome: human gut; feature: human-associated habitat; material: faeces | place: China | collected 2014 ... | reverse complement strand
ACAGGAATGACCATAAGAGCCGCTTCTATCTTTAAAACATGTCCAAGAATATATCTTACTATAGAACTGTTCATATCAATGTTCCCAGCCTTTCCTATCTAAGAATATCAGTTATAGCATCAAACCCTGTATGAGTTGTTACAATAACCACAGTATCTCCAACCATAAGGCTGTCAGTACCACTTGGAATAATAATCTTACCATTACGGTTAATAAGTGCTATAAGCAGATTATCCTTCAGCTTAAGTTCCATAAACTGCTTGCCCGTAACTCCTGATTCCTTATCAACGTTAAACTCTATAGCTTCCGCCTTCTGGTCAAACAAATGATACAAGGTCTGTATGTTATTGCTTCCCATAGACTCCTTCTTAGCTCTTACATAAGCAATGATAGCTTCTGATGTTATATATCTTGGATAAATCACACTGCCAAGATCAAGACTGTTAATAACACTGCTGAATCCCATTCTTGTTATTTTCGTAATACATTTGGCTTCAGATACCTTTCTTGCATACAGTGTAAGCATAACATTCTCTTCATCTATTCCTGTAAGCGGAACAAAGCTCTCCACATACTCAATTCCTTCTTCTCTTAAAAGGCTCTCGTCAGTACCATCACCATTGATAATAACAGCTCCCGGCAGCTCCTCGCTTAACTTTAACGCGCGTTCCTTGTCATTCTCAATAATCTTTACATCAATTCCCATGTTAAGAAGCTGTTTTGCAAGATAATATGCAACTCTTCCACCTCCGACAATCATGGTACTCTTGACCTGATGTGTCTGAAAACCTACACTTGCAAGAAATGTCCTTGCATTCTTTCTTGATGCAATGAAAGATAACTTATCATCTGCCCTTATAATAAAATGTCCTGATGGAATGAACACCTCTCCATCCCTCTCAACTGCACATATAAGAACCTTAGATGATGAAGCCTTGGATATCTCCGCAAGAGTATGGCCACACATCTGGTTACCCTCAGGGACTTTTATCTTAATCATCTCTGCCTGTCCATGTGCGAATGTTCCAATCTCAAGTGCTGTCGGCATGTAAAGCACACGTGCTATCTCACTTGCAGCCTCAAATTCCGGATTAATAATCATTGCCAGACCTAATCTGTCTCTTAAAAATGCAGCCTCCTGACTGTATTCAGGTGTTCTTACTCTTGCAATTGCCTCACATCTGCCAGCCCTCTTTGCAAGTGTACAGCATAAAAGATTCAGCTCATCAGAATCAGTTACCGATATAAGAAGGTCAGCTGAGTCAATACCGGCTTCTTTCTGAACAGCAAAGCTTGCACCATTGCCCTCAACTCCCATAACATCATATGCACCTGTTATTGCATCAAGCTTAACCCTGTTCTTATCAATAAGAGTAACATCATGGTTCTCCCTGCTGAGTCTCTCCACAAGAGTGGCACCAACCTTACCGCCTCCTACAACTATAATATTAAGTCCGTTCTTTCTGGACTTGTCATTCCCAAACATTCCAATCCTCCTTGTTATTTCGCGTTGTTTTGCGAAGCAAACTATCTACCCATTTCTTTTAATTCTTCAAGCAGCTCTAAGTCAGACTGCTGTACCTTTATATTAGATGTTATAGGTGCCTCTCCAGGATTAGTAACTGTAATCTCAATTATAGTTCCTTCCTTAAGACCACCTGCAAAACATCTGTTAAGAAATGCCACGAACTTCGGATGGTTCTTCTGAAACTTGTTCTTGGCACTCATAAGCTTCATAATTGATGCTGGATTCATAATAATCTCCATTCTTTCTAATTCTGCTACTCAGCATGCAAAGTATACCATATTATCAAAAAAATAGAAATCCCTGACGACCTTTCCCATATATTAATTTTTCAGAAATTCGAATTTTAAAAATCTTTCTGAAAACTTCTGAAAATTTCCTGTAAATTTCCTCAAAAAAGTGTTGACAAAATGTTATTTTTCTATTATCATCTTAGTTGTGTTTGCGCGAGTGGCTCAGTGGTGGAGCACCTCCTTGCCAAGGAGGGGGTCGCGGGTTCGATCCCCGTCTCGCGCTCTTTCGGAATTAATTAGCGTCCTGATTATTCAGGGCGCTTTCTTTATGCTTAGAAACAAATCTGTCTAAGCGATATCGAATATAATCCTTAAACTGGATAAGCTGCCACACTGTAGCAAGCAACATAAACACAGCAAGGAATCCGAAAGCTAAAGTCTTCATTTTACACCTCTATCAATATAATTATTAAGTGCGTAATTAATACGCTCCATATAAGCGGAATAACCGCCCTCATAAGTCAATATGTAACATTTCTCCGTTGTCTCCATATCCTTATGACCACACAAGTCAGTTATAACACGAGTAGGCACACCGTTATTATGCAGGAGTGACGCGTAAGTCTTCCTGATACGGTGCGAATTAATATGACTAATACCTAATAAGACACATAACCGGGATAAAGTTCTCTCCAGAGACCGAGTCATAATAACATCAGTTCCGTCATAACAAAGGTATTTGCTGTCATATCCCATAGTTTTATGATATTCCACTATCAGGTTATAAAGATATATACACTCCTCTGTTAATGGCAGCACACGAAAAGAGCTGTCAGTTTTGACACTATCAACAACCTCATAAACAAGAGGACCTGAACGGACACCTTTATCATCACGGGGGAAATACTTCACCTCATTTTTATAAATACGGACAACCTTATATTCAAGGTCAAAATCAGAGAATCTAAGAGAAGCCAACTCACCGATACGAAGACCAAGAGAAAAATTCATAAGCAACAATATACACGCAGAACGCTTCAAAGGATATATATTATCATCAAGAACACCGCGGAAAATAGCGGCACGGTCTGAATCACTAATCATATACTCACATTTGAAAGGCTTAACAACATCATTCACAAACAAGGAACGCTTGACAAATCCCCAATCAACCAAAGGGCAATAACCTATCTCCATATCATGGGCATATACAAGAACATTATTCACTATCTGCCAAATGCGCCCTAACTCTTTATAAGTAACAGCATAATTAACAACTATGTTATTCAAAAATAAAGCAACAACCTTTTTATCTATGGCATGAACAAACATGGCTTCAAGTTCAGAACCAAGATAATATTTATTGTAAGTAACCTCTATCCGGTCAAGTGATTGTCTCTTTATCTTATGCATTTTCATAACAAACCACTGAGCATAAACAACCGAGAACCTGACACTAGCGTCAGAGGGAACATCTTCAATAACATGGTTACTATATCCAATTGACAGCCATTCATCTTTAGTCATAAAGCCACCACCCTTTTAATGTTCTGATTCTTGCGTGTCTCCTGTACAACAGGAGACACCTCAAGAATCAGAACGATTTAAAACGTCAGCGCCGTCTTTAAAACCACTATGAGACAACGCTTCAATAACTTTGTAAGTATCATAAGAATCACGCAGCTCTCTGTCATGTACAAAGAAATAAGAGCCTTTTTTATCCCATTCAGTAACATTACCCTCTGCGTCAAGAATCGGCTCTTTGCGACGCACAAGAGTTATACAACCGAAGAATGTTCTACATTCACGGACTTCTGTAGTCTGTGAACGAATAGCTTTAGCAAGAAGATAAAAATTCTGCGCAGTACCAAGGATAATCCTTCTATTCTTACGGTTCTGGGTAATTACCTGAAGCATTTCAGGAGGGAAGTTTTTTGACTGCATAGAACTAAACCAGTTCTGCATCTCATCAATAAGACTTATAACCCCCTTAGATCCATTTTTATAAGCCACAAGTTTCTTCCAGTGGTCAAGGACATCATCTTGACCAACAACATCCAAATTTGTAATAAGTTTAGAAGAAGGATATTCCTTATGCATACGGAGACCATATTCAACCATTCCAATAGTTTTACCGTAGCCCTGACGACCAGTAAAAACAACACAGCCTTTATAGGGGAAATCATCAGGGTTCAAGTCGAAAAAATCAGAAGCTAGCTGTTTAGGAAAATCCCATATAAGACGCAATAAGGCTGAACGCTTCTTTACAGGCTTATGAGTACCTTTTTGTATCTTCCTATGCTGAAATATAAGCCCATAAGCAATAAACATGAAATACATAAGCATAAAGAAACCTATAACAACCAGAATAACAATAACAGGGTATTTAAGAATCTCCCAAAACACCAATAAAAAACTTTTAATCATATACACCACCCATTAAGTAAACGGTAATAACTGCCATATTGTTTTAATAACAGCAACACCGATTTTAATATTAGTAAGAACAATCGTTATACCAATAATTGAAATAACAACATCCTTAGGGACAACATAGAAAACCATTCTAATCGCCTCATAAAAGTTAGTAAGAGCAACCGAATCAACATTCCAGGCATAATCAGGAATAAGTGTTAAGATACCCTTAACAAGTGAAAAAAGAACATACAACAAACCTGCAATTATCACTTTGAATCACCCCCTGGAGCTGCATTAGCGGTAGAAATAGCAGACGAATTAAATCCGTTAATAATGTTTGGTAAATCCTTATAAGTATTAATAATAAACACAACCCACACAAACGCACGGATAAGCGCCTGTATTGTCTCACGATAAGGTTCTAACCAGTCAAGATTCACACGAACAACAGAACCGCCATAATTCCAATGAGTTTCAGCAGCAGAAAAATCAAAAGTAAATTGAGGAGAACTTCCAAAACTAGAACCGCCGCCGCTGCCACTCGAAGAATCGTCAAAGCCATGACCACCACCGGAATATACTTCAATGTCAGGTTCATCAGAATAAACAGCGATATCAGGATCAGAAGCAAGTGAAACAGCAGATTCTCCTGACATAGCACCGAGAACATTCTCCGCTGTACCACATAAAGAATCAGCAAATGAAAACTTGTCTCTTACTTCTTGCACCTGGGAATCAAAGAAACCCTCGTCAGGAATAAACAACTTCTTGAGCAGCTTCTCCAACAGGTCAATAATATTCCCCGGTATGTCAATAATAAATTCTCCAATTTCCTTTAACTTCTCGCCCAGTTTATCAAACCAGCTTCCGAGCTTATCACCCAGATCAGAAAAGAAACCGCCGATTTTATCACCGAGATTAGTCAACCAGTTAGACAAATCCTTAAAAGAGGATACAATATTGTTTTTTAAACCGTTTAAGCTCTCCGCAACCTTTGAAAGACCATTGCTAAAGCTTTCCGTAAGCCTATCGCCGAGACTGCTAAACCAAGAACCAACGGAACCAAGCCAAGAACTTGAATCATTATCGCCTTTGCTATCTCCGGAGCTGCTAGACCCCCCACTCTCGTTTCCGTATGAACTAGGTAAGGGGTTTTTTGAAAAGATTGACCACTCCATGTAAAATCTTGCGAACAATATTCAACAATATCATAACCAGCAAAAGGAAATATAAAATCTCCAGAATTACCCGATTTAAAAGTACCATTCTGCAATGCAGAGGCAACAGCTTCCAAAGAAGAAAAATAACCAAAAGAATCAAATCTAATACGTTCACCCGAACCTGAACCATTAACAAGAACTAAGTATTTGCCAGAAGGAGCGCCAGAAGACGAAGAACAAATAACATAATTATCATACTTTGTAACTATCGGTTCATCTCCTCCAACCAATTCAGAAGCATGAGCAACACTAGGTCTAAAAACAGAGCAAAGAATAGCCCAAATAATAAAGCACACCATTACCGTATAAAAACACACATTATGACCATAATTGTAGTTTTTCCTTGCAATCTCAATCTCACGAAGCGAATACCCCTTAATCTCTTCCGCAGGGGGACGCTTCAAAACTTTCTCACTAAAAAATGACATTAAAACCTCCAATCTGCACAAATGCCGGGCAGATATAAGAAAATGCAGTAAACTTATATCAGACCCGGCACAAAGTGCGGTAAATGAATTAAATAGAAAATACTTAGGCTTTCTTGAGTGTAGAGAACACGAAGCCGAGACCCTTACGAAGAGCGATGTAACTAATAGCAGCCGGAATCATTACTGGGAGTAAGCCGACAATTTCATTAAGAACACCTGACACCATCTGAGCAGTAACAACATCTGTTAACATAGGCATTTACCTCCTTCCGAATTTATTAAGCACAACCTCAAAGGCAGGGAGCTGTCTCATCAGAGCAAGGAGCTTATCCACTTACTGACGCTCCTGACGGAGCGTTTCGACATTTACGAAAAGAACTGACCTATAAATTTACAACCCTGTTTGAAAAGAAAAAATGCAATAGCAAGAACAACAACCACAACAAGGAATGTCAGGAGCTGTTTAATATCAGTCAGGGTTTTTAGAACATCCCCGGAACTTTCTACAGTTTCTGCAGCCGTCTCAACCATTACTTATGACCTACGACAGAGAAACCGACAAGAAAAGCACGACTTCCAGTGATTTCATACTCTAAATGACACTCTTTATCAACATCAGCAGGCTTAAGGTAATCAAGCAGGTTATCCGGGAGAAACACCTCTTTCACTGCAAGACCTGCTGCTCCGTTCTCAACATCACGAGGAGAAAAATCAGAGGTAACATTTGCAACACAGTAACTCTTCCCATTCTTTCCAGTAAATCTTCTGTAACCAATCAACTTATCCATTCTAAAAATGACCTCCTAAAAATATTTATGCTCCTGAGAGCAATGCTTGGAGATGGAATCGAACCATCTCTACACCAATCAAGCTCTAAGTATCTAAACAGCAGAAAGATAAATTCTCAAATACGGCTCAGGAAGTTCCTTAGCAATATCACAAACAACCGTCATCATATGAACAAATAAAAAGTCATATTCTTCTGGAATACACTGCACTGAGAAAACAGCTGCCTCAAAATCAAGATTTCCCATGAAAATAAGTTCAACTTCATCATGACAAGTCATTAAACGAGTAACATCACAAAGTCTTATCATCATCATCCTCCTCTATATCAGGCATATCAGACTTGTAAAGCGCAACAACAAGAAGAGTAAGCAATGAAGAAAGAAACAAACTTACCACAGCTAAAAATAATTCAATCAAATTCATATCACACCTCATCAACACAAATAAAAAGAGTACCTGAATCAATGACAGTAGCAAAACAAGAGGTAACAATAAAGTTCTTAAATTCATCCGGCATATCGCTAACAGTACCAAAAAACAAAACAGAAGATTTTAAACCGTTACGAATCAAAGTGACACACTGGTCATTAAACATAACTTTCAACAACTCTTTAACTTTCATTTCATTTACCACCTTTACAAAGTTTTGGGAGTGGCAGGAATCGAACCTGCGAACCGTAGGACATCACGCGCGTCTCGTCCGGGCAACTCTCTCTGTTTGTCTGCTTAAGCCTCTTGCATACACTCCCATATTTGACATGTAAGCGCCGACATGATATTTTGATGAGTGGTGAAATGCAAATATCAAGTCGGGGTTTATTCATGCCGACAGATAACAGGCAGTTATCTGCTAGACATAAAATAACAGATATAAAAACAGATGTCAAGCAGTTATCTGCTAGAAAAGGAGAAATTTATGGGAGCAAACAAGCAAAAATTATATTCTTTCAGAACAGATGACGAATTAATCGAAAAATTAAATATACTGGCAGAACGACACAGCAGGACTAGAAACAAAGAAATTGAGTATGCGCTTAAGCTATATGTGGAGAAATGCGAACAGGAAGAGGGAAGAACAAACACGGGTAAGTTATCAGTTTCCAAGATTGGCTAAAAAGATAAAATCATGTAACCTGGATACCAGGACAAAAGGAAAGCCTACAAAACCAGTAAACATGCGGACTTGCGAGAACACAGCAAAAGGAAATGTTTAAAATTAATTGTCACAGATTGGCACTTGTCACAGATGTCACAGAAGTTGTGTGACAGGCTCAAAGCCAGTAATAGAGCGGGCTAGCGGAATTGTCACAGAAGTTGGGGTAATACTATACCCCAACTTCTGCTTTTTTGCTTCTTTTTTCTTTTTCTGACCGTTTAACATGAGCTGTGCTTCTCAGGTTTTATTCCTGCCGTGTATACATTCTCTCCGGACAGTAAAAAAGCCGTGGAAATATGGAAAACTCAGCAGAATATCATTAATAAGTTGTTCACAGCTTATTGATAACTCTTGCGAGTTATCAACAACCTGACAAACCACTTATTAACAATATTCTAAACGCAGAGTTTACCACATTACCACAGCTACGGCGCAAACGGCAACCCATATATATATACATGATTAGTGATGAATTATATTTTCCAACTCATCAAAAGGGGTATACACGGCAGGAACAAAACCTGAGAAGTACTGCTCACGGCTAAAACGGTACTGATTAAGCGGAAAAAAGATATCAACATAATCAATACGACGCAAAAAAGCATTATAACTTTCCTTATCAGTAACCTGAAGCTCCTGATACTGTCTTTCAAGCTCCCAGTTAGAAATAATAAAAATCTGAGTAAAACAAGCCTGTTTATTACAATATCGAGCAGGTAACTTAATAGGGTATATGTCAAGATAATTCAACATACACCCAAGAGGAAGAGAAGAACGAAATTCCTCAAAAATAATAACATCCTCACAATCATAAGAATCAAACGGATGAGCATAATCAGTAACGCGATAGACATTACTATAACCATAAGCGTCCATAACAGAGCGTGTCTTACCTGTACCAGTGCGACCATATATATAAGTCACAGTAACATCACGCTTATCATCTTTGTACTTAGAGTGCAAAAACATACTACGAGCACGCTCTAATTTATCAACCTGTAAAATATATTGAGGATTAATGTCAAGAATACTGGGAACATCAAACCCACTCTGTATCATATCATACAAATCATCTAAATCATTACGCTTCCCCTGACGCTCAACAGGCAATTCACCCCATTCAATATGGGTATCAGACAAATTAGTCGTACCCTTTTCAGAATTGCGCCACTTACCCTCTTTAAAAACATAATCACGATTCTGAGCAGCAGAACCCTGACACATTTCAAAATGTCCACCCTCAAAGTTTTTCTTAATAGTTGAAAACCTGACAGCATTAGCAGCCGCCAAAAATATATGTGTATGATAAGTACCAGCTTCACCAATCTCATCAGACACACAATAATATACAAGGCTTTTCATACCTGACAGAATCTCTACAATCTTATCATGCGAAAAGCCTTTATCAGCAGGATTATTAATCGTAATCTGCCATTTACGAGTTCTACTATCTTTATCCATTTACCACTCCAAAAACAAGAAAGAGACGCGGGAACGGGTTCGATCCCCGTCTCGCGCTCTTTTATTTTGTAAGGAAGTCAGTATTTATCTGGCTTCCTTTATTTATGCAAAAAGACATGGCTCCACCCGGCACCATGTCTTTCTCTTCGTTTAAGATCTGCTAATAATACGCTGTCACTCATCACTTCACATAAACAGCCACTTTATCTGATACTTTTCCTGAATTGTCGCCACCACCGACTTCTTTGAATCCCACATCAACAATCTCTGTTGTTCCGTCTCCATATGTCACAGTTACACTTAATGTAATCCCTTCATACATATTTTTAACCATCTCATTGTATACCTGACGGTCCTGATACAAAGATTCTTTTTCTAAATGCTTTGAGAACTTTACAATCTGTATGCCCTCGCTATGACTGTTGCCGTTCTCCTCATACTCTTCCCCGATATCTTCAATAATGTAATAATCATAGCCGTTCTCCGTCTTTTTTCTGAATTTTTCAGAAGATGTCTGATATTCAGGACTGTCCTTGTCAACCTCTTTCATCCTTGCCAGATTATATGTCACATCCGAATCATTTCCCATTATAGAATAATTAATCTTTAAGATATCTTTGCCTGTCACATTTATACCAGCCATAACCTGCCCCATCACAGATGAATCTCCAACCTGGCTTGAAATTCCAGCCACAACTCCGGATATATCGGAAGTTTTCTCTCCATTAGAAAAAATACATTCTGATGTATCATCAAGCCCGGCTGCATACACATTCATTACATGAGCAATTTTATATCCTGTCTGCTCTGATGCCAGCTGATTACTGCTCTGGTTCCCGCTTTCTGTCACAGAAGGCTTCAATTCTCTGACTCCCAATACAGCAGCAACAGCCGCTGCTGCCACAAGACCTGCTGCCATTATCTTCTTTACATTATTGCTCTTTTTATGCCTGATATCCGCGCTGGCAGTTTTCTTGTATTTTTCCGCTTCATCAATCATTTTCGGACTAATTCCATTAAGCCCTTCATATAAATCCATTGCCTCTGATTTTTTCATAGATATAAACCCTCGCTTTCCATATATCTTCTTAATTCTTTTCTCGTTCTGTGAAGAGTAACTTTCACTGCTGATTCGCTCATCTGCATCCTTTCTGAAATATCTTTAATTGAATCCGAGTACCAGTACCGCCTGAGAAATATAATTCTTTTATTTTTATCAACTGTTTCAAGAAAATGCGATAACATCTCTCCAATATCTTCCTTGTCCAGATGTGTCTGCAATCCGCCATCACCTATGCATTCTTCCAGTTCTTTTGTCAATTCAACAACTTTGGCCTGTCTCTTTCCCGCATTGTTTTTTCTTATCATATCAATTGCTATATTTCTTGCAGATACCGCCAGAAATGCGAATAAATACTCTGGTCTTGCAGGCGGTATGCTATTCCATGCTTTCATATACGTGTCATTGACACATTCCAGCCCATCCTCTCTTGATTGCAGTATATTGGCTGCCAGTGCATTTAACTTAGAACCATATTTTTCATCAACCACCTTAATTGCATCTTCATCTCTTCGAAAAAATAAATTGATTATCTGTTTATCATCCATTACTGTAAATACTCCATGTTTTTTAAAAGTGTTAACCCTTTCATAATTAGAGACGGATTATTTCGGCAATAGTTACATTTATCCCATAAAAAAATTCTGGAAGACGAATTATCTCCCAGAATCATCTTTATATTCACAACACATTAAGCATTACCACTGTTTTAGTAATTCCCAAAACACATCCAGTGCTTCCTGCACAACATCCGGTCTTGTCATATCTATTCCGCACAGCTTAAGAAGCTCAATAGGGTGCATTGAAGAGCCGCCTGACAAGAACTTTCTGTAACCTGCTATAACCTGCTCATCACCTGCAAGTATCTTAGTTGATATTGCAATTGCAGCGGAATAGCCTGTTGCATACTGGTATACGTAGAATGGTGTGTAAAAATGTGGTATTCTTGCCCACTCAAGTGCTATCTCATCATCAATAACCATATCCGGGCCGAAATACTTCTCATTCAGTTTCTTGTACATGGCACAAAGGCTCTCTGCTGATAAAACCTCACCATGTTCAGCCTTTGCATGCGCTTCCATCTCAAACTCTGCAAACATTGTCTGTCTGAAAAGTGTACCTTTAAACTGTTCAAGATAATGTCCGTAAAGATACTTTTTCTCCTCATCCGACCGGCTGTGTTTCAAAAGATAATCTATAAGTATTACCTCATTGCATGTCGATGCAACTTCCGCAACAAATATCTTATATCCTGCATAAGTATATGGCTGTGTCTCATTTGAATAATACGTATGCATTGCATGGCCTGTCTCATGGATAAGTGTAAATATGTCATTGAGCGTCTCT
>ERZ839741.3748-NODE-3748-length-11649-cov-4.691478_pt1 | contig 11649 bp, 10 predicted proteins | sample MGYA00519880_ERZ839741 | MGnify/ENA primary metagenome ERZ839741 (study PRJEB31850, sample SAMEA3708851) | human gut metagenome | biome: human gut; feature: human-associated habitat; material: faeces | place: China | collected 2014 ... | reverse complement strand
GAAACTGTATGCCAGATGGTGTTAAGGTTGGATCTATTTGTTTCTCACCTAGAGGTGATTGGAGAATGCCAAGTGATGCATCAAGAAATCTATGGACAAAACAAGTGGAGGAAATTTAATTCCCCCACTTTTCTTATGCTTTATCTATATTATTTGAAAAGATATCTGCAACTTCACTCATAATAATATAAGCCCCAGAATCGATTTCATGCACTCTTTCTTTCATGCGGTTTACCTGATAGCGATTGACTACAAAATACGCAATAGATTTCGTCGTTTTGAATATCCACACGTGCCATCAACTCTAGTAACGCCACTTGCAAACGTTTCACATATTTCTTTAGGATATTCTGTAACAATCATAGCACATTTTTCACGATCAATACCTTCAACAACAAAATTAATTGTCTTTAATGCCGCTGAATAAGCAACTACCGAATAAAGTGGTAATACCCAGCTATTTAGTACGATTCCACAAAACATGTATAAAATCACATTATAGATCATCACAAAGGTTCCTACTGTAATTCCAATGCGTTTTGAAAATATCACAGCCATGACTTCAATAACATCCATAGCACCACCAAAACGAATGGCTAAACCACTTCCAATGCCTGAAATCATACCACCAAATAGTGCACAAAGAAGTAAAGAAGTACCCGCTAGTGGTGAAGCAATACTTACATCAATGGGTAAAACATCCATAATCAACCATGCGAATAAAAAATAGATTAATACGGTATATATGGCATAGAGTATAAACTGCTTTCCTTATTTTTTGAGTCCAATCAAAAATAAAGGAATATTTAAAATCAATAAGAAGAACGACAAGGATAAATAAAGATGGTGTAATCTGTTCAAGTGACATGGATGTTCCAGAAATGCCACTATCATACAATTTCACAGGTGTCATACATAATATAATCAATTCCTGCAATTGTCATCATACATAAATTTGTAATACGAGGTGTTTGATTTTGTTTAATAACTCAGCACTCCTTTTTAGAGCTTCATTTTAACATACATATACACTAAAATCATTTCATCAACAAATCTTTTAGACAATTTAAAAGAACAGACTATTTTTTAGCCTGTTCTACAATTTCATTAATTCTTTCTAAGACAGGTTCAAAACCTGTTTTTTCTGTACTACTAATTCCAAAGATGTTTTTCATTGGCAATTGAAGCTGTTGAGAAATATCTTTCAATGCACGAACACGTTTTGTCTTAGGAACCTTATCGACTTTTGTAGCTACAATCACGATTTGAATTCCGAGACTTTGAATCATTTCAATCATATCTAAATCATCATGTGTAGCACCATGTCTTGCATCTACAAGTTGTACAACACAACAAATCTGTTCTCTTTGGTTAAAATATGTGTCCATCATTTTTCCCATTTTGATCAACATTTGTTTAGACATTTTCGCATAGCCATAACCAGGAACATCCACCAACATCCATGTATCATCAATCTTAAAGAAATTGATCAAACGTGTTTTACCTGGTGTATTTCCTACATAGGCTAATTTTTTCTTGTTTGTTAGTGCATTAATAAAGCTGGATTTCCCAACATTACTACGTCCAACAACAACAACTTCTGGTAAGTCAGATTCTGGCCATTGATCTTTTTCAACAGCACTAATCACAAATTCACTAATCATACTATCTTACCAATGCATTATGTAATACCTGAGAGACATTTGAACAAGGAATAAAAGTAACTGCGTCTTTTACTTCTTGAGGAACATCATCCAAGTCTTTTACATTTTCTTTTGGAATTAAAATTGTATCAATTCCAGAACGATGTGCTGCCAATGATTTCTCTTTCAATCCACCGATAGGAAGAACATTTCCTCTTAGTGTAACCTCACCAGTCATAGCTAAATTTGCCTTTACTGGAATATTTGAGAAGCAAGATACCAATGCCGTTGTCATTGTCACACCAGCACTTGGTCCATCTTTTGGAACGGCACCTTCTGGTACGTGAATATGTACATCATTTTCTTCAAACAATTTAGAATCAATTTTGAATTCTTTCGCATGAGTTCGAACATAGTCTAGCGCAATACTAGCACTTTCCTTCATAACATCACCCAATTGACCAGTAAGAACTAATCTACCTTTACCTGTAAAGCGAGTAGCTTCAATTTGAAGAATATCTCCACCAAAACTTGTATAGGCAAGTCCTGTTACAGTTCCAACTTGATCCTTCTTTTCTTTTTTACCATAATCTACTTTTTCATTACCCAACCATTCATGAACTAATTTCTTAGTTAATTTGATACTACGCTTGTTGTTTTTCAAAATTGCAAGTACTGTCTTACGGCAAATTGTCGCAATTGTACGTTCTAATGAACGAACACCCGCTTCACGAGTATAGTAACGAATTAAGTATAATAACATATCATCATCAATTTTTAATTGAGATGGTTTTAAACCGTTTAGCTTCAATTGTTTAGGAACTAAGTGATCCTTGGCAATATGAACCTTTTCTGCATCTGTATAGCTTGATAATTCAATGATTTCCAAACGATCTCTTAATGCAGGTGGAATGTTTTCCAAATAGTTTGCGGTAGCGATGAACAATACCTTTGATAAATCATATGGCTCTTCAATGTAGTGATCTGAGAACACTGAGTTTTGTTCAGGATCCAATACTTCAAGCATTGCACTTGATGGATCTCCCTTATAATCACTTGCCATCTTATCGATTTCATCAATTAAGAATACAGGGTTTGTAACTCCTGCTTTTTTCATTCCTTGAATAATACGTCCAGGTAAAGCTCCTAGATACGTTCTTCTATGTCCTCTTATTTCAGCTTCATCACGAACACCACCAAGTGACATCTTGACAAATTTACGATCTAGAGCACGTGCAACACTTTTAGCTAAAGATGTTTTACCAACTCCAGGAGGACCCACTAAACAAATGATTGGTGCATTTAATGAATTTGTCATTTGTTTAACAGCCAAGTATTCAAGAATACGTTCTTTGACTTTCTCTAAACCATAATGATCCGCATTTAAAGTAGCTTCTGCTGCATTTAAATCTTCATTATCCTTAGTTTGTTGCCACCAAGGAAGGTCCATCAACCAATCAATATAAGCCTTGATGACACCTGTTTCTCCACTTGCCATCGGAAGCATTTCATAACGAGAAACTTCATCTGATACTTTTTTCTTGATGTAGTCAGGATATGGATTTTCAGCTAGGCGCTTGCGAATCTTAGCTGCATCTTCATCTTGTGCAACTGTATCACCTAATTCTTCACGAATGACATTCATCTTTTCACGAAGATAGTAGTCTTTTTGACCTTGATCAATTCGTTCTTTAACAGTTTCGTTGATTTGTTTTTCAACTTCATTCATCTTTTTCTCTTTAGCCATATCTTGAAGTAACATCATTAAACGGTCATTGATACCTAATGTTTCAAGATATTGTTGTTTTCTTGCAGTATCTAAAGGTAAGCCTTGAACAGCTTTATCACTTAAGAATTCACCGCCCATCCCCTTAGAGATTTCCATAATAATTTCTTTTGTAACAAAACGCTCTTGACCTTGTAAACGATCAAGCTCATCCCCAATCATACGAACCAATGCTTCTTCTTCAACAGCATCTTGTTTTTCACTTTCAAGAATCTCAACTTCTGCCAACTCACTTAAGCTTCCATTGATCCATTTATTTAATTTTACACGTTTAATTCCACGGAATTTCACACGTAAAAAGTTATCAAAACGACGAATATGACGAACTTCACACAAAGTTCCAACAGAATATATGTCTTTTGCCTCAGGATTTTCCTCTTCTAATTCAATTTGAGAAAATAAACAAATCTTTTTGTCATAGTTATCCTGTGCATTTTCAACAGCATGTACAGAAGTGTCTCTACCAACATCAATCACAATTTCTTGATTTGGATATAAAATAACGCCTCTTGTACAAACCAAAGGATAGGTATTTAATTCCATACGAAAACCTCCTTATACTAAATATGGAAAAAGACGCTAGGCGTCTTTTTTCTTTAACATTATACTACTTTACAGAAGTTTTAATGAAGTCTAATGCTTTTTGATTTGCTAAATCTGCTTTAATACTTTCTGGAGAAATCAATTGTTTGATTTTTTCAACTTCCATGTTGTACATTTCAGACATTGTAGTAAATTCTTTTTCTACATCTTCATCACTAGCTTCAATGCTTTCAGCCTTAACGATAGCTTCTAATACTAACTGAGTTTTAACACGAGCAGCAGCTTCCGGACTCATTTGAGCACGAATTGCTTCTTCAGTTTGGTGAGTTGCTTCTAAGAATTGTTTAGCTGTAAATCCAGATTGTTGCATACGACCTTCGAATTCTCTGTACATACGATCAACTTCTGCATCAATCATTACTGAAGGAATTTCAACATTTGCATTGTCACAAACTTTTCCTAATAATTCATTAGTGAAGTTTTCTTCAGCTTCTCTTTCTTTTGAAGCTGTTAAATCAGCTTTTACTTTTTCTTTATAAGCATCTACTGTTTCAACATTTTCGATTTTTAATTTTTTGATTAATTCATCATTTAATTCAGGAAGATCTTTATATTTTACTTCGTGAACTGTGCAGTGGAAAGTTGCAGGTTGACCAGCAAGTTCAGCTGCTTGGTAGTTTTCAGGGAAAGTAACTTCAACGTCTTTTTCTTCACCTTTCTTAACTCCAACTAATTGTTCTTCAAATCCTGGAATGAATGATCCTGAACCAAGTTCTAATGGATAGTTTTCTCCAGATCCACCTTCGAATGCAACACCATCTTTTGTTCCTACGAAGTCGATAACTACTTGATCACCTAATTGAGCAGCAGCATCATCTTCACGAACAACCCAGTCTGCATAACGATCTTGAACACGTTTAACTTCGTTTTCAACATCTTCTTCTGTAACTTCTACATCCGCTTTTTTGATTTCTAATCCTTTGTATTCACCTAAAGATACTTCAGGAAGTACTGTACATGTAAATACTAATACGGCTTTTTCTTCATCAGCTTCTTTAACATCTAATGTAGGACGAGCTACTAATTCAATGTTGTGTTCTTTGATTCCTTCAGCCAATACTTCATTAGCAACTTCTTCGCTAGCCATATCGAATAATGCTTTTGCAGAAAGTTGTTTTTTAACTAAAGCATCAGGGATTTGTCCTTGACGGAATCCTTTCAAATTCATGTGAGATTTAGCATAGTTTAATGCTTTTTTCTGTGCTTTTTTCCAAGCTTCACCTTCTACAGTTACTTCTAATTCACCAGTAGAATTTTCTTTCAAAGTCCAAGTACTAGTCATTGTTTTCTCCTCGCTTTTCAATGGATAACTCAATATCCTCAACTTTTTCAAGCCCTTGTTTCTTTATAAAACTAGGCCATTCATCGGATTTCTGCATTGCATAAAATACAAGTCTACATATGCTTTTCGCAAGTTCATAAGGATCTTTATCTTCTTGATCAAATGGTCTTTCGCATAAAACAAGCTGCATCAAAAGCGACATACAAAATTGAATCATAGTAGGATCTTCATTTGTAAACCAGCTTTCAAACAGTGAACTTGCCTCACAAATCGACTGATCTTGCTGCATAGGTAAAATTGCACTTGGTATAAATGTAATGTTCAATCCGGATTTTATCAAATCAAATGGATCATCGATTTTCTGCTCCATTAAAGCCTCAATCAATGCACCCTTATATTCATCAGGTAAATCTGAATCTAACAAGACCTGCACTTCATCATGGTACATTCTTAAATTCATGTTTTCTAAAACACCAATCGCATAGATTTTCTGTTCTAAAGTTCCATGAATATAGTCCTGTAACTTGTTAAAGTCCACACCCTTATTCCTTTGTTCCAAATAAGGCTTGCACTCTGATTTATAATATTCCAACAAATCCAATGCATCCTGTGGAACATAAGGCATATCCAGTTCCTGACAAATTAATTCGTACGCCTGGGCATAACTTTTTTCATCTATCTCTTTTTTAATTTCTTCGATTAAAGAATGATAATATGCGTTCACTTATACCTCCATGCGAAACATTAGTATTCTACCATAAACATCGACAATAATCAATTCTACACGCTTTTAAATAACATTATTGGTCTTTTGTCAATCAAGAAAAAACTCTCTAATTAAAGAGAGTTCGAATTTAAACTATTTTCTAATTGATTCAACTTTTTAAATTCATTAAGAATGCATATGACTGAAACCAAAAAAGCAACCATATCTGCGATTGGAGCTGAATATAAAATTCCATTCAACCCATAGAATTTTGGGAGAATCAAAACCAGTGGAATCAAGAATAATACCTGTCTTGTCATCGATAAAAACATACCTAAATATGCTTTTTTAATTGACGCAAAGAAGCTTGACGAAAGCATCTGTACTCCATCAACACATACTAACATTAGATAGATTCGCATAAACATTGTCGCAAATTCAAAATAGTTTGCATCGCCTGATCCAAAAATCGATAGTACTGTGCTTGTACAGAATTGGAATAAAGCCCAACCAATAAAGGAAACAACTAAATTCGCACTAACCGCAAGCTTAAACGTCTTTTTGACACGCTCATATTTTTGTGCACCATAATTAAATCCAATAATTGGCTGCATTCCTTGTGAAATACCAATAATAATAGCTAACAATATCGCATTTGTTTTCATTACAATACCACATGCAGCTAAAGGAATATCACTACCATACTTTGTAAACTGTCCATAATATGTCAATGAATTATTCAAAACAATTTGTACAAATAAAATCGCAATCTGATTCAATGAAGCACTCATTCCAATGGTTGCCATTTCCTTTGTATCCTTCAAAGAAATTCGTAAACTATTTTTATTAAATTCAACATGCTGAAAGTTCTTGATATACCAAGCAGAAATAATAAATGAAATCACCTGACCTGCTACTGTGGCAATGGCGGCTCCGGCAACTCCCATATGAAACACAAAGATAAATATTGGGTCTAAAATTGTATTGACTATAGCTCCTGCAACCATACATGTCATTGAGTATTTTGGTGATCCATCCGCACGAATTAAGTTACTAATAACATTTGTTGTAATCAAAAATGGGACTCCCAATGTCGTAATACGTGTATATTCTAAAGCCAAAGGCATAATTGTACTTGTAGCACCAAACGACTTCAATAATGGCTCAAGAAAAACAAGCACTAAAACAACATAAATCACAGAACACAGCACAGACATACTAATGCCATTACCCGCAATACTACTTGATCGTTCTGGCCTTTTTTCACCTAGATATAAACTAAATAAACTAGCTGAACCAATCCCAATCAACAATGCAATGGCCAACGCAATCGTAGTTAGTGGAAATGCTACATTGGTTGCAGCATTACCTAAAAAACCAACGCCTTGACCAATAAAGATTTGGTCCACAATGTTGTATAGTGACGATACGAGCATTGAAATAATACTTGGTATCGCAAACTTTTTTAATAATGATGACTCTTTTTCATATCCTAAAGGATTTTGCATACTAATGTAATTCCCTCTTTCTAAACTGTGCAATTAAATGCTTATTTCCCATTGAATGCTCTCGAATGACATTTAACTCATTTCCTCTTTCATCAAACCAGCCAACAAATTCATAGCCTGGTTTCGATGCTGGCAACAAGTGAATCGTATCCGAAAAATACGTATATGACTTTGGATTTCTTCGACTACTTAATCCCCCATTCAAATCATACGTAATCTTATATTGACTTACTTGCCAATGGGCATATAAAGTACAAGACTCATGAATTGGTTCATCCAAGTTATAACGCCAACGATAATCACAATCCCAGAACCATCCATCAAAGGTATATCCAACTCGAACTGGTGGCTTTAAATTTGCCAATAATCCATGTTCATCCGTACATACATCCATATAATTGGCTCCACCACACGTTTCAAAGTGGATAACTGGACATTCTTTATAAATAGCTGTCAATATAATAGGTTCATGAATGCCTGCCGGTAAACTCGTTATAATTTCACCATTAAATTCCCAACCTACAAACATAACACCCTTTTTAAATGCTGGATACAACAACAATTCTTCCGATTCAATGCATGTATATCTCGGATTACGACGCGACATAACTCCACCATCCACATCATATTCAATTGGATACCAAATAGGAATCCATTTATCATATAAAGTTACAGAATGAGGAAGCACTCCACCTGGATTTAATCTTTTTGTACACTCTTTATCTATATACCAACCAACAAACTGATAACCTTCTCTTTTTTCGCTCATCAAATATCACCTGCCCATTATTTTAGCACAAATAGAAAACTTCTAGAAAAATTTCTAGAAGTTATTCAAATAATTATACAAACTATTCCCAAAAGTCATTTCCATAAGTTCATTTGCGATTTCTTTATTTTGAATCCGCATAATATGATCTTCTACATCTTGCTTACCCAACAAATTAATATTTCCATACCATACGATTTCCTGATCAATAATCGCAAAATGTTCACAGTTATCTTCTGCAGATTTTAGATAAAAACCAGATTGTCTCATTTCTTCTAACAACTGCATTCTATAATTTGAACTTCCAAACCTAATTTTATCAAGCATCCAAGAAACTATGGTTACTTCAACTCCACTTTCCATCTTTTCTTTAACCAATTTAGTAAATTCTACAACTCTATCGCCAGATAATGAAGGACTAGATACAACTATATTCTTATTAGCTCGCAATAAATCTTGACTATACGTATCGTAATAATTACTTGCATCAAATATAGATTGAGAAGTTTTTGATTCATTTTTTATATCATTCGTATCTGAAATCAATTCATAGCCTGATTTTTTGTAGGCCTTTAATCTTTTTCCATACATTCGATCAAACATTGGAATATGGACATCTACGTAATCATATACTAATATTGTATCTTTTTTATCATATAACCGATGAATTCTTCCTGTAAATTGTTCTATAACCCCACTACTAGCTACCGGCATCGCTAGAAACAAAGTATCTAATCTATCAAGGTCAAAACCTTCTCCAACGAATGATCCTGTCGCAACTAATATCATAGTTTTATCTTCAGGTACACTTTTCATTAATTCTACAATATGATTATTTTCTTTTTTTGATTGACTACCTATTAACAAGAAAACTGAATCTGCCACACCTTCTAATTGTTTATATAGTTTCTTACAATGATTGACATATTTTGATAATACAACAGGCGTACGTTTTTTCTTTATACATTCTTTTATATCCTGAATAATCATTTGATCCCGCAAATCATTATCTCGTAATATTGAGTATGCTTCATTTGGATTCTTTTCATCTTTCATCATTCCTCTTGGTGCAACCACATGTGTAAACCGAGGATATAACAAACGAGGAATCCCTTGTTGTTTCGCTTGTTCTTTTGCGGAATATTTATGTCGTATTGGACCAATAAGCATAAAATTCATTTTATCCAATTGATCCGTTCGATCAATTGCTGTAACACCATATACATACTTAGCTTTAATTTCTTTTAAAACCGTACTTTCTGTATTTGAAGCAGCATGATGACATTCATCCACAATAATCATGCCATATTCATTCAACAGTTTATGAAATTCCCCTTTTTTACACATAGAACCAGCCATTGCGATATCAATTATACCAGTCATAGAATCATGAGATCCTTGTAAAGTACCTATCAATGATTTTCTCTTTTTTATCAAGCCCTTAGGTGTCGTATATTCAGGTAACTCTTCATTTATACTCAAAAATGTCTGCAGCTTATCTTTCCATTGTTCTAATAAGGATGAACTCTCCAATAAAATTAATGTATTCACTTTCTTTGTCGCAATTAAATCTGCACAAAGAACGGTCTTACCAAAAGCTGTAGCCGCTAACAAAATACCATTATCATGCTCAATCATTTTATTTAGAGCTACATTTTGTTCAGGCTTTAACTCACCCTTAAAAGTAACATCAATACCTCTTCCTTGTTGCCTTTTATCATCAACCATCATTTTAATTCTTGCATCCTTATTGTAAGACATTAAAGTATCATAACATCCTCTAGGAATTTGTATGTATCCACTATCATGATCTTCACCAAGATAAATATATTTATACATGCCAAAAGTAGAAATTCCCATACCTTGATTTTTATAATAAATAGGATTACTAATTCTAGCCAATTTACGAATTTTATTTTGAATCGATACACTTAAATTTGAAGTATCCACATAAATACCATTCGATAAAGTGATATGCATTTTTCCATTCACTTCATTCTTGTCAAATTCACTCATTGAATCCCATGGCTTATCATTTAGATTACCATGCCATTCTTTTATCTTATCTTCAATAAACACCTGTGAAAGCTTAGGCTTAGACCACAATATATTCCATTGATTTGAATAGGCATTCCAATTTTCATCAACAAATGCACTGTTGCCATCTTTCAACGCTTGTCCTTGTAATGGCAATGCGATCAAATTTCCCAGGCCACCTTTTGGCATACTATCTTGTGCTGGTATCATACGATCATAGTATTTAAATGATTTTAAATTCACTTGTTCTGCCCCTTTATCCAACAAAGCATTCCCAAAATTTCTTGCCAAAATAGCTGAAATCGGTTTATCAAAGAAAATCCAAATATGCGCTCCTTTCCCTGATCTAGAGCGCTCTATCAATGGATCAATTCCATTCATTTGACATATTGTTCGCATCGCATTAACTTCTTCTTTCCAACTCTCATCTATATTTGCAAAATCATTTCCTGCATCTTTGTCATGATTATCAAAATCAAAAACCAAAAAGCGACACGTATTATCTTTATGCAATGGATAAACACCAATCACTTCATTTCCTTTTAAATGTGACATAATACTATCAATTGTCAAAGCTTTATACTTTTGGTAATGACAATCTTGGCAACGAAATCCTGCATTCCATTTCTTACCACAACCGTCTGACCAAAAATTAATACATTGTGGATAGTATCCCGCTTTATTTATTTTCTTGCTTTCTACTCTTTTTGCGTATACGTCTGTACGACCCCAAAAACGAGCAAAAAATCGATTTGCCATATCTTTTGTGATTTCATTTGGAAAAACAATACGACTGCCTTGATTCGTTTCAAAAGGTTCTGTATTTGTAGACTTTTTTAATTCATCCAATTCTTCATGATAAGAAATTCCTTCTCGCTCCAAAATGTTCTTCAAGCATTGAATTTCCTTTTGTAAGTCATTAATAATAGTCAAATTATCATTCGTCTGTTTCACAAAACCACCTACTCTTTTCATTACTATTTTAATTGAATTCACAAATAAAAAAAACACCCAAGACTCCGTTAGTTAGACGGAGAGGAGTGTTTTCAGAACACATCTGCAAGTAGTAGTCTTGTAGTAGTTCTATGCATATAATAATCCTTTTTATAAAACATTGTGTTAACACAAACACACAAAACAGATAAAATTTTCTATTGATAATTCAATCAACATGATTATAATGAAGTCTAAATTATAGATAAATCGGTATTTGTGGAGAGATTTCCTGAACTTTCCTTATTTTTCAAGGCTTACAGCCTCTTAGATAGTGAAATGATATGTATTTTCCCTTATTTTTGCCCTTATGCGGAATCCG
>ERZ839741.3735-NODE-3735-length-11678-cov-2.592446_pt1 | contig 11678 bp, 7 predicted proteins | sample MGYA00519880_ERZ839741 | MGnify/ENA primary metagenome ERZ839741 (study PRJEB31850, sample SAMEA3708851) | human gut metagenome | biome: human gut; feature: human-associated habitat; material: faeces | place: China | collected 2014 ... | reverse complement strand
CAGATATTTGCGTAATTTTATGCGCTATTATGGGTATGAAGAAGCGGATGGCATTCTGGCGGATTTGGGGGTATCTTCTCATGAATTCGATGAAGCCGGCCGGGGATTTTCGTTCCGGTTCGAAGCGGAATTGGATATGAGGATGAACCAACGGAGTAAGCTGACAGCCGCTACCGTGCTGAATACCTACGATGCAGAACAGTTGACCGCTATTTTCAGGAATTACGGGGAGGTGGAGAATGCCCGGAGGTTGGTGGATTTGATCGTGAAAGCCCGGGCAAATCAGGAAATAAAAACTTCCGAGGCGTTTTATCAGATTATTTTGCCTTGTATTCCGAAGTTGAAAGAAAAAAAATATCTGGCAAAAGTCTATCAGGCTTTACGGATAGAAGTGAACGGGGAGCTGGAAGCTTTGGAGGAGATGATGCAACAGGCGATGGAGGTATTGAAGCCGGGGGGCAGATTGGTGATTATTACCTATCATTCTCTGGAAGATCGGATTGTGAAAAATTTTTTGAAGGCCGGGAATGCGGAAGGTAAATTGGAAAAGGATCTGGTGTTCGGTCATGTACACCATAACTTTGAATTGGTCAACCGGAAAGTGATCGTTCCCTCGGAAGAGGAAATCGTGCGTAATCCGCGGGCCAGGAGTGCAAAGCTTCGGATTGCGAGAAAGAAGGATTAAGAGACAATAAGGAAAGAGATGGGAGTTTTTAGTAGAAAAAAGGTAACGGAAGATGTGCCGGTGGAGGAGAAGAGGCAAGAGGAGGCCAAAACGGCGTCCTCGGTGAAAAGTGTATTGGAGGGAAGTCTGCTCGCAGAAAAACTGCGGCAGAATATCCGGTTTGTGCTTTTTGCTACTTTTTTAGGGATTTGGTATATATCCAATGGATATTCTACTGAAAAGCTGCATCGGGAGAGGGTTCTTCTGGAAAAGGAAGTAACCGATCTGCGTTTCGAGTCGATTTCTGCAGCAGCGGATTTGATGTTGATGCGCAAGCAATCGGAGATTATCAAACGGATAAAAAATGAAGGATTAGCATTGGAGGAGAGTAAAGAACCTCCGGTAAAATTGTATCGGTGATCGAAATGGCAATAAAGGATGACATAACGTGGAGAACCATAATTGTTTATGTGTTTATCGTACTGTTCGGTTGTCTGATTCTGGCTAAAGCTTGTGCAGTGATGACTGTGGAAGGGGAAAAGTGGCGGAAGATGGCGTCGGCAAATGTGCCGGTGCAGCCTGTCAAAATAGAACCCAACCGGGGAGATATCTGGGCAGCCGACGGTCGGATTCTGGCGACCTCGGTTCCTTTTTATGAACTCCGTTTCGATCCTATTGCAGTGAATAAGAAAGTGTTCGATGCTGAAGTGGATAGTCTGGCTTTGTGTTTATCCCGGTTCTTTAAGGATGGAAGTAAGGCTTTTTATAAAGATAAGCTGGTGGGTGCCCGCAATCGGAAACCTCGTCCCGACCGTTATTTGCTGATCAATAAACGTAAAGTGAATCATAAGGAGTTGAAACAAATCCGTCAATTCCCGATTTTCCGTCTGGGAAAGAATAAAGGTGGTTTTCAGGCTATAGTCAATGACGAAAGATTACAGCCCCATGTGAATTTAGCCGGCCGGACGATCGGTTATCTGAACGAATCGGAAACCGGGGAGAGGGAAGGCCGGGTTGGGTTGGAAGCGACTTTTGAAAACCAGTTGAAGGGCGAATGCGGACAAGGGATAAAGCGGATGATGTCGGGTACCTGGATGATCATTACCCGTAAAGAACCTGTAGATGGACACGATGTCGTGACCACGATAGATGTGGATTATCAGGATATCGTGCAGCATGCCCTGAAAAAACAGATGGAGAAAAGCGAGGCGACACACGGTACGGCTATCCTGATGGAAGTGAAAACCGGGGATATCAAAGCAATCGCCAATCTGGCCAGAAAGGACGGGGTATATATCGAAAACCAGAATTTTGCTATCAGTGGTGCCGGTGAACCGGGATCTGTAATCAAAGCAGCGACTATGATCGCCTTGCTGGAGGACGGGTGTGTCACTCCTTACGATACGATCGACCTGGGTACTTCAGGGAGATATAAATTTTATGACCGTTATCTGACCGAATCGCATGATGGTTTAGGGAAAGTGACGGTAAAACAGATAATGGAAAAATCGTCGAACGGTATTGCGAAATTGGTGTATGATCATTATAAAGACCGGCCGGAGAAATTTGTAAACCGCTGGTATGCTATGGGGTTGGATAAGAAAACCGGTATTTGTCTGCCGGGAGAGATAGAGCCTTATATCAAATATCCCAAAGATAAAAGCTGGAGCGGTATCAGTTTGCCCTGGATGAGTATCGGGTATGAATTAAAAGTTACTCCTCTGCAGATTCTGGCTTTTTATAATGCCATAGCCAACGACGGTCAGCGGATGCGTCCGCGCCTGGTAAAAGAGATCCGGAACCGGGGAGAGGTAGTGGAATCCTTCGAGCCGGAGGAAGTCGGGGGAAGGATTTGTAGCCGGAAGACGTTGAACGAGGTAAAAGATATGTTGGAAGGAGTCGTCGAAAACGGTACGGCCCGGAATATTTATACGCCTAAATACCGGATCGCCGGTAAAACGGGTACAGCCCGTTTGGCAAGCGGGTCGAGCGGATATGGAGGTGGACGTTACCGGGCGAGCTTCGTGGGATATTTCCCTGCCGAACGGCCTTTGTATTCCTGTATTGTCGTGATCGATAATCCGACGAACGGTTATTATGCCACGACTGTATCGGCTCCGGTTTTCCGGGAAATTGCCGATAAGGTTTACTCTATGGCATACGTACAATACGGTAAACCCGAATATGAAGCGGATAAAACTTTGCCGGTATGTAAAAATGGCCTGAAAGAAGATTTTAGAACTATTTTCGATGAATTGGATATGGATATAGACGGAGTGAGGGATGCGGATGGTTCCGATTGGGTGGTCACGGCCAGCAACGAAGGGGAAAATATCGTGATCAAACCCCGGCGGATTTCCTATTCATCGGTGCCGAATGTGAAGGGGATGGGTTTGAGGGATGCACTGTACGTATTGGAAAATTCCGGTTTGAAAGTCGATTTTTCCGGTGCCGGAATGGTACAGCGGCAATCGCTCCAACCCGGGGCGGAAGTTCCCAAAGGGTCTTATATCCGGATTGAACTAAGATAAGAGATTAAATAACGCGGCCAGGGCTGCACAAAGAGATGAAGAAATTAAAGGAATTATTAAACGGAGTAAATGTCGGAAAAGTATATGGGGATACCGACCGGGAGATCGGACATATCCATTTCGATTCACGCAAAATCGAACCGGGAGATGTATTTATCGCTCAGAGAGGAGTCAATGCGGACGGACATGCTTTTATCGACAAAGCGTTGACCCGCGGGGCTGTTGCGGTAGTGTGTGAACAATTGCCGGAAAACAGACCGGAAGAGGTAACTTATATATGGACTGCAGATACCTCCGAGGCTTTGGGGGTAATGGCCGGGAATTACTGGGATAATCCTTCCCGGGAACTGAAACTGGTCGGGGTGACGGGGACAAACGGAAAGACGACGACGGCAACCTTGTTGTACGAACTGGTTCGATTGGCCGGAGAAAAGGCCGGACTGTTGTCGACGGTATGTAACTATATCGGGGAGGAAAAGATTCCGGCGACACATACAACTCCGGATGCGCTGTCTATCCAGGAATTATTACGGCGGATGGTAGATGCCGGATGCCGGTATTGTTTTATGGAAGCCAGTTCGCATGCGATCCATCAGAAAAGGATTGCCGGTCTGGATTTCGACGGGGCTATTTTTTCGAATATTACACACGATCATCTGGATTATCATAAAACATTCAAGGCTTATATCGAAGCGAAGAAAGCTTTTTTCGACCGTTTACCGGCCCATGCTTTTGCTTTGACCAATGCTGATGATAAAAATGGCCTGGTGATGTTGCAGAATACCAGAGCACACCGATATACCTATTCTTGCCGGACGATGGCTGATTTTACAGCTAAAGTGCTCGAGAAACATTTGGACGGAACCTTGCTCCGACTTGACGGGGAAGAAGTGTGGACCAAGTTTACCGGTGATTTCAACGCTTACAATCTGTTAGCAGTATATGCTGCTGCCCGTTTGTTGGGGTTCCCGAAAGAGAACGTGTTGGAATATGTGAGTTTGCTGGTGCCGGTGTCCGGACGTTTCGAAACTTTGATTTCGACCGAAGGAGTGATGGCGGTGGTCGATTATGCCCATACTCCGGATGCTGTAGAGAATGTATTGTCGACGATTTGCGGATTGAAGGGCAGAGATAATCAGGTGATTACCGTTGTGGGAGCCGGAGGCGACCGCGATAAGACCAAACGTCCGGAGATGGCTGATGCAGCTTGCCGTTATAGTGATCATGTCATCCTCACTTCCGATAATCCGCGGAGTGAAGATCCCGAACAGATCATCCGTGATATGCTGACCGGAGTGAAAGAAGGATTTCAGTACCGGGTAGAAGCCATTACCGACCGGAAAGAGGCTATCCGGAAAGCGATTGGTATGGCTTCAAAAGGAGACATCATATTGGTTGCCGGTAAAGGACATGAAAATTATCAGGAAGTGAAAGGAGTAAAACACCACTTCGACGATAAGGAAGTTATCCGGGAGATTTTTGATCTCTCTAATCGCTAATTCCTAACTTTTAAACGTAATGTTGTATCATTTATTTCAATATTTAGAGAGTTTTGATTTTCCGGGAGCCGGGGTGTTTCAATACATCACTTTTCGCTCGGCCTGTGCTATTATTTTGTCCTTGATCATTGCCACCGTGGTGGGGAAAAGAGTGATCCGGATGCTGCAGAGACAGCAGATCGGGGAGGAAATCCGTGATTTGGGTTTGCAGGGCCAGATGGAGAAGAAAGGAACGCCGACGATGGGGGGGATCATTATTTTACTGGCTATCCTGATTCCGGTACTTTTGTTCGCCCGTTTGGATAATGTCTATATCCAACTGATGATTATTTCGACAATATGGTTGGGATTGATCGGTTTCGCCGATGACTATATCAAAGTATTCCGGAAGCATAAGGAAGGGTTGAAAGGCCGTTTCAAAGTGATCGGACAAGTAGGGCTCGGATTGATTGTCGGACTGACCCTCTATATGAATGATGAGGTCGTCGTCCGGGAGAGGGCTGCGGTGAGTGAAATCGGTGTGGTGACCAGTACGGTGGATGAAGGATTTTCTGCCGAGGGTACCCAGCAGGTCCGTACGAAAGATATCAAATCGACAAAAACAACTATTCCTTTTTTTAAAGATAACGAGTTCGATTATGCCTGGTTTACTTCTTTTGCGGGAAAATATGCCGACGAGCTGGGGTGGCTGTTGTTTGTTTTGGTTACTATTTTTATCATTACAGCTGTGTCGAATGGGGCGAATCTGACCGATGGTCTGGATGGTCTGGCTACCGGAACGTCGGCGATTATCGGAGCGACGCTGGGAATCCTGGCCTATGTGTCGGGGAATATGGTCTATGCCGATTATCTGAATATCATGTACATTCCGCATTCCGGAGAATTGGTGGTATTCGGTTCTGCCTTTATCGGAGCGACGATCGGGTTTTTGTGGTATAACTCTTATCCGGCCCAGGTGTTTATGGGGGATACCGGAAGTCTGGCATTGGGAGGGATCATTGCCGTTTTCGCTATTATCATTCATAAAGAATTATTGATACCGGCTTTGTGCGGGATTTTCCTGATGGAGAATCTGTCTGTCGTGATGCAGGTCAGTTATTTTAAATATACGAAAAGGAAATTCGGAGAAGGAAGAAGGATTTTTTTGATGGCACCTCTACATCATCATTTCCAAAAGAAAGGTATACCCGAACCTAAGATTGTTACCCGCTTTTGGATTATAGGTATTATTCTGGCGGTGGTGACGATTGTGACGCTGAAGATAAGGTAGAAAGTAAAAGGCTGAAAGGCTAAAAGGCTAAAAGCGATAAGCTATAAGCTGAAGGCTGGAAGTTATGGGATAGAAGGAGGGGAAAGAAAGAGAGGAAAATAAATATAAAAATTGAAGTTTATGAAATTGGTGGTTTTAGGAGGGGGAGAAAGTGGGGTCGGTGCAGCCTTGTTGGGCCGTCATTTAGGATATGAAGTATTTTTGTCGGATAAGGGAAAATTGGCTGAATCTTATCGGGACGAATTGATTACACACCGGATTGCGTTTGAAGAAGGGCAGCACTCGATGGATCGGATTTTTGCTGCTGAATTGGTGGTAAAGAGTCCTGGGATTCCCGATACGGTGCCGATGGTCGTAGCTCTGCGCGAAAGGGGGATCGAGGTGATTTCGGAAATCGAATTTGCCGGCAGGCATACGGAGGCGAAAATGGTGTGTATTACCGGGAGCAATGGGAAAACGACGACTACCTTGCTGACTTGTCATATTTTGACTACAGCGGGGATCGATGCCGGATTAGCCGGAAATGTGGGGCGTAGTCTGGCTGCACAGGTGGCAGAGGATGCACATCCGCTGTATGTCGTCGAGCTTTCGAGTTTTCAGCTCGACGGGATGTTTGATTTCCGGGCGGATATTGCCGTTCTGACGAATATAACCCCGGATCATTTGGATCGGTACGACCATAAATTCGAAAATTATATCGATTCGAAGTTCCGGATACTGAATAATATGCGTCCTCAGGATTTGTTTATTTACGGTTTGGATAGCGAGGCGGTAGGGCATAGACTCCGGCAGGTGAGAGTTGTACCCCGGATGGCCGGATTTATTTATGCTGACCGGAGTATATGGGAGAAAAATACATGTCGAAGCGGTGCCTGGATGGAAGGAGAAGAGGTGGTCGTGCAGTTGGAAAACCGGCAGTTCCGGATCGCCAAACAGGAGATCAGTATTCAGGGGAGACACAATGTCTATAATGCGATGGCTGCGATTCTGGCTTGTATGCAGGTCGGTGTTTCGGACGAAAAAATCGCTGAAGGATTGCGGACCTTCCCGCAGGTGGAACATCGGCTCGAAACCGTACGGGTTGTGGAGGGGGTGACTTATATCAACGACTCGAAAGCCACCAATGTCGATTCTGCCTGGTATGCCTTGGATAGTATGACTACTCCGGTGATTTGGATTGCCGGAGGTACGGATAAAGGAAATGATTACAGTGTCTTGTTCGATCTGGTACGTCAAAAAGTCAAAGTGTTGATTTGTATGGGCGTGGATAACCGGAAATTGATCGATAATTTTTCCGGAATTTGTCAGGTAGTCGATACACATAGTTTGAAAGATGCGCTGGCAGCTGCCCGGCAGTATGCGGTGGAAGGAGATACGGTTCTGCTTTCTCCCTGTTGTGCCAGCTTCGATCTGTTTAAAAATTACGAAAACCGCGGCGAACTTTTTAAAGCTGCCGTAAAAGAGCTGTAGGAAATTGTGAACTGAAATCTGGATTCGATTGAAATGAACGACTGGAAAGAAAAAATAGCATTTAAGGGAGATAAGATTCTCTGGTATATCGTTATCATGCTGATGATCGCTTCTGTCATGGTGGTGTATTCCTCTACAGGACGTCTGGCTTATAACGAGAAGGCGGGGAATACGTTTTTCTATCTGATCAAGCAATTATTTTTGATCGGAGGCTGTTTTGGAGTGATGTTTATCGTACAGTCGATTCATTACCGGTATTTTTATAAATATGCCGGAGTGTTGTTGTTCGTATCTATGATTTTATTGGTTTGTGCAGCCTTTGGGGGTACGAATATCAACGGAGCCGGGCGATGGATCCGTTTGCCTTTGATCGGTCTTACTTTTCAGCCTTCCGAGCTGGCGAAAATCGCTATCATGATGTTTACAGCCCGGATTTTGTCCGAGGCTCAGACCGACACGCATTGTGACGATAGTGTTTTACAGAAGTTTCTGCTTTTTGTGGGACCGGTGATTTTGTTGATTTTTATGGATAATTTCTCTACCTCGGCTTTGATCGGGGCAGTATGTTTTATCCTGTTTATGATAGCCCGGATGCGCTGGCGGTTGTTGGCGATGACCTTGGGAACCGCTTTGGCGGCGATTGCTTTGGTGTTGATTCTGGGAATTTATATACCTCAGGTGCAAAAATGGGGACGGATCGGTACGATGGTTAACCGTATTACAGATTTTGCCAAAGGCGGAGAGGATGGAGACGGTTATTCCTATCAGTCGGTACAGGCTCGTATTGCGGTGGCTAAGGGGGGATTGATGGGGAGCGGACCCGGTAACAGTACGCAGCGTAATTTTTTGCCTCACCCTTATTCCGATTTTATTTATGCTATTGTGATTGAAGAATACGGATTGGGAGGCGGTGCTTTCATCATGTTGCTGTATGCGGTGATTTTGTTCCGGGTAGGAGTGATCGGGCGAAAGAGCATGAGGAAGGAAGTGTTGAATGATCGGGGTATGCCGGATATTTTTCCGGCTTTGCTGGTTGTCGGTTTAGGGTTGACGATCGTTTTACAGGCAATGATCAATATGGGAGTCTGTGTGGGGTTATTACCGGTGACCGGACAGACCTTGCCTTTGGTGAGTATGGGAGGTACGTCGCTTTTGTTTACCAGTGCAGCTTTCGGTGTGATTCTCAGTATTGCCCATACCTTTTCACCGGAGGGTGAAAAGGAAGAGAGCGAACGGCTGAAGATGAAAAGTGAAAAACAGGGGCGGAAGAACAGACGGGAAGAATACGAACCCGAGGAAGTGCTGGTCGATGAAGTGGAAGATGGGGAATTGCCGGAGATGCAACCCCGGACCGTAACGCCTCCGACAGGAAGACGGCGGGGGAGAAAACCGGCAGAGTACGACGAAGATCGGGATTTCGATATTCTCGGTGAGGAAGGAATCGGAGAGATCAGGGACGAGCTGGAAAGTGAAGGCCGGGAAGTATTGAATGAGCTGAAGCGAAGGGGAAGATAAATTGGAAGTTTATAAATTTAAGTTATATACGGATTTTTGATTTGAAGATAGATTAATACTTTTGTGATATGAAAAGAGTGATTGTTAGCGGAGGAGGTACCGGAGGACATATCTTTCCGGCGTTGTCGATTGCGAATGCATTGAAGCGGTTGCAACCGGATATCGAGATTTTGTTTGTCGGGGCCGAGGGGAAGATGGAGATGGAAAAAGTGCCTGAAGCGGGTTATCGCATCGAAGGATTACCGGTGAGGGGACTAAAACGTAAACTGACTCTGGAAAATGTGAAAGTATTGTATAATCTTTGGAAGAGTCTGCGTAAAGCCAGAAAGATTATCCGGGAGTTTAAACCCGATGCTGTGGTGGGAGTCGGTGGATATGCCAGTGGGCCGATCGGACGGGTAGCTGCAGAAGCAGGTATTCCTTTGATTTTGCAGGAACAGAATTCCTATGCAGGGGTGACGAATAAACTACTGGCGAAAAAAGCTTGTAAGATTTGTGTGGCTTATGAAGGGATGGAGCGTTTTTTTGAAAAAAAGAAAATTATCTTTACCGGTAACCCGGTGCGGAAAGATCTGTTACAGGCCCGGGAAATCAGGGCTGAAGGAATAGAATTCTATGGACTGGATGCCTCGAAGAAGACGATATTGGTGACCGGAGGAAGCTTGGGTGCCGGCACATTGAATAAAGCGGTGATGCGTTGTTTAAAGGATATAGGGCAGTGGCAAGAGGTACAGGTATTGTGGCAGTGTGGTAGTTATTATTATGAGGATCTGAAAAAACAGCTGGACGGTAAATTACCGGAAAATGTAAAATTACTGGCTTTCCTGAAGCGGATGGATTTGGCTTATGCTGCTGCGGATATTGTCGTTGCCCGTGCCGGAGCAGGGACAATATCCGAACTTTGCTTATTGGAAAAAGCGGCGGTATTGATTCCTTCGCCTAATGTGGCAGAAGATCATCAGACAAAGAATGCTATGGCGCTGGTCGATAAAGGGGCTGCTGTCATGATCAGGGATACGGAAGCTGAAGAACGGTTGGAACAGGTGCTCACCGGTTTGCTATCGGATGAAAAACAACGGAAAGAGCTGGAAAAGCATATAGCGAAATTGGCTATCCGGGATTCGGATGAGCAGATTGCGAGAGAAATATTGAAGGTGATCGGCTAAGTGTTTGAAAATAGTATGGTTGAGTTAGAACAGACGATAAAAAACGTTTATTTCCTGGGTATCGGAGGAATAGGTATGAGTGCTTTGGCCCGTTATTTTAAGGCTAAAGGGTACAAAGTGGCCGGTTATGACCGGACTCTTTCGGCATTGACTCAAAAAATGCAGGCTGAAGAAGAAATCCGGATTAATTATATCGATGAAGAGGAAGAGATTCCGGCTGAATTCCGGGATAAAACGACGACGTTGGTGGTATATACTCCGGCGATACCCGGGGATAACCGGCAACGGGCTTATTTCGTAGGGGCGGGTTTCGATTTGCATAAACGGGCGGAGGTCCTGGGTATGATTTCCCGGAAAGGAAAGGCGATCTGTGTAGCCGGTACACATGGGAAAACGACGGTATCTACGCTGACTGCCTTTTTGTTAAAAAATTCAACCGTAGGATGTAATGCTTTTTTGGGCGGAATAGCGGCGAATTTTGGAACTAATCTATTGCTGGATCGTAATTCTTCGTATATCGTTATCGAAGCAGATGAATTCGACCGTTCGTTTTTACATCTGAGTCCGGAAATAGCGGTAATCACGGCAATGGATGAAGATCATTTGGATATCTATGAGAATAAAGCCAATCTGTTGGAGGCTTTCGAAGCATTTGCCGGACAAGTGAACCCACAGGGCGGGAGACTGTTTCTGAAAAAAGGATTGCAGTTGAAGCAGACGCAGGTAACCGGTTATTACGGCGTAGAGGTGAAAGCCGATTGTTATGCCGATGGGTTGAGGATCGAACAGGGACGTTATGTATTCGATTATCATGGGCGTGGGGTAGATATCGAAGGATTGATACTGGGAATACCGGGGCGGTTGAATGTTGAAAATGCAACGGCAGCCATCACGTTGGCTTTGGAAGCCGGAGTACAGCCTGAGGAAATCCGCAGGGCACTGCCTGACTTTAAGGGAGTAGCCCGGCGTTTTAATATACAAGTGTATACTGAAAAGACCATTTATATCGACGATTACGCTCATCATCCGCGGGAGATTGAGGCATCTCTTTCTTCCATTCGGGAGATGTGGCCGGCTAAGAGGTTGACGGTGGCCTTTCAGCCTCATCTGTACTCGCGTACAAATGATTTTTACCCGGAATTCGCAAAGAGTTTGAATCTTGCAGATCAAGTGATCTTGCTGGATATTTATCCCGCACGGGAGCAACCGATTCCGGGTGTGACGTCGAAATTGATTGCCGATCGGTTGACTGTTCCATTTGTACGGGTGACGAAGGAAGAGTTCCCGGAGTACGTGAAGGAAAACGTGAAGGAGGGGATTTTTATGACAGTGGGAGCCGGAGATATAGACCGGTTTATTCCGGTTTTTACGGAGATGTTTAATCATCCGGATTGTTGATCCGGGTTGCAGGTCGAACCTGCGGTTCTGCAAGTTGCAAGTTACAGGTTGGGTGCAACCGGTAGAAAGAAATTTGATTCAACCTGTTATTTGAAACGAGAAACTTTATTTATAGCCTAAAAATAGAATGAAACGCATTTTACCTTACATATTATCTTGCATTTT
>ERZ839741.3710-NODE-3710-length-11738-cov-3.499272_pt1 | contig 11738 bp, 8 predicted proteins | sample MGYA00519880_ERZ839741 | MGnify/ENA primary metagenome ERZ839741 (study PRJEB31850, sample SAMEA3708851) | human gut metagenome | biome: human gut; feature: human-associated habitat; material: faeces | place: China | collected 2014 ... | reverse complement strand
CCAGCAATAATTCCAGCGGGCCGTCAAAATCTTCCAGATGGAAGGTCAATTCCTCGGTGACAGCCATGGCTTACACCACCGTCCCTGTCATGACAAAGTAGGCCGAGTATGCGATCTTGTCGATGTATCCGGTGCCCAGGCTCAGCAGATCCCACACAGCATTGTTCAGGTAATACAGCGGGGTATCCAGCAGGCCCATCCACACCGCCGCCAGCAGCGCGATCATGATATAGCGCTCGTACTTCATCAGGCCGAAGTACGCCCGCTGGGGCAGCGCCACCAGCAGGATGCGGCTGCCGTCCAGCGGCGGCACCGGGATAAAGTTGAACACCGCCAGGCTCACGTTCATCAGCACCATATACTGGAGGAAGTAGGCCAGGTAGTAGGTGGCCTGGTTTACCGGAGCCCAGTAGTACATCACCTTCCACAGCACCATGGCAAGATAAGCCAGCACAATGTTGGCCACCGGGCCCGCCAATGCGGTGAGGGCCATGCCCCACTTGGGGTTTTTGAAGTTGCGGGGGTTGGTGGAGACCGGCTTTGCCCAGCCCACGCCCGCAAACACCATGCACAACGTGCCCAGCAGGTCAAAATGAGCAAACGGATTCAGCGAAAGGCGGCCTTCGCGTTTGGCGGTGGGGTCCCCCAGCAGCCAGGCAGCCAGCGCATGGCCGGCTTCATGGAACGGGATGGCCACCAGTGCCACCAGCGCGCGGACGAGATAATAGGTTGCCCGTGTCATAAGCATCTCCTGAAAAACAACATTTTCTATTATAATACTATCTTTTGACCGGTTGAGCAACCCTTGCTGCAAAAGATTGGAAAAAGATGACGGAAATTTTGAAAAAAGACTTGCATTTTGCCCGCATCTCTGGTAAAATAGTCAAGCTGATTATTTTGATTCCTTACTTCACTCTAGGAGGTGCAAGTACCATGGCTAAGTGTGAATGCTGCGGCAAGGGCGTTACCTTTGGTATTAAGGTCTCTCACTCCCATCGCCGTTCCAACCGTACCTGGAAGCCGAATGTCCGTCGTGTCAAGGCGGTCGTGGAGGGCTCTCCCAAGTATGTCTACGCATGCTCCCGTTGCCTGCGCGCTGGCAAAGTTACCCGCGCTGTCTAATTTGGTGTATGTGGCCGGTCACTTTGTCGAGTGGCCGGCTTTTTTTGTTGCCTTAAAGGAGATGAACGCATGGCTCTTCCCACCGATCCCATCATGCTGCTGAGCGTGGTGAACCTCAAACTCCGGGATTATTTCAAAAACCTCGATGCTTTGTGCGAAGATCTGGACGTCGACAAGACTGATCTGTGTGCAAAGCTGCGTGCCGTCGGCTACGAGTACGACGCACAGCGCAACCAGTTTGTCTGATTTATCCTGAAACGCTACTGCCGGCTGGACGTGCAGCGACTGTGCGCCGGGGCCGGATCATGATAAAAAAGGAGTGCTTGATTGATTATGATGCAGGGTACCTATTACAAAGAGTGGAGCAGTGTGCTGAACCGCGAGATGGAGTTTAAGGTATATGGCAGCGCCGGTGTGCCGGTGCTGGCTCTGCCCGCCCGCGGCGGCCGCTTTTTCGACTGGGAGAACAACGGCATGCCGGACGCCATTGCCCAGCTGCTGAACGAGGGCAAGATCCAGCTGTTCTGCGCCGACAGCGTGGACGGCGAAGGTGTGCTGAACGGGGATCTGCCGCTGCGCCGCCGGGCCGAGGCACAGGAGAAGTATTTTGTTTACCTGACTGCCGAGCTGGCTCCCCGCATCCTGGCCCTGAACAAGGCCGAGAAGGGCACCAAGATCTGGTGCGCCGGTGTGGATCTGGGCGCTTATCAGGCCGTGAACTGCCGTCTGCGCCGCCCCAACCTGTTTGCCGGTGCCGTGGGCATGGGCGGCATCTACGACCTGAGCCGCTTCTGGGGTGCCGAGAACGACGATCTGGTGCTGCGCTGCTCTCCCCTGCTGTACCTGCAGGAGAACGGCATCGCCAACAAGCTGGCACTGGTCAAGGCCGAGGAAAACAGTCTCATCCTCTGCGCCGGTCAGGGTGCCTATGAGGATGACGCCAAGGCCGACACCCAGGCACTGGCCGATGTGCTGCAGGCCCAGAGCCTGCCCGCTCATCTGGAAGTGTGGGGTGGCGACGTGTCCCACGACTGGTACTGGTGGGGCAAGATGTGGAGCCTGTTTGCTCCGCGCATTCTGGAAAAGTAACTTTATCACGGTTCTGTGTGAGGGAAAGCCTGCGGGTTTTCCCTCTTTTTTCTTTTATTTCAAATTCCTACTTGATTTGTCGGATATGGTGTGGTATACTCCTGTTGGAAGCAAAAGATACCCCCAAGGGGTTTGCGAAAGGAGCCTGCATCATGGAATCCACCGAAAAGAAGCCCTGCTGTTGCTGCAGCAAGTGCTGTTACAGGTAAGATTTCAGGCCCTGAAGAATTAGGACTATAGGAGGTATAATATGAAGGCAGAAGGAAGAGTATTCAAATTTGGAAGCAATGTAGATACAGACGTTATTATACCGGCTAGATACCTAAATGTACCTGATCCGGCAGAATTAGCAAAACATTGCATGGAAGATATTGACAAGGAATTTGTAAATAAAGTAAGTGAAGGTGACATTATTGTTGCTGATAAGAATTTTGGTTGTGGTTCATCAAGAGAACATGCACCAATAGCTATTAAGGCGGCAGGTGTTAGTTGTGTAATTGCAGAAACATTTGCAAGAATTTTTTATCGTAACGCAATTAATATTGGTTTACCTATTATTGAATGCCCTGAGGCAGCAAAGAACATAGAAGAAGGAAATGAAATTGAAGTAGACTTTGATAGTGGTAAGATTTATAACAAAACAAAGAATGAAGAATATCAAGGTCAGGCTTTCCCTGAATTTATGCAGAAAATTATTTCAAATGGCGGACTAATTAACTATATTAATAATAAATAGAAAACGAGGAGAGACTATGAAAGAGATACTTTATAAGAGCACAAGAGGTACAGGAGAAACATTAAAGGCATCTGAAGCAATTTTAAAGGGATTAGCTGATGATGGAGGATTATTTGTACCAACAGAAATCCCAAAACTTGAAGCAACAATTGATGAGTTATCAAAGATGACATATCAGCAGGTTGCTTATGAAGTAATGAAGTTATTCTTTACTGATTTTACAGAAGAAGAATTAAAGAATTGTATTACAAAAGCCTATGATTCAAAGTTTGACACAGAAGAAATTGCACCTTTAGCAGAAGTAGATGGCGCATATTATCTTGAGTTATTCCATGGAAAGACAATTGCTTTTAAGGATATGGCATTATCAATTTTGCCACATTTACTTACAACTTCAGCTAAGAAGAACAACGTAAAAAATGAAATTGTTATCTTAACAGCAACATCAGGTGATACAGGAAAGGCTGCCATGGCAGGTTTTGCTGATGTAGAAGGAACAAGAATTATTGTTTTCTATCCTCATGGTGGTGTAAGTAAGGTACAGGAAAAGCAGATGGTTACACAGAAAGGTAATAACACATACGTTGTTGCAATTGAAGGAAACTTTGACCAGGCTCAAAGTGGTGTAAAGGCAATTTTCGGAAATAAAGAATTAGCTAAGGAAATGGATGAAAAAGGCTTCCAGTTCTCATCAGCTAACTCAATTAACATTGGTCGTCTTGTACCACAGGTTGCTTACTATGTATACGCTTATGCAAAATTATATGCAGAAGGTAAGCTTGCAAAAGATCAGAAGATGAATGTAGTTGTCCCTACAGGAAACTTTGGTAATATTTTAGCAGCATACTATGCAAAGAACATGGGACTTCCAATTGCTAAATTAATTTGTGCTTCAAATGAAAATAAAGTATTATTTGATTTCTTTAAGACAGGTGAATATGACAAGAACAGAGATTTCATTCTTACAACATCACCTTCAATGGATATTTTAATTTCAAGTAACCTTGAAAGATTAATTTACAAAATTGCAGGAAACAGTTCAGAAAAGAACAGTGAATTAATGAATGATCTTGCTACAAAAGGTAAATATACAATCACTGATGAAATGAAAGCAGAACTTGATGACTTCTACGGCAATTACGCTACAGAAGAAGAAACTGCAAAGGTAATTAAGGACACGTACGAAAAAACAGGTTATGTAATGGATACACATACAGCTGTAGCTGCAAGTACATATAAGAAATATGTTGCAGAAACAAATGATGATGCGGTAACTGTTATTGCTTCAACAGCAAGTCCATTTAAGTTTGCAAGAAGCGTTATGGATGCTATTAATCCTGAATACGATAAGCTTGATGATTTTGAATTAATCGATGAATTAAGCAAGATTGCAAACGTTAAGATTCCAAATGCAATTGAAGAAATCAGAAACGCAGAAGTTCGTCACAACAACTTAGTTGAAGTTGATGGAATGGAAGCTATAGTTAAGAAATTTTTAAATATTTAATTTTATAGCATACTCGGATATGCTAATAGAAATAAGAGCATGTTAAGGTGAATGGTGTATTTGCTTTAATATGTTCTTATTTTTTCGCAACAAAGAGAATGGGTAAATTTTAATTGGGGTAGTAAAAACAAGGTAAATTTGCTATAATTATAAGACTGTTATTTCGTGTATAGAGGAGATTAAAATGAATAATTTTTTTGGTATGTTATCAAGAATGAAATACATTAACCGTTGGGGATTAATGCGCAATAATATAAATGAAAATATTGCAGAGCACAGTTTACAGGTTGCTATCATTGCTCATGGCCTTGCAGTTATTGGAAATAAGCGCTTTGGCAGAAATTTAAATGCTGAACATATAGCCATGATGGGAATAATGCATGATACCACAGAAATTATAACAGGTGATTTACCTACTCCAATAAAATATTATGCACCTGAAATTAGGGATGCATACAAGAAAGTAGAAAACATAGCAGCAAATCAACTTCTAAAGGAATTACCGGAAGATATGCAGGAAGCATATGAGGATATATTAATCGAAGATGATTCTATCGAGTGGAAATATGTTAAGGCGGCTGACAAGCTATCAGCATATATTAAATGTATAGAAGAAAAAAATACCGGCAATACAGATTTTGCTAAGGCAGAAGATACAATAAGAAAAGCCTTAGAGGATATGCAAATGGAAGAGATAGATGTTTTTATTGAAGAATTTCTTCCGGCGTATGTAATGACTTTAGATGAGATTAATAAGTAGTTAATGAAATAGGAGAAATAATGAAAAAAGCAGTATTCATTGCGGAAAAACCAAGTGTTGCCGCCGAATTTGCAAAAGCATTAAAATTAAATACAACAAGAAAAGATGGCTATATGGAAAGCAATAATGCAATAGTCACCTGGTGCGTAGGTCATTTGGTGACAATGAGCTATCCGGAAGTCTATGATGAAAAATATAAAAAATGGAATTTAAGAGATTTGCCTTTTATTCCAACAGAGTGGAAATATGAAGTTATCCCATCTGTAAAGAAACAGTTTGAAATAGTCAAAACAATTCTTAATCGTGATGATGTTGAGACGATTTATGTTTGTACCGACTCGGGACGAGAGGGAGAATATATTTACAGATTAGTTGCACAGGAAGCAGGGGTAAAAGATAAGTCAGAGAAGAGAGTTTGGATTGATTCCCAGACTGAGGAAGAAATTCTACGTGGTATAAAAGAGGCAAAAGACTTAAAGGAATACGACAATCTCTCAGATGCAGCATATTTAAGAGCAAAAGAAGATTATTTAATGGGAATTAATTTTTCCAGATTACTTACATTAAAATATGGAAATTCAATTCAAAATTATTTAAAAGACGGTTGGAAATCCATAAATGTTGGTAGAGTAATGACTTGTGTGTTAGGGATGATCTGTAACAGGGAACGTGAAATAAGAGGGTTTGAGAAAACTCCTTTTTACAGAGTTATGGCACAAACTGACATTGCAGGCAGAATAATAGATACAGAATGGAAAGCTGTTAAAGGTTCAAAGTTTTTCGAATCGCCATTACTTTACAAAGAAAATGGATTTAAAGAAAAAACTACGGCAGTGGCGTTAATTGAGGCTTTAGAAAAACATGGCCCAATGGAGCTTGAAAACAGTGATTTGGCTAATGAACTTAATGTAAAGCCACCATATCCTCTTGAAATGACAATTAAGTCAATTACAATGAAGGATGAAAAAAAGCAGGCCCCGTTATTATATAATCTTGCTGAATTACAAAACGATTGTTCAAAAATGTTTAAGATTAGCCCTGATGAAACTTTAAATGTTGTTCAGCAGCTATATGAGGCTAAACTTGTTACATATCCAAGAACAGATGCAAGAGTTTTATCAACGGCTGTTAGTAAGGAAATTTCAAAAAACATAAGTGGTTTACAAAATTATGGTCCTTGTAGTGGTTTTGCAAAAAAAATATTGCAGGCAGGCTCTTACAAAGGTTTGGAGAAAACAAAATATGTTGATGATAAAAAGATTACAGACCATTATGCCATAATTCCTACAGGTCAGGGATTGAACGGTTTAGCTAAACAAAAAGGCATAAATCAAAAAGTTTATATGGTTATTGTAAGAAGATTTTTAAGTATTTTTTATCCACCGGCAATTTACAAGAAGGCTACATTAATAGGCATAATGCCTGGAACATATACAGATGAAACTACTACAACAGAGCAGTTTTCATCTAATTTCAAGATACTTGTACAAAAAGGATACTTTGAAATTGTAGGTGTTCCAAAAGAAAAAAAGAAAGCCGAAGCAAAATCAAAAGATAATAAAGAAAAAGCTAGTGAAAACAACGAAAATGAAGCTAGTGAAAATCAAGGAAAAAATCTTGATGAAGAATTCTTTAATTTATTGTATAATATGAAGAAGGGTGACAAAATACCAATTACACAATGCAATATTAAGGAAGGTGAAACAACACCACCTAAGCGATATACGTCAGGTTCTTTAATTTTGGCTATGGAAAATGCAGGCCAGTTAATTGAAGATGAAGATTTAAGAGCACAGATAAAAGGTTCAGGAATTGGCACAAGTGCAACAAGAGCTGAAATTATTAAGAAACTGACGAATATTAAATATATTGCATTAAACAAAAAGACACAGGTTATAACACCTACTCAATTAGGTGAAATGATATTTGGCGTTGTTCATGGCTCAATTAAGTCATTACTTAATCCGGAATTGACAGCAAGTTGGGAATTAGGTTTAACTCAGGTTGCAGAAGGAAAGATAACGGCAGATGAGTATATGGATAAATTAGACAGCTTTATTAAGGGAAGATTCAAGAATGTAATTAACCTTAATAACGCAGGTCAAATGGTTAGTTATTATAACTATGTGGCGCAATTTTATAGGAGGAAAAAATAATGTGCGGAATAGTTGGATATATTGGTGAAAGAGATTGTACAGAGGTACTTTTGAATTCATTATCAAAATTAGAATATAGAGGATATGATTCAGCAGGAATTGCTGTATTTGAAAATGGAAATATAACGGTAGAAAAATCAAAAGGTGAGTTAGCTAATCTTAGAAAAAAAATAGAAGAAGACCATAAGCCTGATGGACATTGTGGAATTGGTCATACAAGATGGGCTACACATGGTGAACCATCAGATATTAATTCACATCCACATGGAAGTAAGAGAGTATCTATTGTACACAATGGTATTATTGAAAACTACAAGGATATTAAGAAATTCCTTATTGGAAAGGGATATTCATTTATTAGTGAAACAGACACAGAAACAGTTGCAAAATTATTAGATTACTACTATGAAGGTGATCCTATAGATGCAATTATTAAGACTTTAAATGACATAAGAGGAGCTTATGCTTTAGGAATTTTATTTAAGGATTTTCCTGATAAAATATTTGCAGTTAGAAAAGACAGCCCATTAATTATTGGTGTTGGTGATGAAGAAAACTTTATAGCATCTGATGTGCCTGCAATTTTACAGTACACAAGAAAGTATTATCTTCTTGATGAGAATGAAATTGCAACAATTAAGGCAGACAGAGTTGAATTCTGTGATATACACAAACAGGAAATTGTAAAAGAAGTAAAAGTTTCAGATTTAGATATGGATGCTGCTGAAAAAGGTGGATATGAACATTTTATGTTAAAAGAAATCCACGAACAGCCAACTGCAGTTAAGACTACAATTGCACCAAGAATTGTTAATGGAATGCCTGATTTGTCAGAATGTGGTTTAACAGATGAAATGTTAAAGAATTACAGAAAAATATTTGTTGTTGCATGTGGTACAGCATGCCATGCAGGTATGGTTGGAAAATATGTTATTGAGAAATTAGCAAGAACAGAAGTAACTGTTGATATTGCATCAGAATTCAGATATAGAGATCCAATCGTAACACCTGAAGATTTAGTAATTGTAATTTCACAGTCAGGTGAAACAGCAGATACAAAGGCAGCCTTAAAATTAGCAAAAGAAAGAGGTGCAAAAGTATTAGCTATTGTTAATGTAAAAGGCTCTTCAATTGCAAGAGATGCAGACATGGTTCTTTACACACATGCAGGTCCTGAAATTTCAGTTGCATCAACAAAGGCATTTTCAGTGCAGATGGCAGTTATGTATTTGTTAGCATTTGAAATGGCTTATGCAAAGGGATGCATTGACAAGGAAGAATGTATGAGACTTACAAAGGAATTATCAGATATACCTGATGTAATCGAAGAAACAATGAAGTGTGCTGACAGATGTCAGTATGTTGCAAGTAAGTTAGTAACAGCAACAAGCTTATTATATATCGGTCGTGGACTTGATTATACATTAAGTATGGAGGGTTCACTTAAATTAAAAGAAATTTCATATATTCATTCAGAAAGTTATGCTGCAGGAGAATTAAAACATGGTACTATCTCATTAGTAACTGATCAGATGCCTGTAATTAGTGTTGCAACACAGAGCGAATTACTTGAAAAAATGGTAAGTAATATTGTAGAAGTAAAATCAAGAGATGCTTTCACTATTACAGTAACAAAAGAAGGAACAGAATTTAGTGAAGGTGTTATGGATGAGGTTATAGAAATACCTGCTTTAGAAGATATTCTAATGCCATTAGTAACTGTAATACCACTTCAGTTAATTGCATACTATACAACAGTATTAAAAGGCTTAAATGTAGATAAACCAAGAAACCTTGCAAAATCAGTAACTGTAGAATAATCGCGAACACATTAAGCGATACAAAAACAAAATGGAAGAGCATTTGCAAGTTTACTTGCAAATGCTATTTCATTTTTGTTTTTACAGCGCGCATGCGCGCGTGGTTATTGAAAAAGAATTGTTAATACAATTCTTTTCAATAACAATCGCTTAATGTAAGTAGATTTAAACATCTATTAAGCGATTAAAACTAATCGCTTAATGCAAACAGATTTGCAAAATATTAAGCGATAACAATCGCTTAATATTAATGGAAAGAAAGGAGACAATATGTACACAATAAAAGACATGTACGATTTAAACGAAACAATCGCATCAGATTTATTTATAAACAAAACATATCCATGGGAGGTTCTTGGTGACATCGAGCAGTTTATTTTAAAATTAGGCCCAACACTTCCACAGGATGAATTCGACCATCCTGAAGAAAATATTTGGATTCACAAATCAGTAACAGTAGCAAAAACTGCTACATTAAACGGTCCATTAATTATTGATGCAGATACAGAGGTAAGACCGGGAGCTTTTATTAGAGGAAAAGCAATTGTTGGAAAAAACTGCGTTGTAGGTAACTCAACAGAATTAAAGAATGTTGTTTTATTTAATACAGTACAGGTTCCGCATTATAACTATGTTGGAGACAGTATTTTAGGAACACATTCACATATGGGAGCAGGTTCAATTACATCAAATGTAAAATCTGATAAAACATTAGTTGTTGTCAAAGGAAAAGATGAACAAATTGAAACTGGTTTAAAGAAGTTTGGGGCAATGCTTGGCGATTACGTTGAAGTAGGTTGTAACTCTGTTTTAAATCCGGGAACTGTAATTGGCAGACATTGTAATATTTATCCATTGTCAAGTGTAAGAGGTGTAATTCCTGAGAATCATATATTTAAAAATAAAGATGAAATAGTTGAAAAAAATTAGAAAAAAACTATATTTTGTAAAATAAAAATTATTGCAAAATTGTTTTCAGTAGACTATAATAATCTTACCTGAGATGTTGGTTTGAAACCTGTTAATTTTGAACCTACAGTTTGATTAAAGGGATTCCTATATCTCTAAAGGGATGTCAAGCCTCCTTGTGAGTGGAAGGCAGTAACTTTAGATGCGGTTGCCCACCTGGCGTTTGCTAGGACTCAAAACACAGGACGGCATTTCGGGTATTACTAAAGAATAGAAAGCGTAGTATACTATGTATGCTACGCTTAATTTTTTATATAATAGAAATTCTTTGGAAATTTCTATTATATAAAACGTTCCACTATGGATGCACACTGGTGCGAAAAGAAAATAGTTGCGTGGCAACACGCACTGAGTGCGTATAATGTCGCTAGCGATATTCTTATTTTGTAATACAAATTCTTTTAGGATAGTAACTAATTTTATTATATAAGGGAGTATAGAATGAAAAAAATTATAATACCAATACTTATATTTTTAGTAGTAAGTTTATGTTTTCTAAACTATGAATGTCAGGAAACTGTAATGAAAATTGATGCTGCATTTAACAGTGATACTCCTAAAAATCAAAACTTGGAAAAAACTACCAAAATACAGGAAACAAAAGGAAAAGTTAATCTAAATACATATAAAAGAAAGTACGTAAACATATTACTTACAAATAATTTTGACACTAATATTTATCAGAAAAAAATTATATTAAAAGGAAAATCATTAAATGTTTACTATGGGAAAAAATACAGTAACAAAACAAATAAAAGAAAGATAGAAATTACAACAGAAAGTTACATGTTCAAAAATAACAATGTACTAAAAATTTATTCTAATAATATTGAGTGGGCTAACCATAATGTTGAGCATAATTCCCCAGTGTATTCAGGAACTTTTTACATATATAAGACTTCTAAAGGGATGGTAATAGTTAATCGGGTAGCAGTAGATGATTATATTTCAAAAGTTGTATCAAGTGAAATAGGTGGAGAAGCTCCTATGGAGGCTTTAAAAGCGCAGGCTGTTTGTGCCAGAACCTATATACTAAAATGCTCAAAGTCAAAATACAAAAAATATAATGCGATAGCAGATGACAGTACATCTTATCAGGTATATAACCGAATTGGCGAAAATAATAAAACAAAAAAAGCAGCTAAGGCAACCAATGGTATTGTTATGACTTATGAAAATGAACTGATTAACGCATATTATTTTTCAACTTCATGTGGCTATACTACAGATTATAGGATATGGGGCAAAGAAAAAAAGCTATACCTTCAAGGAACAAATCTTACAAAAAATAAAACAGATATTATTGAAGAAAAAAACTTCAAAAAAATAATAACAAAAAATATAAAATCCTATGAAGACAAATATCCATTTTACAGGTGGAAAACTATTTTGACTTCAAATGAAATTAGTCAGACTATTAGTACCACATATAGAAAGAATCTGGGAAAAATAGAAAAGATTGAAATTTTAGAAAGAGGAACTGGAGGTATAGCATCACAAATTTTAGTTAATGGAAACAAAGGAAAAATAATTATAAAAGGACAAAGTGATATTAGAAAAAATATATATCATTATGGTA
>ERZ839741.3694-NODE-3694-length-11791-cov-14.553681_pt1 | contig 11791 bp, 9 predicted proteins | sample MGYA00519880_ERZ839741 | MGnify/ENA primary metagenome ERZ839741 (study PRJEB31850, sample SAMEA3708851) | human gut metagenome | biome: human gut; feature: human-associated habitat; material: faeces | place: China | collected 2014 ... | reverse complement strand
TTTACGGGGTGTTGAAGACTTTGGACGGCTGCATCAAGTTCGCTTTGCTGACGGGAGTTACGAAGTTTGGTAAGATTAGTGTGTTCAGTGACCTGAATAATCTGGACGACATTTCGATGCGGAACACATACGTTGAAATCTGTGGTGTCAGTGAGCGGGAAATCCATGAGAATCTGGAAGCGGAACTTCACGAATTTGCCGAAGCGCAGGAATTGACGTATGAGGCCCTCTGTTCACGCCTGAAAGAGAATTATGACGGTTATCATTTCACGCATAACTCCATAGGTATCTATAATCCTTTCAGTCTGCTGAATGCTTTCAAATATAAGGAGATCAGTAACTATTGGTTTGAGACGGGTACGCCTACTTATCTTGTGGAATTGTTAAAGCGTAATCATTATGATTTGGAACGCATGGCGCACGTACAGACTGATGCTGATGTTCTGAATAGTATCTATGGCGACGAAGACCCCATTCCTGTGATTTTTCAGAGTGGGTATCTCACCATAAAGGGTTATGACAAGGAGTTCGGCCTTTATCGTCTCGGCTTCCCGAATAGGGAGGTAGAAGAGGGTTTCATCAAGTTTTTGGTACCTTTCTATACCCGGCTCAGTAAAGTAGAGGCTCCTTTTGAGATACAAAAGTTCGTGAAGGAGTTGCGTGCCGGAGACATTGACTCTTTCTTCAGCCGTCTTCGCAGTTTCTTTGCGGATACCCCTTACGAGTTGGTGAGCGATCTTGAACTCCACTATCAGAATGTGCTTTTCATCATTTACAAACTGTTGGGGTTCTACGTCAATGCAGAGCGTCACACTTCGGACGGGCGCATTGACCTGGTGTTGCAGACGGACCGTTTCATCTATGTGATGGAATTCAAGCTGGACGGCACCGCCGAGGAGGCCATGGCGCAGATTAACGAGAAAGGCTATGCACAGCCTTTCGAGAAGGACGGCCGGCAGTTGTTTAAGATTGGTGTCAATTTCAGTAACAAGACGCGGAATATTGAGAAGTGGATTGTAGAGAAAGTATCTTTGTCTCATCCTATTTAATATACGAGGAAAGGGAGTTAAAATAAATATTTATTCGCCGTTTGATATTCAACATTTTCCTGTTATCTTTGTTGACATGAAAACAAAACAAGAGAAAGGAGACGAACTGATGGCAGGTAATTATATTCGTTTCGATTGGGCTATGAAGCGCTTGTTGCGCAATAAAGCCAATTGGGGAGCACTGGAGGGATTCTTGACTACTCTTTTAAAAGAAAATATAACAATATTGAATACTTTGGAGACCGAACGGAACATGGATGATGATATATGCGAGAGGTTTCGAGTCAATTTGTTAGTTGAAAATTCAGAAGGAGAACATATCTTAGTAGAGATACAAAACAATAATGAGTATACTTATTATCAACGAATACTTTTCGGGTTATCCCAAAAACTGACGGAATATATCAATCGCGGCGAAGGATATGATAAGGTGCGTAAGGTGTACAGTGTCAATATCGTATATTTCTCTTTAGGTAATGGAAAGGATATTGTATATCATGGTAAAACGGAGTTTCGTGGTATCCATGAAGGAGATATTCTGGAACTGACGCCTTTCCAGAAACAGACTTTCAGTGTCGATACTGTCAGTCAGCTTTATCCTGAATATTATATTTTGAAGGTGAATGATTTCAATCAGGTTGCCAAAAGCCCGTTAGAGGAATGGATTCATTATTTGAATACAGGCGATATTCCCGACAGCGCTACCGCTCCCGGTTTGGAGGAGGTTCGTGAACACCTGAAGATAGATAGGATGACAAAAGATGAGTTGAAAGCCTATTATCGACATTTGGATAATATTGTCATTCTCCGTGATAACATCTATACTGAACGTGCAGAAGGTCGAGCAGAAGGTCGGGCGGCAGGACGTGAAGAAGAGCGTTTGACTAATGCCCGTAAAATGAAAGCAGAAGGTTTGGATTGTGAATTAATCTCTAAGATTACCGGTCTGACAGTTGAAGAGATTGCTGCATTATAAAGCATTTGTTTTTTACCTGTTGATAGAATCAGTTCATTAATAGAGCATGAAAGAAGAAGATAAGTTACTTGAGTTTATCATCTTTTGCGTTGAAAGTACGGCTGTCCGGTTGGGGCGTTGCGGTTCGGAAGTCTATCGTAAATTGAAAGCGACAGGTGCGCTGGAGAATTATGTGAAGCCATATTACGACACTTTGCATACGCAAGGAGAAACGTATATTGTCGATTCTTTGTTGGAATATGTTTTTTACCGTGATGCGCAGTGGTTGCCCGAGGGGTATCTACCCTATAATCAGATGGCGGAAGGAGGTGAGAGATGCTGACCGTATACCATGGTTCGGTTTGTCCGGTGGAGAATCCGTTGGCAGGTGTATGCCGTCCGAACCTTGATTTCGGTGTAGGATTTTACGTTACTGATATTCGTGCTCAGGCAGAACGTTGGGCATTGCGTGTAGCTGATATACGCGATCATTCCGCAGCCTGGCTCAGTGTATATCAGTTGGATATGGATGCGGTGATGGCAGATACCGGATACCGCTGCTTGCACTTCGAGGCGTATGATGCTGCCTGGCTTGATTTTGTGACAGCCTGCCGTAGCGGGCACACATTGTGGCAGGAGTATGATTTGATTGAAGGCGGCATTGCAGATGATCGGGTGGTACGTGTCATTGATTTATATTTGAGGGGCGACTATACACGTGAAGAAGCATTAATGCGCCTTATACATCAGGAACCGAATAATCAGATTTGCATTGTGAATCAGGAGATCATCAATCGTCATTTGCATTTTGTCGAGAAAGTCCGGTTAGTGACCGGAGTGTCAGAATCTCCGGCACCTTATGCAGACCCGGCTTTGCAAGCTAAATATCTGTCTATCGTAGAACGGCTGATTTCTGTCCTGAACCTTTCTCAGGAACAGGCGCTTGATGTTTTCTACGGGAGTGACACGTATACTTATTTATCACAACGGAGAGGAGATTTGCATTTGATGAGTTCGGCTTATCTGACGGATGAGATTGTAATTGAGTTGCAGAGAAAGCAAGGAAGTTAAAATTTGAAGAAATAGTGGGAAAGCCTGTTTTGGTGAACCGATAATTCAGGTAGTTAGATTATAAGATATTGTTTTCCGTCCCGCCCCATGCACAGCAGTGCACGAGGCGGGACGGTTTGTTTTCCGATATTCCGGATCGCCTGCGCTGTATGCAGGAATGAAGAATAAAAACGGATGGTCTGTTTATGCAGAACAGACTATCTGCAATAGTGAAACGGATGGTCTGTTTATAGTGAATAGACCGTCTGTTTTGGAGATAATGAACTATTTTATAAAATTGATATAAATATGAAACGAATGAAATTTGGAAGTATTTTTACTATGTTTTTAGGGCTGGTTGCACTTATGAGTGGGCTGGCCGGATGTGAGGATAAGATAACCGAGAGGGAAATTCCGGTGGATAATGAGAAACTGGTGACGGTGCCGCTGGCATTCGATTTCGCTCCCGAAACCGACGGATATGAAATAGCCTCGGGCTCGCCTCGGGCTCGCCTCGGGCTCGCCTCGGGCTCGCCTCGGGCTCGCGCTGAAGGCGGTATAACCGCCTTCAGCGCGAGCCTGTGCCCCCAAGTATTAACCCGTGATGTTACCGAACTCACTCCGGATGCCTTATATAACCTGGAGATCAGACAGTACAACTCCTCAGGTACATACTTGGCAGGTACGACTTTTGCGCAAGCCACCATCGGCACAGCCCTGGATGTAACACTGCAGGCAAGTGACGATTGTCAACTGGTGATTGTGGCACGTGGAGACGGTAAAACAGTTAAAACTGAATTGGGAACCAGAACCTTACAGAAAGTGCAGGAAAATATAACCGCTGACTCGACAGTGATTAGCCGGATAGACCCTACGGACCAGTCAAGCATGAACAAGATGCCTTATGTACTTCACCTGAAACATGTGAAAGTGGTGCAGGAATCAGGCAAGTACATCATCCAGAGTATTGACGGAGCTTATGACGTCCGCCTCCGACTGAAACGTCTGGCAACCCGTCTCACAGTGAAATGGACCTATACCGTCAGTGATTTTGATATGAAGCAGATTTTGATTCAGAGCGTACCTTTGGGATATACCGTGGTAGATGCACCGGATGAAAACGACGGTACTTATCCGTCTCTTATCCAGCAATTCACTACGATTGAAGTTCCTTCGGTGGGCAACAGTGGCACTTATTCTTGCTGGATTCCTGCCAATGCGCGTGGCAATTCTGCTGCTGCTACTTCGGAGATATTACGCACGAAAGCCAATGCACCCCAGGGAAGTGCTTTTGTGAATTTTGTGGCAGTGAACAAAACAGATATGAAGAAGAAATTGGACTATCGTGTTTATCTGGGTGGCAGGGAAGCATCGGATTTCAATGTTTTTGGTAACACCAATTACAATTATACCGTGAATTTCAATCATACAGGTATTCCTGCAAATGACGGACGCGTAATGTATATCGACCCTATACCGGCCTCCCAAAATAACAATAATCTTATCCCCACTGCCAATTGCTTCATGGTTACACCGGGTGCTGCGTTCTGTTTCGATCCGTTTTCGTTTCAGCAGGGTGGGAACTCTGTAACGAATGACAAACTGGTGGAGTGGTGCAGTAGTTCCGGGATAAAATCCGTGAAATTACTTTGGCAGACTAAGGAAAACGGTGATGTGGGCGATCCTGTGATGGGCATTGCCAACAGTGACGACGACCATACCAACATTGTGGATATAAAGCGTACAGACGGTTCATCCATAACACTGGTTCTCGCCAATGGAGTGGGGCAGTGTCTTATTTACTGTCGCGCAGCAGCTAATACATCCGGCGGAAGTGGTGTGATTGCCGCTTACGACGGGGAAAATGGTACGGGAAATATCCTTTGGAGTTGGCATGTGTGGGTGACGGATTATCATCCCGATGCCTCGGGAACCGAAACGGTGTTGACACCGGAGACGAAGCGGAAACTGAAACTGGTACCGGTCAGTTCTTCTGACGGTACTACTGCCGCTATTATGATGGATCGGAATTTGGGTGCTTATGAAGGAACGTTCAATGCTATTCCGAAAGATATTCTTACAATGTCCCGTAACAATGGCTTTCACTTTCAGAAGTGGCGCAAAGATCCTTTCCCGAGTAGTTATACGACGCAGAAACTACCGAGTGTGTATACTTTTACACTAAGTGCGGATGCTCCGCCCAAACACATTATGAACAGGTATAAACCGGATGGCTTTCATGCGATTGTACCGTCGTCTATCGGAAAAGGGGCGACTTCGTTGCAGAATGCTTACCGGAATCCGCTATCAATTGCCGGAAACGGAGGATGGGAATGGTGTACGGACAACCCTCTTCCGTCATGGGGCACTGCTAAGACGATTCATGATCCATGTCCCGCCGGCTGGCGGGTACCTCAGAAAAGCGAGCTTAAGGTTCTGGTGGATCGTAATGCAACCGCGATTCCTAAAAGTGCGCAGAATGATGGTGGAGTATTGCTTAATTATGATGATACAGGCAACAAGTTTTATATACGGTTTACCGGATATCCTCCTGCAATAACTCAATTGAATAATGTGGGATTGATGGGATATGCCACTGCGGTAGAGGGACTGTCTGTGTTCAGGGTAGATGGAAACAGTGGTAGTTCTGTGCCGGAAATTGGTGGATTACGAAATTATGACGCCCACACTACCCGTTGCGTACAGGAAAAAATAGAATAATATTCATCTTTCGAGCGTTCATTGACATATTGGAAACGAGAATAATAAGTATCAGCCGTGGCGGGAAGATAGCGAAATAAATGTTATCTTTGCTGCCACGGATACTTATATCATTAATAAGTGTTAGGTTTTAAGCATTAAGTAATACCGTTGAGTTATGGAACAGAACAGCATAAAAGACATCCCCTACGGGCTGAGCGACTACGAGAGCCTCACTCGTGACAATTGTTATTACGTGGACAAGACCCATTTCATTCCTCTGATAGAGCGAGAAGCCCGCTATCTCTTCCTTATCCGTCCTCGCCGGTTCGGCAAGACGCTGCTCATCAATATGCTGGCCGCCTATTATGACATCAACAACGCCGACCGCTTCGAGGAGCTCTTCGGCGAACGGTGGATATACGAGCATCCCACATCCCTGAGGGCGAAGTTCATGATACTGAGGTTCAACTTCTCTGCCGTAAACTCCACACCCGGAAGGCTGGAAGAGTCGTTCGAGAAGCATTGCACGGAGCAGTTCGTAGAGTTTGCCAACAACTACGAACATCTGTTCCAGCCCGGTTTCCGCGAAGAACTGATGAGCCGTACCCCCGCTTCCACGCGGCTGCAATATCTCAACAATGCCGCCAGCCGCCTGCGCCTGCGCATCTATCTCATCATCGACGAGTACGACAACTTCACCAATACCATCCTTTCCACCTTCGGCAAGGACGAGTATCGCAAGGCCACCCACGGTGAAGGCTTCTTCCGCTACTTCTTCAACGTGCTCAAGTTCCTTACCTCCGGCAACGGCATGGCTCTGGAACGCATGTTCATCACCGGCGTAAGCCCCATCACACTGGACGACGTGACGAGCGGTTTCAATATCGGAACCAACATCACCACCTCGCCACTGTTCAACTCCTTGGTAGGCTTCACCGAAACGGAACTGCGCACCATGCTGGAGTATTACCGCGACCGGGGCGCACTGACGATGGGCGTGGAAGAAATGATCGGCGACATGAAGCCCTGGTACGACAACTACCACTTCTCCGAGGAATGTCTGAACGAAAGTATGTACAATTCCGACATGACGCTCTACTACGTAAACAGTTGCCTGAAACTTGGCAAAAAGCCCAGAGAAATGGTAGACGCTAACATCCGCACAGACTATAACAAGCTGCGCCACCTCATCCGGATAGACCACGAACTGGGTGCCAACTTCTCCGTCATCCGCGAGATCGTGGAAACCGGGCGGATATCAGGCACTATCAACAGCGCGTTTTCCGTAGAGAAGATGGTGGACCGTAACAATTTCAAGTCCTTGCTCTACTACTTCGGTCTGCTCAGCATCCGGGGTGTGGAACGCGGACAGACCGTGCTTACTATCCCTAACTACACCGTGCGCGAACAATTCTACAGCTATCTGACGGAAGCCTACGAGGAAGCGAAGATCTTCAGTCTGGACTTTTCCGATCTGGCCGATCTGATGGTAGGCATGGCATACGATGCCGCTTGGCAACCCCTCTTCGCCTACATTGCTGCTGAACTGGAGAAGCAGAGCCGCATCCGCGAGTTCATCGACGGCGAGGCGCACGTGAAAGGTTTCCTGCTTGCCTACCTCAATATGACGAACTACTATCTGTTGATGCCCGAGTACGAACTGAACAAGGGTTACGCCGACTTCTACTTCCGTCCCAATCCGCAGATGTCGGATATCCGCTATGCTTACCTGATGGAAGTGAAGTATCTGAAGCGCGACGAGCCCGAAAGCCGCATCGCCACGCTGAAGGAGGAAGCCCGGACGCAGTTGCTGAAATACGCCTCGGACGATATTGTCATGCAGACCATCGGCGGAGCGCAACTCAAACTAATCACCATCGTCTTCCGTGGTTGGGAGATTGTAGCGATGGAAGAGACGAGGATTGGTGACGATAAGGTGATAAAGAAGTGATAGGGTGATAAAGTGATAGCGGGATAACACTCTGCGATATAAAGCGCAGCTACTTTATCACCTTATCACTTTATCACCCTATCACTTCTTTATCATCCCCTTACCACTCCTTTACCGTTATTCTTATCATTCCGCCCCACTTCCGCCCTCTCAAAGAAAGGCGGGAGTGGGGCGGAACTCGTTTCCTGTGTGTCAATCCGTTCGGATAGACTGATTATTCTTACCCATTTAGTATCAGTAATTTATAATAAAAACGTATGAAATTCGTGACAAAAAAACAATTAGAAGAACGACTGGAACGTACCAGACAACGCTATGTCCGCCAACAGGAACGTCTGGAAATTTTGCAATCCAGTATGCGGAATAATGAGGAGAACATCAGACAAATGGAGTATGCCTTAAATATGATAGAGCGCGTCGGCAAACAGCACCGCCGCCATCGCATCATTCCTCGTGAAAAAGTGCAAGAATTCTTTATTCATGCCTCTCGTGTCTACGATCGTATTCAGCATCGTTTGCATATCTCTCACCTTAATTATACTTATTTCTGTACCGTCATCTCTTCCCGTTATTTATTCGAAAGCCGTTTACATACTCCGAATCATCGTTTCATCAGTCCTGCCACTGTTATTTCCTATTTCAAGAAAGAGCGGGGAAGATGAGAACCCGAGTCTCGAGTTTCGTATTTCCTTACTAATAACTTCTTTCTAACTTTGCCATTGATTTCAAAACAAAGACAGGACGTAGATCCTGTATCAACTAAAATTAAGGTAAAAATGAAAGAAAGAAATTTTGACTGGCTGCTTCAAGGCTGCCATCCTCTGTCCGAAGTGGCACAGGCGTATTATCCGTGTGAGTACAACAGTTCGTCCATCCGTTCGTTCCGAAAACATATTAAGGGGATACCGCAACTATATGCAGACTTGCTGGAGGCGGAGTACACTGATAAGGTCACCACACTGACCCCACTACAGATTGCGATAGTGATCCGGCATCTGGGCGTTCCCAATCAGGCGAAGGAGGAACTCGAAAAGCAGCCGTTTAGTTGAGAAGGAGACTGGTCTCAATCTCCGGAAATGCGAAGGATATATTTTAATATATCCTTCTTTTAGTTTCTTATATTATTTATTCATGTACGGTTGATAGTACGGATGTCTGTTTGCCGGAATGGGTAGGTGTCTAATAATCAGTCTGCTATATCAACCGCAAACCTGCTCAAAATAAGTTTGCTGTTTTTGTCCGAATATATTAATTTCAGATGGATTGATAAATTAAAGTCCGTGTTTGTCCGCCTTATCCGCGTCGTCCGCGTATCTATTTATTAGACTAATACGAACCTGTATCGGATGATTGCAACCAACCGAAACAAGTGGGAGACGGAAAATAGATTTCTTGTCATACTTTTGTGCTCGCTAACAAAAACAATGATAAAAAATGGATAGAAATTTAGGAACAACAGGTTATGTTATGATACCACGAGCTTTACTTTTGAAAGCATTTGACGAACACCATGAAGCAAGTGGAGATATGGAAGCCTTTTTGAGGATACTGACATATGTCAATTATGCAGAAGCAGTAGTGAGGCGTGTGAATACGAATGTGGTTTGTGCACGTGGAGAGTCAGTTATTTCCTATAGTCATTGGGCGGAAATTTTAGGATGGAGCCTTGGGCGAACCCGGCGCTACTTCATGAGACTCGTTGCCGAGGGTAACATTGAACAAGTGAAAGGTGACTGTGCCAGTCATATTCGCATACCGGGCTACGACGTGTGGACAGGTAAAAGTCAGACCGGAAAAAAGGGTGATTCTGCCGTGGAGGAAAGCTTCGGCCAGTTCTGGAATGAATATCATGAAACCACCCGTATGGCCCGGCAGAATAGGGAAAGTGCTCTCAGGGAGTGGAAGAAATTATCGCAGAACGAACGGAAACAGGCTTTGGAACATATTGACGAGTATTTCTTTCATCTGCGCGATACGAAGTTTTGCAGGCAGGCGGCGAAGTATCTGGCAGATAAGTTGTTTCAGGATGAATATGATAACTGAATGTGAGCGATAGATAATTGAGAAATCAGATGAAAGAAAAAGGAATTTTGAATCCGCAGGATGCCGAGCTGGAAGAGGCTGTGCTCGGCGCCTGCTTGGTGGAGAGTGAAGCTATCTCCCTGGTTGCTGATAAGTTGCGTCCCGAAATATTCTATAACGAGCAGAACCGGATGATTTTTGCTGTCATTCAGGCCATGTTTCGTGCCGGGAAACAGATTGATATACTTACGGTGAAGAATGAACTGGCTTCGTGTGGTAATCTGGAGAAGGTGGGCGGTCCTTATACGTTGGTGCGGCTTGCTTCACGCGTAGCATCGGGGGCACATTTGGAATATCATGCGTGCATACTGCGTGAGATGTATGTCCGCCGTGAAGTGATTCTGGGTTCGTACAAACTACTGGCTGCGGCTTCCGACGAGTCCGTGGATATAGCAGATGTGCTGGCAGGCATACACGATTTGCTCGACCACCTTGAAGGAGAGATGGGAACTGCCGACCATCTCCGCACAATGGGCCAGTTGATGGAAGATACTCTGGCACAGGTAGAAGCACGCGTGGAAGGGAGCCGGAATGGTATTACCGGTATCCCTACCGGTTTTTCGGATCTGGACAAGTTAACGGCGGGGTGGCAGCGGGGAGATCTGGATGTCATTGCTGCCCGCCCGGCAGCAGGAAAAACGGCCTTTGCATTGCATCTGGCCAGGGCAGCGGCAACAGCGGGACATTCGGTAGTGGTTTTCAGTCTGGAAATGCAGGGAGAGCGTTTGGGAGACCGTTGGTTGGTTGCTGCCGCCGAAGATGTAGATGCTTCACACTTGCGCAGAGGACAACTCGGCACAAGCGAATTGCGCCAGGTGCGTGAGGCTTCCTGCCAGCTTTCCCAGCTTCCCATCCGGGTGGAAGATAGTCCGGTGATCAGTATGGATCATGTGCGCTCGGTGGCTCGTATGCTGAAAAGTAAGGGAGGATGCGATATGGTCATCGTGGATTACCTGCAACTTTGTGATATGAAGTCTGATCAGAACAATCGCAATCGTGAGCAGGAAGTGGCGCAAGCCACCCGTAAGGCCAAACTAATGGCTAAGGAACTGGATGTACCGGTATTGTTGCTCAGTCAGTTGAACCGTATGAGTGAAGGGCGTCCCGATTGCCGGCCTCTTTTGAGCGACTTGCGCGAGAGTGGTGCCATCGAGCAGGATGCGGATATGGTAATGTTGCTATATCGTCCTGCCCTGCATGGTTTGAAAACGGAACATAAGAGTAAATATCCTTCTGACGGGCTTGGTGTGGTGATCGTTGCGAAACATAGGAATGGTGAAACGGGTGATGTTTATTTCGGACATAACCCTAGTCTGACAAAAATGGGGGATTATATCCCGCCTGATGAATGGCTGATGAAGCATGCGAAGTGATATAGTTCGAATCGGTTGAAAACGGTCATTATTTGTTTAGAAATATTTAGTAATAAGCTTGACTTCCGCCCTCTGATGTTGTATCTTTGTATCATACTTGAAAGAGTAATAATAACTTAAACCTTAACTTAATTTGTTTTACTTATGGATGTAACCGTAGAGCGCTATATGCGCAGAAAAATCGTGACTGATTCGGCGTCTCCCCAATTTTTCTATCTCCGTCAGAAACCCGGTACGTGCAAGACTGTGGATGTGGATACCCTTGCCGCCGCCATACAGAAAAGTTGTGCGATGACGAAAGGAGATGTGAAACATGTGATTGAAGCTCTCGTAGAGGAGGTTCAGGAAAATCTGGCTAATGGGAACAAGGTGAAGTTAAACCTGTTTGGTACGTTTCATATGACATTTTGCTGTCCGGGAGTAGCTACTTCGGCAGAGTGTACTGTGAAGAATATCAAACGGGTGAATATCCGTTTTGTTCCGGACAAGGAGCTGAAGTTGGTAAATAACAGCCATGCCGTAACCAGAAGCCCTGCAAATGTAACATTCGCATTGGAAAAACCGGAAGATAAGGATGGCAGTTCTTCCGGTGGCAACTCCGGCGGTGGTGATTCCGGCGGCGACGGCG
>ERZ839741.3680-NODE-3680-length-11833-cov-2.799372_pt1 | contig 11833 bp, 8 predicted proteins | sample MGYA00519880_ERZ839741 | MGnify/ENA primary metagenome ERZ839741 (study PRJEB31850, sample SAMEA3708851) | human gut metagenome | biome: human gut; feature: human-associated habitat; material: faeces | place: China | collected 2014 ... | reverse complement strand
TCGTTTCTTCGGTCTCTCCCCTATATTTTGCAATGCAAAACACAGGGGAGAAGGTGTAATACCAACATTGGGTATCCTTTCTCCCTCTACCGTATCCGGTAGCATTACGGGGTACTGCACATAAAATCGAAGCAGAGGCGAAAGGGGAATACATCTCAACCTCTCTCCTGGCCGTGTCCCGTAGTATTGTGGGGCACGGCCAGGAAGGAGGTTTTAATTAAGCAAGAATCAGCCCCTCCCAAAAGTCCGGTGATTATCGACAAGAATCTCATCGCTAACCCTACGGATTTTCTACCGAACCGGAAATTTCAGACGATAGCTTTCTCTTATCTATTTATAAATATTATCTTTGTCATAATAGAAATTGGAAAACTTTCGATTCATATATCGATTCTAATCAAAACCGAACACCTCGATGGACAACCTCCATATATTTTTCGCCCTGAACGACAGTTACACATCGCATTATTGCGTAACAATGGTATCTGTCTTGACAAATACCCCGAACCGTCATTGCCATTTTTATTTATTGACAGACTATATTTCGGAAAAGAATAAGAGGCGTTTTAGTCGAGTAGAAAAACAATACGCCAACTGCTCCATTCATTATCAACTCATTACAGAAAAAATATTCGATTCTTTTCACCGTAATATAGATTATTTGGTATCTCCTGTAAGCTACTACCGATATATCATTCCCGAACTATATCCGCAACTCGACAAAGCACTGTACCTCGACGGCGATTTAGTGGTAAACGGCTCATTAGAAAAGTTATGGGACACAGACATCACCGACTATCTATGTGCCGGCGCTCATGACCTGTGGGTAGAAAATATCAACTATAAACCCCAGATAGGCTTCTCGTCCGACGAACTGTATATCAATGCCGGAGTATTACTCCTGAATATACCCAAAATGCGGGAAGAAAAGATATACGAAAAACTATGCGAAACAACTATCTCGCTGGGAAAACAGATACAATTCCAAGACCAAGATATCGTGTGCCGTGGCCGAGTCAAAGAGTTGCCCGAAAGGTATAACTTCACGACCGAGAACGCCATCAAACATCCCGAAGAAAGAGACAGGGCCGTCATCGTTCACTACACGGGGAAAATGAAACCGTGGTCTATTTGGGACTGCCCTAACCCGCAAAGCCGTCTGTATTTCGACTATTTGAAAAAGACTCCCTATAAAAACGATATTTGGAGCTATCGGCTCAAAAGATCGAAATACAAAATCGTCCGCCGCTTCAAAAAAATATTCGGTATAAAATCTCGCTAAATATGCAACCCAGTGTATCTGTCATCGTACCGGTGTACAATATAGAACAATATATAGGGAAATGCCTCGACTCGATTATCGGTCAAACCCTGAAAGAGATCGAAATCATCGTTGTCGACGACGGCAGTACAGACGACTCGTCCCGAATTATAGACCGATATGCCCGAACCGATTCCCGTATCGTCGCCATTCACAAAACGAACGGAGGGGTCGTATCGGCACGAAATTGCGGAATAGCGCAGGCAACGGGGCTGTACATTCTGTTTGTCGACGGGGACGACCACTTAGCCCCCGACGCCTGCGAACGGCTTCTGAGAAAAGCGCAAGCGACCAGCACCGACATGGTCATCATGCGGTTCGACATCGAGTATCCTCAGCATAAAGAAGAACCCCGGTTCTGGTCACAAGACGAATACGACCCGGTTACAGCCATTCACACGATGGCGCACGAGGAGTTCCGATGGAGTCTTTGGTCTCGCCTCATGAGGAAAGAGTTGTTCGATCGTCCGGTGGACTGCCCTCCACAGCTTATTTTCGGAGAAGATGCCTATCAAATTACCCAATTGACCTACCGAGCCCAAAAGATAGTGACATTACGGGACAAAATCCTCTACCACTACACCGTCCGGGACAGTTCCGTATCGCAACATGCCATGACGCAGCAAAAAGCCGAGAGTATAGAATTATACCCGCAATTCATCGAACGGTTCTTACAACAGACTCCCGATAACGAAATGTTTCGGGAAGACATCGTTTACATTAAATTTCAGGCATATCTTATTCTGTTGTTAAAAAATTGGGAAACCGGCATGAAAGCTCGATGTCGATTTATGTCCCGCAGCTTGAAACAATATCCCCGATTGAAAGAGATATCCGAAGTAAAACGGTTCACCAAGCTCATTCATCTATATAGTTTCTCCTCTATTTTAGGAAAATTGTATATGAAATATTATATTCGCAAAGGAAAAATACGAATATAAAAACGCATGGTCCTATGCAACCCAGTGTATCTGTCATCATACCGGTTTACAATATAGAGAAACATCTCGAAAAATGCCTCGATTCGGTTATCGGTCAAACCTTGAAAGATATCGAAATCATTGTCGTCAACGACGGCAGTACCGATAATTCTTTGGATATCATTACGCAGTATGCCCGGAAAGATTCCCGTATCGTTATCGTCGACAAACCGAACGAGGGTCTTGCTTATGCCCGTAAATCGGGTATCGAAGCAGCACACGGAAAATATGTACAACATCTCGACGGGGACGATTTCCTCGAACCCGATGCTTGCGAACTGCTTTTCAAACGAGCAGAAGAAACCGATGCCGATATAGTCATTATGCGGTTTCTCATAGATTCACCTCGCGGACAAAAAGAACCGTCATTTTGGACACAAGACGAATACAATAATATCTCGGCTATCCATACGATGGCACACGAAGACTACCGTTGGAATTTAGTATTCCTTTTCCAACGTCGCGATCTACATGCTGTTCCCATCGACTACTTGCAAAATCTCACTTATGGAGAGGACGCTTACCAAAGCATACAAATCGCCTACCGGTCAAAAAAAATCGTAACCCTCAGGGACAAGCCTCTGTACCACTATGTGATTCGGGAAAGTTCTGTCACACAAACAGGAATGACCCGAAAAAAGGCCGAAAACGTCTTGCTATTCCCCAACCTCATCGAAACCTTTCTCGAAGGTACGCCCGAAAATAGGCAGTTCACAGAGGACATCGTTTACATACGGTTCAGAGCTTACTTCCTGCTGTTACTTAAAAACTGGCGGGAAGGAATGACGGAGCGCTGCCGATTTATGGCAGAGAGTCTCGCCAAATATCCGGCTCTGGAAGAAGTCCGAAGATTCACTAAACTCATTCGCCTGTATGCACGTTGGCCGTGGTTGGGAAAGCTCTATACCGACTACTATGTACACAAAGGAAAAATCAAAGCCTAACGGAACTATGCCTGCCGTCTCTATCGTCATACCGGTTTATAACATCGGGAAATACCTTGAAAAATGTCTCGACTCGGTCGTCGCCCAGACATTCCCTGACATAGAAATCATTGTCGTCAATGACGGCAGTACCGACAACTCGCCGGAAATCATCGCCCGATATGCCGACAAAGACTCTCGTATCGTCGTCATCGACAAATCCAACGAAGGACTTGCCTACGCCCGTAAATCGGGAATAGAAGCCGCACAAGGCGAATATATACAACACCTCGACGGTGACGATTTCCTCGAACCCGACGCCATAGAACTACTCTACAATAAGGCCATAGAAGACGCCGCTGACATGGTGGTCTTTCCATTTTGGTTCGACTATGTAGATGAAAAGAAAAAAAGATCGTCCCGCCCCGCTCCGGGAGTTTACGATTCGGTCTCCTTTTTTCAATCGATGGCATTCTGTCGCAATTATTGGTCGGTTTGCTCCTATCTGCATAAACGATCTCTTTATGCAGAAGTACACTTCGAAAAAGGCTTGAATTATGGCGAAGATGCCTATTTAGCTTCCCAACTGACCTATTTCGCAAACAAAATAGTCGTTCTGGAATCCCACCCGTTGCTACACTATGTTATTCGTAATGATTCCATTTCTTTCGGATCTTTTTCCGAAAAGAAAGCTCGCGACATCGAATTATATCCGCAACTGCAACGCCGGTTCTACCAAGACAAACCCACTTATCCCCAAGTGGAAGAAGCTCTGGCAAATGTCGAATTAGGTGCGATCGTTCTGTTATTGAGCAAACGGTGGTTCCAAGAAGCACCCCGACTCGCCCGAAGGGCTATGGAAATAGAAAAACAATTTCCCGATCTGTTACACCGACGGCCTGCACGACGTTACCGCAAGCTGTTAAAGGCCTATGCCCGTAGTGAGTTCTGGGGAAAATTGGCGGCTCGATATTATCTCCTAACCCGAAAAATAAAATGAAAACGGACATGAAGATTCTCTTCTTTTCTCACGGAAAACGGGCGAACGGCGGTGCGGAACGATGTTTGCTGGACTTGGTCAAAGGATTGAAGCAAGCTCGCGAATCATGGGAAATCTATGTGGTCTTCCCGGCAAAAGACGAACTGTGGGAAATGACCCGACCCTACTTGTCGGGATATGCTTTCATTCGCCAGCCGTGGTGGCTCGTGCGTCCGAAAAAACGTAACTGGCGGAAACGCTTGCTTTTCAATCTGAAAAAGCATTCGGCAATCCGCAAAACACGCGACTATATCCGGGAAATCAAGCCCGATATAACCATAACGAATACATTGGCTACCCCCATCGGAGCCATAGCTTCCCATGCAGAAAATATTCCGCACGATTGGTTCATTCACGAAATTCCGGAATTAGCCCGAAACCTGACCTATCTATTCTGCGAAGATAGTTGCTTAGAAAAGATAAGCTCCCTTTCGCAAAGAATATTAGTACCTTCTGACTTTGCAGGGAAATACTATACGAACAAACTATCCTCTCCCGAAAAAATCGATGTCGTTTATCAATCGGTCGAAGTCAATCCGCCCAAACGTACCGAACCCGACCAGAGCTTCACCATAGGTATGTTAGGAAACTTCGAACCTAATAAAGGGCAACACATCGCTATCGAGGCTTTGCGCGAAGTCGTAAAAAAATATCCCGACACCCGTCTTTTACTCATCGGCGGAAATAACAGCCGTTATGCACAAGAACTCGAAAAACGAATCACCGAATACAATCTGCGACAAAACGTATCGATCGTCGCACACACCGTTCACCCGCACGACTACCTCATACAAGCGGATGCAGCTTTGGTATGCTCCGGGTTCGAATGCTTCGGACGAGTTATCGTCGAGGGATTGAAATGCGGTCTGCCGGTCATCGTTCCCGACAAACCATTCGGGCAAGAACTGATAAAAGAAGGATACAACGGATTTCTGTATAACCGGGAAAGCAGTGGGGATTTAGCCAAAAAAATCATTTTACTGCGACAAACAGGGCATTTGCCGGAGATGAAACAAAACGCTCTGAAATCGGTCGAAAACCGCTTCTCCATACCAACATTCGCCGAGGAATTTATCTCTATCATCAATTCGAAAAAAGCATGAGCGAAAAACAAGCGATCATCGTCATACCGGTTTACACGACACAACTGACCGTATCGGAACATGCCGCCCTGCGCCAATGTTTCGACATATTGTCGTCCTATCCCAAATGTTTTGTCAAACCCGAATCGCTCGACATAACATCGCTTGTTCGCGACTATCCGGCAAACCATATCGTACCCTTCCCGGATACTTATTTCAAAGGAATAGCCGGTTATAACCGACTCATGATGTCGCCCGAGTTTTACGAAACCTTCGCCCAATGGGAATATATACTCATCTATCAAACCGACGCATGGGTATTTTCCGATCGTCTATCCGAATGGTGTTCCAAAGGATACGACTACATAGGGGCTCCGTGGATACCCAAGCCTAAATATCGAAAACTATACTACCGTATATTCAATTTCCTAAAAAGAGTTTTTTGTTACATCTCCGGCTCGTCCGATTACAGCCGCATCTATTACCGGGTCGGAAACGGAGGGCTGTCGCTGCGCCGCACGCAACTCTTCGCTCAAATCGCTCGGGAAATGGTTTCCGAAATAGATTGCTACCTCTCCCACCCCAGAACCGATTTCTACAACGAAGATATCTTTTGGAGCCTCGAAGTCAATCGAAAAAAAGAGCGACTGAAAATTCCCGACTGGAAAGAAGCGCTCCGATTTTCGTTCGATAAAAATCCTTCGGAATGTTACGCCCTAAATGACCGAAAACTACCCTTCGGCTGCCACGGTTGGAGTAAAAAAAAGATGTTGCCCTTTTGGAAACAACATATATCGAACATTTAGACAAAGTATTATCCGACAATTTATTTGCTCCCTCTCTTATATTGTAGTGGAGAAGGGTAAAATCTACCCTTATGCTGAAACAGGAAATACCCCTTTTAATCCTCTCTCCCAGCCGTGTTCAGTAGTATTGCGGGGTATTGCACACAAAATCGAAGTAGAGGCGAAAGAGGAATATATCTCAACCTCTCCCCTTGTGTTCCGGTAAGGAATATAGGGGGAATGCCCATAGGGCGAGGGGGTTAAATTTCTGATATAAACAGCCTGACGAGATGGTGTTTTTCAACTCCTCCGTCACTGCGTGACACCTCCTCCAAAAATTGAACAAGTTCAATCCAACAGGGAGCGTTTTACATCATAGTTATTATCTAACCCCTCTCCTCAGAAACTATCGTTTCTTCGGTCTCTCCCCTATATTTTGCAATGCAAAACACAGGGGAGAAGGTTCATAGCACTTCCTTTTTCGCACTATACTATGTACACAGAGAGTTATTCTTCCTTTAAAAAAGATTTATCACATAAGAAGAGGTAGCCCAAATAGGCCGCTAAGAACAAAAAAGCTAATTCCCGCTCGATTTAACGTAAAAATACCCCTCGAACGTGGTTAGAAAAAAGGAAGATAGTGAGAAATTTTTGTCCGTTTGTTCGACGAAGTCTGCACAAACCTATCTTCGGTAAAGGTCTTATCGTCAAAACATTTCAGATATACGGCATTCATCTCGTCAGCCAACGTTTTCGGATCGAAACGAACCACATATTCTTTCCCTTTTTCTATCATCTCCCGACGCAAATGCTCGTCGGCAAGTACTTTTTTCATGGCATTCGCCATACCTTCCACATCGTCGGGATCGACGTAAATCGAGTGTTCGCCGCCGGCTTCTTCCAAACAGGAACCGGTGGAAGCGATAACCGGAACCCCTGCCGAAAGAGCTTCGACAATGGGAATTCCGAACCCCTCGAAACGAGAAGGATATACGAACAACGAGGCCAGATGATACAATATCGGCAAATCGCCGAATTTCAAATTATGGATAATATGCACTCTATTTTCCAATCCATGAGCCTCTACATAATCCTGCACCTTTTTAGCATAATCGGTACTTTTCCCTATGGCTACCAAATGAACGTCGTCCAACTTTTCGACAGCCTTTACCGCCAATAGCAGATTTTTCCTCTCTTCAATCGTTCCCACGCTCAAAATGAAACGTTCGGGCAACCCGTAAGCCGCGCGAACACGATCCTTTTCTTTTTTAGAAACAGGACGGGCGAAAACAGGGTCGCATCCTTGATAAACGACATCGATCTTTTCGGGAGAAATACCGTAAAACTTAACTATGTCCCGCTTGGTACATTCACTCACCGCTACAATACGATCGGCCTTACGACAGGCATAATTGAATTTTCGGTTATAAATGATTCTATCCAAACGGTGATAATATTGAGGATAACGAAGAAATATCAAATCGTGAATCGTCACTACGCTACGAATTCCTGTGCGATGAATCCCCACGGGCAACTCGTTACTCAGTCCATGATAAAGTTGTACACCGTCTTGCAACAGCCCTCGTTTAATAAAAAAGGTTCTCCACAAAGCCCTGAAACGTTTCATAACGGAAGAACGAGGCAATATGGAAGAGACATTTTTATGTTTTAAAAGCGAGTCATACGAAGCATTTTTACACTGCTTGGGAATGTACATACGGTACTTATGTTCATCGCCGTATGTAGCCATCGTATCTACCATGAATCGGCTATAATTCCCCAATCCGGTAAAATTGGCATTCGCCCTCTTTGCATCGAACCCTATAATCATTCCCTAAAATACAACTTTAATGGTTACATTAAAATAGATGTATATGTCGTTTATTTTGCTGCATGCCCCCTGTAATTTTTTCCATCATTTTGTATGAAGACTTCTAAAACAAACAACAACAAACTGATTACCAAATTATTACAAAACTATTATTTTTTTCTATTTTTTAAGATGTCACTATACATTACAAATGTCATAAACTCTTTATAACGAGAAATACCGTCCTAAATTTCGTCAAGCAGCCCCAAAGAAAAGACTTGAATACACCTGTAATTTTCATCTTCCCTAACGAAAAATGTAACAGATTCTAACTATTCGAAACAGATTCCGGGTGCAAAGGTACATCTTGTAGCAATTATTTTTATCTTTGTGCACTGGAAAAATGAAGAATGGATTCTGCATTTTCTAAAAATTGGAGAAAAAGATGATACAAAAATTCGACTTTTTAATCATCGGTTCCGGGATAGCCGGAATGAGTTTTGCCCTGAAAGTAGCACACAAAGGAAAAGTGGCGCTCATATGCAAAACAGAATTGGAGGAGGCAAATACCTATTTCGCACAGGGTGGCGTAGCCTCGGTAACCAACACGTTGGTAGACAACTTCGAGAAACATATTGAAGACACGATGATCGCCGGCGACTGGCTCAGCGACCGCGCCGCAGTCGAGAAAGTCGTAAAAGAAGCTCCTTCGCAAATCAAAGAACTCATCAGCTGGGGGGTCGATTTCGATAAAAACGAAAAAGGAGAATTCGACCTTCATCGGGAAGGCGGACATTCCGAATTTCGTATCCTGCACCACAAGGACAACACGGGTGCGGAAATTCAAGACAGCCTGATACGGGCTGTCAAACAACACCCCAACATCACTATTTTCGAAAAGCATTTCGCCATCGAGATTCTTACGCAACACCACCTCGGAGTAACTGTTACGCGGCAGACTCCCGACATCGAATGTTACGGAGCTTATGTGCTCGATTTGAAAACCGGTAAGGTAGATACATTCCTCTCCAAAGTCACCCTCATGGCGACCGGCGGCGTGGGAGCTATTTATCAGACCACGACCAATCCGCTCGTCGCTACTGGCGACGGCATAGCGATGGTATACAGGGCTAAGGGAACCGTAAAAGACATGGAATTTATCCAGTTCCACCCGACCGCTTTATATCACCCCGGCGATCGCCCGTCGTTCCTCATCACCGAGGCCATGCGGGGATACGGAGCCGTATTGCGAACACTCGACGGCGAAGAGTTCATGCAAAAATACGATCCTCGCCTTTCTTTGGCTCCACGCGACATCGTCGCGCGGGCAATCGATAACGAAATGAAAAACAGGGGCGATGACCATGTTTATCTCGATGTCACTCACAAAGACCCGGAAGAGACAAAAAAACACTTCCCCAACATCTATGAAAAATGCCTCGGTTTAGGTATAGACATCACACGCGATTACATTCCCGTAGCACCTGCGGCTCACTATTTGTGCGGAGGTATCAAAGTCGATTTGGATGCCCGCTCGTCCATCAACCGGCTCTATGCCGTAGGCGAATGTGCCTGCACAGGACTTCACGGAGGAAACCGGCTGGCATCCAATTCATTGATCGAAGCTGTCGTTTATGCCGATGCCGCAGCCAAACATAGTCTTAAAGTAATCGATAACTTCTCCTATCAGGAGAACATTCCCGAATGGAACGACGAGGGGACACAATCGCCCGAAGAAATGGTACTTATCACTCAAAGCGTCAAAGAAGTCGGACAAATCATGAGTACCTATGTAGGTATCGTTCGCTCCGACCTGCGGCTTAAACGGGCATGGGACAGGCTCGATATTCTGTATGAAGAAACCAAAAGCCTCTTCAAACGCAGTAAAGCCTCCAAAGAGATATGCGAATTGAGGAACATGATCAACACCGGATATCTTGTCATGCGACAAGCTATGGACCGAAAAGAAAGCCGGGGACTTCACTACACGATAGATTATCCCCACACCGATAATACCCCGCAAATGAAATAAAGATTGTCTACACGACAATAGAAGAGCCGCACGACAAAATGCGGCTCTTTTTTTGAACCTTTTTCACCGCATACTGTTTTTACTGTACAAAAACAACATGCGATTATGAAATCTATTCAAGGAACAAAAACCGAACAAAACCTGCTGAAAGCCTTCGCCGGAGAATCACAGGCCCGCAACCGCTACACGTTATTCGCCCAAAAAGCGAAAGAAGAAGGATATGAACAAATCATGGGCATATTCGCCGAAACAGCAGAACAGGAGTTGGCACATGCCACCCGATTCTTCAAATTCATGCAAGGCGGAATGGTCTCCATTACGGCCGAATATCCGGCCGGACGTATAGGCAATACGGCTGAAAATCTGCTCGAAGCCGCCGAAGGAGAAAAACTCGAATGGTCTGCTCTATATAACGATTTCGAATCGGTCGCCATAGACGAAGGGTTTAAAGACGTAGCGACTGCATTCAAAATGATTTCCGAAGTAGAAGCCTTCCACGAATGGCGTTATCGCAAACTTCTGGAACGACTCGAAAACGGATCGATATTCAAGCGCGAAGCGCCTATCCGCTGGCAATGCCGTAACTGCGGATACATCTACGAAGGCAGCGTAGCTCCGGCACGATGCCCGGCTTGCCTCGAACCCCGCTCGTTTTTCGAACCGGCAAGGGACAACTATTAGACAAAACTATCTATCTTTTCATACGACCATACCCGTGGCGGACGCCTTTGTCTGCTACGGGTATTTCTATATTCGATAAACTATCTTTGTCACCATCACTACCCCAACTTCATCGCCGAACGAGAAAGTAATTTATGACCTATCCGGCAATAAAGGCATTTATGAGTCTGGCAATACTCGTTGTTCAATTGTATGACAGCTTGGCTTTCCATAGCATTCGTCACCCGTATTCCTATATCGGAAAAACGACGCACGATCGAATTCTTTTCGGGACGTAGCGATTCGAGTAACGAGAGAGCCCGGTCGGTCATATCTTCATTGCCGACATACATACCGTAGGCATACAGTAAGGGTGCTACCGCATTGATAAGCACAATATCGATAGCCGACTCACCCAAAACGACCGGGGATTCGGGCGACACGTGTCCGAACAGATAATGCGTGGTCCAATACCCCGAAAGTTCCACCTTGAAAATTCGGCGCAATTCTTCTTCGTTACCCGCCTCGCAAATCCGGGAAAACAGATTAAAACCCCGATGAATATATTGAGCCAGCATCGCCAATCGTCTGTGAGGGAAATTAGCCGGACGCAACCGGAAGAATTTCCAACTGTCCCGGTTAATCGGTGTCAGCCCGAATTTATTTTTCAAAAAAGCATATTCATTGACTAATCTCGCATAATAGTCGTCTCCGGGACACTCGCCCTCGGCCAACAGCCCCGCCTGCCCGAACAGGAAAGCCTCGACTTGCGACAGAGAATCGGCATGTTTTTGCATAAATCGCAACGGAAGACTACGTGCCAACCGCTCGAAAGCATCGCTGTTGATACCGAATCCCATACTGCGGGAGACGACAACATAACAGACCTCCTCCCAATTTCCTTTATACAAATCCAACCAATCGTGCAGCCGCTGCGACTTCGATTGTAACCGCTCGATAGCGAGAGAAGAAATCCAGTCGGACAAGACAATCGGCCCCAACTCCGCAATATGGGGGGCGCAAGATTGCGAGGAAGAATGAGAAACCAAAGTTTCATAATCGGAACGAAACGACGGAGAGCACGACAACACCAACGTGGGAATCTCCTCTCCGTTCGTGCGATAAACCGGCGTATCGGCTACCTCGACCACATGCAGAACCACCGAATCGTAAGCCGGGTCGAGATGGTGATTGTGCCGCC
>ERZ839741.3678-NODE-3678-length-11838-cov-7.558007_pt1 | contig 11838 bp, 9 predicted proteins | sample MGYA00519880_ERZ839741 | MGnify/ENA primary metagenome ERZ839741 (study PRJEB31850, sample SAMEA3708851) | human gut metagenome | biome: human gut; feature: human-associated habitat; material: faeces | place: China | collected 2014 ... | reverse complement strand
ACTATGTTTCAACTATTTCAAAGACCGACTTGCCCGCTTTTACGGGACAGTAGTGCAACCCGGATATAAAAAACAGATATGTCTTTTAACATATCTGCTTATCTGTCTTTGGCCGGATTGTATCTTGCTATCGGTAGCCAATAATTTCAAAATACTGCGAGCCGTAAATCCTTTGCCGTAGGCGGCGGTTATTTCCATTTTGGAAACAACCGATTCTGTATCGGGATTTTCAGCGTTCGACCGTTCCCAATGGCATATATTTATTCTAATTGGATATCCCATTTTGTGATTTCGAATTCGAGGTCACAAATTGCGGCCTCAAACCGATTGCGAACCGTCGGATCATTCTGTCGTATCTGCCTCCGGGTGTTCGATCCCTTCGGCTGTTTTTTCGGCCAATGCCTGTTTTGCCGTGAGCGGCGATACGATTCTTTTTCCGGTCTGGGCTTCGATCTCGCGGCGGGTATTCCCGGCGATACGTCCGCCCTGTGCCGCCACGGCACGGTTCGCTGCGGCCGTCCGCGGTTTTCGCTCTTTCGAAATTTCGGTGGTCGTCGCTTCGGCAAGCATGTTGAGCACCAGCTCCAGATTGGTCATGTTGTCGCGCAGGCTTTCGGTTTTCAGTCCCTTGTACTGCTTGTACTGGCGCGTGGTCATACCCGACCAGCCCAGCGTAATAATATCGGTCAGCGTGGCGTATTCCTGTCCCTTTTTGATACCGCGGCGTTCCCATTCGTCGGTCAGTTCCTTGCGTACCTCGATGGATTTCAGCCGCTGGTTGATCCAGTTCTCGGAATAGCCTTTGCGATGGTAGTATTCCAGCATCCGGTCGATGCCTTGTTCCGGGTCGTCGATCTCCTCCAGCCGTTCGCGGGCAAGCGAAGAGAGCCACAACTTGAACGGCTCGGCCTTCGGCGAGGGAATCGACTGCACCAGTCGGAAAAGCTGCTCTACGTCAGCCACATCGGTCAGGCGCATCTTGCCATCCGGAGCGGTCATTTTCAAACCGTGACAATTTGTCACGGTTTCATTCCCTTCAGCTTTCAGCCGTTGTTTGAGTTTGCGCCAGTAGGCTGCGGCATCTTTACTTTCGGTCAAAACTGCGATAACATCGACAATCGAAACGTACCACTTGCCCGCTTCGTCGTCCCAGACGGTGCGTACCTTACGCTCTTCAAAAAGTTGTATCGCTTGCTTTTGGGTCATGGCTCTTTTTACTTTGATTGCTTAAAACCGATGGGCCGGGGCTGTTTGCGGGCCTTTGGAACTTTGACCGACAGGGCTGCGATGGCCTCGTAGATGTTGTCAAGCTCCTTGCGCATGTCTTCCGAAAGGTCGTTCACCGCTTCGGCGTTGTCCTCGTCCGCCCGTTCCAACAGGGTCAGTTTCGCACGGATTTCGGACAGCTCGGCCGTCATAGTCGAGGTTGTCATAATGTAGTTGCGCATGGCGACGAAAGCATCCATAATCCGAATACTGACTTGTATGGCTGTCGGGCTGCGTAGCACGGCAGAAAGCATGGAGACCCCTTGTTCGGTAAAAGCATAAGGACGTTTTCGTGTGCCGCCCCAACTTGATGTTCCATTTTGGAATATCAAAAATTCCTGTTCTGTCAGTTGAAACATGAACCGTTCCGGAAAACGTTCGATATTTCGCTTTACAGCTTTATTCAGGTTGCCGGTCGTAACGCCGTAAAGCTCGGCCAAATCGCGGTCGAGCATCACGCGCTGGCCGCGGATTTCGTAGATTTTGCTTTGGATCGTAGCGAGTTCTTCCATCGGTTCGGGTCAAAATGAACGGTTATTTCTCTTCCTTCGGGAGTTTGAACCCGATGGGCCGGGGCTGTTTGCGGGCCTCTGGAACTTTGACCGACAGGGCTGCGATGGCCTCGTAGATGTTGTCAAGCTCCTTGCGCATGTCTTCCGAAAGGTCGTTCACCGCCTCGGCATTGTCCTCGTCCGCCCGCTCCAGCAGAGCCAGCTTTGCCCGGATTTCAGCCAATTCCGAAGTAACGGTTGTAGCTGTCGTAATATAATTGCGCATGGCGACAAATGCTTTCATAATAGAGATACTTACTTGTATTGCCATTCCACTGCGCAATACCGCAGAAAGCATCGCAACTCCCTGTTCGGTAAAAGCATAAGGTAGGGATGTCTTCGGCCGCTTCACTCTGGATGTCGTCACAAATTGTGATGACATATTTTTCCATTCAATTTCGGAAATGCGGAACATGAACTCTTCCGGAAATCGTTCGATGTTACGTTTTACGGCCTGATTCAATGCACTGGTCGTAACTTGGTAGAGCGCCGCAAGGTCGAAGTCGAGCATCACGCGCTGGCCGCGGATTTCGTAGATTTTGCTCTGGATCGTAGTGAGTTCTTCCATCAATAAGTTTGGGCAAGTTCTTTCCTTCAACACAAATATAGTCGCTTTTTTGCAAAAAGAAAGACGAAACCGCTCCGTTTCGTCTTTTCTATTCTTTTTTCGCAGGATAATTTATCGGTGCGAAGAATTCAGCGATTGTGATGTTATATAATTTACAGAGTTTCAGTATAGATTGTGTGTTTGGAATGGAGGTTCCTGATTCATACCGAGAAATATCTAAATGTGTAAACTCAATAACTTCTTCTTGAGAATACCCATGATCCGAACGTAATTGTTGCATACGTTCTATCAAGAGCCGTTGAAAAGTAGTATCTCTATATTTGGGAACCTTTGTTCGCATTTTTTGCAAAGGAAAGGTGATGTCTAAAATTTTATACACGTGATTTCACGTGTATTCGAAAAATTTGATTATATTTGCATACGTGGATTTCTAAATACAGAAATTATGCTACATTTGCGATTGAATAGTTCGGCGTAGCCGACGGACATAATCATAAAGGGTAAACAACTCTTTATACCTACTTGTAAACTTGGAGACCTCTTCGGAGGATGTTTAATCAGATGGTATAATGGTTGTCAGCTCCGGTTATGTCCTGTTTGTTGTTTGCAAGCAGGGCTTGACTGGGGCGCAGGACAGCTTCCATCTGAAGGTAACTCCAAGACCGACAAGTAGGGGTTGACACCGCGCCCCCTTTTTATTTCTGCGGGCGTATCATTCACTAACCCGAAACCGTCATGCGCCGCCATTCGCCGAATACATTACATCATACGGATTGCACCCGCCGAGCGACCGCCGGCAGGCGGAATCGGTATATCTTTGCAGCAGCGTTTGTTTTGGGCCCTAATACTATCGAAATTATAAATATGATACCGATTCGCTGATTTACCATCGGTTTTTCTGTCTGCTGGCAGAGAAAGATAGTTTTTTACGGGGCGGCCGCGCCCGTTGCACCCTGCCCTGGTTTCAACTATCGCACCACCGAACACATAAAAACATACCGAAAATCAGCCGACGAACCGTTCCGTGGCTGAATCCCGACTCGAATTAATAACACGGATGCGGCCGATATACGACTGAATTCTTCATGGAATCTATGTGAAGTTGCGTCACTATCCATCGTATGTCTCTGCATCCGTTTTCATATCCGGAAATTGTCTCCGACAATAAGTCCGAACCGGCTCTACCCGTATTCGGACTAATGGAAGCGCGTATTTACAAGGGAGAATACACATCGGCTGAGATGATCGTCTTAAAATCTCTTGACATTCATTACAAGCCGATGGCTTCCATTCCTTTTCATTTATTGTAGATATAGCAGCATAATTATAACATTCACCAGATAATCTTTTAGCGGTGTCCGAAGCAAGAAATTTGCCCGCTGAATCTCCGAAGTAACCTGCCGGACGGTCAGGTTGAATTTTTCCGCAATTTGATGGTAAGTCATATCTTCCAGACGGCTTGCCAAAAATACATTACGAGTAAGAGACGGCATTTTGGCCAGTTCGCGCCGGTAAATCTCGATTATCTCGGATTGGAACAGTTTGCCGATCTGTTCTTCGTTAGATAATGTATTGATACTCGATTCGATCCGCCATTGTTCTTTTCTATAAAGTTCGCTTTGAGCTTTGAGCATGGATTTCCGCTTACGCAGGTATGAAATACAGCGAGTCCTGACGTAATTGTAAATATAACCTTTGATATTCACGTCGAATTCAAGGTGATCCCGGTGTTCCCACAAATACATGAAGCCATCGGTCGTAATATCCGTTGCCATCTCCATATCATTTATATAGGAGTATGCGATTCGGATAAAACGCTCCTTGTCGTTGAACAGCCTGTCGAACTCTTCGGCTGTCAATATTTTCGTCGGCTTCCCCATCGCAATCTTTCGATACTGTTTCCAAAGATAGCAATTATTCCCGAAAATGCAAGTCGAGAATTCATCCCCGGTTTTTCGTTTCCGATGTTTTGAAAGCGCCTGCAAAAAAGAAATGAAAATATTTTTGAAACAAAATAAGGTTCCGGGAAGCAAACGCAGGCGATCAATACACTCATTGTCAATACATTGGCTAAATAAATAATTTTACATTATTATTAAATATATTTATTTATAAAAAAGGCTGTAAACTCGGTTCGCTCATGCGTTTAAAAAGAGAAAGCAATGAAGCCGGCATATAATTTAATTACAAGATAATGGATCAAGAGGTAATATACAAAGCTCTGCGCGGCGAAGCAACCCCAGATGAGCTGGAACAGGTGGCACGGTGGCATTCCGAAAATCCGGAGGACTTCCAGCGCTGCGCGGATGAGGTGCACATGCAGATCGACATGATGGAGTTGTACGGCGAAGAGATCCGTCCAGCAAGTTGGATCGCCGTGCACTGGAGAAAGGTAGTCCGTATTACCGTACAGGCTGCCGCCATGCTCGCCATCGGGTTGTTCGTCGGGGGATATATCAGCAAGGAACGCACCTACGATATGCTTGCCGAGCAAATCAACACGTTGCAGGTTCCTTACGGCCAACGCTTGAAGTTCACGCTTCCGGACGGTTCGAGCGTTCAGCTCAATTCCGGAGCAAAGATCGAATATCCATCCGTATTCAAAAAGAATCTCCGCAGAGTAAAGCTTTCCGGCGAGGCGGTATTCGATGTCGAACATGACGAGAGGTGTCCGTTCGTTGTAGAAACTTTCGCATCCGATATTCGGGTGTTGGGTACGAAATTCAACGTTGTGGCCGATGAGCGCCACCAACGCTTTTCGACTGCATTGCTCCAAGGTCGGGTGCAAATTACAAACCGGCTCGATCCCACGCAAAAAGACATTATACTGAAACCTAACGATATTGCTAATCTCTCGAACGGTCATCTTTTCATCGAACCGATAACCGATCCGGAAATATTGTGCTGGACGGAAGGTCTTATCAACATTTCGGGTCTGCCTTTCGATGAACTGATGGAGAAATTCGAGCGGGCATTCGACGTGAAGATCGACATCTCCCTTGAGAAACTTCCGAACATCAGAAACGTCAGTGGTAAAATTCGTGTGAACGACGGCATTGACAAAGCCCTTCACATTTTGCAGTATACCGCGGACTTTTCTTACAAGAAAAATTCGGAAACAAACGTAGTGACGATCTATTGATGTGAAAGCCTGATTGTTTAACGCCTAAAATGATTGCCTATGAAAACGTAACCAACATCGTTCATAGCTTGTTCAATGAAAAAGCCTGCGGAGGTAGAGATCCGCAGGCCGGATAATAGATTGAATCGAGCTTTTTTGAGACACTAATTAACCTATTATCTAAAACTTCGCAAAGATATGAATAAAACAGTATTCTTCAACAAGTTTCGAAGACTGTTTGGGTTCGTACTCACAATCTCTTTGCTTGGGAACGTATTCGCTGCATCTGCACAGAATGCCCGAATTTCCATTAAGATGGAAAACGTCCCTATTTCGCAGGTTATAAAAGAGATTGAAAATCAAACCCGTTACTTGTTTATCAACAAAGGCGTCGATACCAAAAACAAGGTCAGTATCAACGCTGTCCAAAAAACGATCCAGGATGTGTTGGCACAACTGTTCGCCGGCACGGAAATCGCTTACCGGATCGATGAATCCTACATTATCCTGACCAAAAAGAACGATGCGGGGAATCCGGTTTCCGTGACCGGAAAAATCAGGGATGCAAAAGGTAATCCGATCGTCGGAGCCAGTATCCTTGTTCAAGGAACTACAATAGGCGTCAGCTCCGACGCCGATGGTGCGTTTGCGCTTCAGGTACCCCCCCCCGCAGCGGACAGACAGCTGGAAATCAGTTTTATCGGTTATAATCCTGTGTCTTTCGTCGTGGGCAGCCGGACTGCTTTCGATGTTACGCTTGAAGAGACTGCCTCCGAAATCGAGTCGGTCGTGGTCACTGCTCTTGGTATTAAGCGTTCGGAGAAGGCCGTAGCCTACAACGTACAGCAGGTCAAGGCCGAGGACATCACGACCGTCAAGGATGCAAACTTCATCAACTCGCTGACGGGTAAGGTGGCGGGCGTCACGATCAACACCTCGTCATCGGGGGTCGGCGGCGCATCGAAGGTGACCTTGCGCGGTAACAAATCCATCAGCCAGTCGTCGAACGCACTCTACGTCATCGACGGCATTCCGATGTATAACTTCGGCGGTGGCGGCGGAACGGAGTTCGATTCGCGCGGTGCGACGGAGTCCATCGCCGACATCAACCCCGAGGATATTGAGTCGATGTCGGTGCTGACGGGTGCTGCCGCGGCCGCGCTCTACGGTTCGGAAGCCGCGAACGGCGCTGTGATGATTACGACGAAAAAAGGCCAAGCCGGGACTCTGAAAGCTACGTTTTCGAGTAATATCGAATTTCTCGCACCTTTCATCCAGCCGGAATTTCAGAATCGCTACGGTACGGGTTTGAACGGCCAGCGCAGCGGCTCGAGCATTTACAGTTGGGGCGAGAAATTACGCCCTGAAGCCCGTTACGGTTATACTCCGGACGATTATTTCGAGACGGGACACGTTTATACGAATGCTGTTACGGTTTCTGGCGGTACGGACAAGAACCAGACCTATTTTTCGGCTGCTTCGGTCAATTCGGACGGCATTATCCCCAATAACGAATACGACCGTTACAACTTCACGTTCCGCAATACTTCGTACTTTCTGAAAGACCGGCTCAAGCTCGATGCGAGCGCCAGCTACATCTATCAGAAAGACCAGAACATGACCAATCAGGGAGTCTATTCGAACCCGCTGGTTCCGGCCTACCTGTTCCCGCGGGGTGAGAATTTCGACCTTTACCGTCGCTTCGAGCGTTACAACGAAGGGACGAAACTCATGGAGCAATTCTGGAGTGCGGATATGGAAGGCGGTGATTTGCGCATGCAGAATCCCTACTGGATCAACTACCGCAACCTGCGCAATACGGACAAGAAGCGTTATATGCTGTCGTTCTCGGCCAGCTACGACATTCTTCCGTGGCTTAATGTTGCCGGACGTGTCCGCATTGATAATTCGAATTCGCTCTACACGCAAAAACTCTATGCCTCGTCGAACACCACGATTACGGAAGGCGGCAAAAACGGCCACTATACCGAAGCCCGTGCTTACGACACGCAGACCTACGCCGATCTGATGGTAAACATTAACAAGACTTTCGGCGAGGATTGGTCTCTGAACGCGAATATCGGCACCTCGATCAACAATATCAAGACCGATGAGTTGTCATACCGTGGGCCGATTCAGGAGAACGGACTTCCCAACATATTCAATGTTTTCGATCTGGATGACACGAAAAAACGTGCCGAAAAGGTCGGCTGGCACGACCAGACGCAGTCGATTTTCGCCTCGGTCGAAGTAGGTTGGAAACAGATGCTTTACCTCACGGTGACGGGGCGTAACGACTGGGCTTCGCAACTGGCCAATTCGCCCGAGTCGTCGTTCTTCTATCCGTCAGTAGGCCTGTCTTGGGTGCCTTCTTCGACATGGGATCTGGGCAAGACGTTCAGCTATCTGAAGATCCGCGGTTCGATCGCCTCGGTAGGTATGCCTTTCCCGCGTCACCTGACGGTTCCGACCTACGAATACGACGCTACGAACAAAGTGTGGAAGGACAAGACGCACTATCCGATCGGCGACCTGAAGCCGGAGCGTACCATTACCTATGAGGTCGGTCTGGATGCCCGTCTGTGGCAGCATATCAACCTTTCGGCTTCGTGGTATCAGGCCGACACGAAAAACCAGACCTTCGACCCGTCACTTCCGCCCTCGTCGTCCTATACGACCATCTACCTGCAAACCGGACACGTTCGCAATACAGGTGTCGAGCTGTCGCTCGGGTATGACAATCAGTGGCGGAATTTCCGCTGGACGACGAACTTCACCTACTCATGGAACAAGAACGAGATCATCGAACTGGCAGCCAATGCCGTGAACCCGGTTACGGGCGAAGCGTTGAATCTTACCAAGTTGGACATCAAGGGGCTGGGTAAGGCGAAGTACATCCTCAAGGAAGGCGGTACGCTGGGCGACCTTTACACGACGTCCAACCTTCGCTTCAACGACAACGGTTATGTCGAGGTGGACAAGAACGGCAACCTGCTGATGACCGACGAAGGCGAGGACATCTATCTCGGATCGGTTTTCCCTAACCACAACCTCGCATGGCGCAATGACTTCAGCTATAAGGGTATTAACCTCGGCGTGCTGTTTACGGCCCGTCTGGGCGGTGTCTGCTATTCGGCGACGCAGGCCAACCTCGACCTGTACGGCGTCTCGGAGGCTTCGGCCGCGGCGCGCGATGCGGGCGGTGTTTTGATCAACGGCCGTGAGATGGTCGATGCCCAGAAATGGTATCAGGCGATCGGCTCGCAGTCGGGTTTGCCGCAGTATTATCTCTATTCGGCGACGAATGTCCGCTTGCAGGAGTTGTCGCTGGGTTACACTTTCCCGCGCAAGTGGTTCCGCAATAAGCTGGGGCTTACCGTGTCGTTCGTAGGGCGCAATCTGTGGATGATTTACTGCAAAGCGCCGTTCGACCCCGAAGCCGTCGCTTCGACGGGGCTGAACTATCAGGGTATCGACTACTTCATGATGCCCTCGATGCGCAACCTCGGTTTCAATGTCAAATTCCAATTCTAAAGCGCAGCAACCATGAAAAAGATGAATAACAGATGGCAGTCGGTGCTGCTTTCACTGGCGCTGTTCGGATTGGCAGCCTGCACCGGCGATTTCGAAGACATCAACCGCAATCCCAATCAGGTTACGGACGACCAGATGGATGCCCTGAATTATAAGACCGGAACGAAGTTCAAAGCTCTTCAAAGTCTTGTGATTCCGGTGCAGGAGCATATGTATCAGTTCAACGAATCGCTTTCGGGCGGGCCGTTCGGCGGTTACATCGGTGCTACGGTCGATACGTGGCAGACCAAGTTCGAGACGTATAATCCGTCTGCCGACTGGCGCAAATGGCCTTTCGCCAACGTCATCACCGAGACCTATACCCCCTATAAGGGCATCGTCAACGGCACGGAAGACGAAGTGGCCATCGCTTTTGCCCGCCTGTTGCGTGTGGCCATCATGCACCGTGTGACCGATTCCTACGGCCCGATCCCTTACACGAAGCTGGAAAGCAACGAGTCGATCTATGTGGAGTACGATTCGCAGGAGGCGGTCTATACGAAGATGTTCGAGGAGCTGGACGAGGCTATCGAGATACTGGGCCGCAATACGACGCTTCCTGCCGAGGCATGGAGCCGTTACGACGGTGTTTATTACGGCAATATCGCTCAATGGCTCAAATACGCCAATTCGCTCAAGCTGCGTATGGCGATGCGCCTCTCCTATGTGAAGCCTGACATTGCCCGGGCAAAAGCCGCGGAGGCGATTGCCGGAGGTATCATTACGGTCAATGCCGATAATGCGGCTATGCACGCAGCCGAAAACCGCATGACGCTGATCTATAACGATTGGGGCGACCACCGTGTCGGGGCCGACATCATCAGCTATCTGGACGGTTACGACGACCCGCGTCTGGAAAAGATGTTCCTGCCCAACGACGTAGACGACTACGTGGGTATCCGCATCGGCATCGACGTGGCGGGAAAATCGACGGCCATGTCGAAGTATTCGAATATGATCGTTGCGAGCGATACGCCCTATTTATGGTTCAATGCCGCGGAAGCGACCTTCCTGCATGCAGAGTACGAACTGCGCTGGGGATCGGCCGAGACGGCGAAGACGCTCTATGAGCAGGCTGTCCGACTTTCGTTCGAGGAGCGGGGAGCATCGGGGGCCGACGCCTATTTGGCCGACGCCACGAAGAAGCCTGCGCCCTATACCGATCCGCTGGGCAACTACAGCGCATCTGCCCGGAGCGAAATCACCGTTCCGTGGGAAACGGCGACGGACGGCAGCGATACGGAGGCCGTTCAGGAGCGCAACCTCGAACGCATCATCGTGCAGAAATGGATCGCTATCTTCCCGTTGGGAGTCGAAGCATGGTCGGAACACCGCCGTACGGGGTATCCGAAACTGCTGCCTGTACCTACCGACAAATCGGGAGGTTCCGTCAATGTGGAACAGGGCGCACGCCGTCTGCCTTACCCTGTCGAGGAGTACCAGCAGAACAACGCCAACCTTCAGGCGGCCATTCAAACGCTCGGTGCAGAGCAACAGAACGGCGACCGTTCGGGCGACGTCATGGGAACCCGCGTATGGTGGGATTGCAAACCGTATAACAAGTAATCGCTATGAATATGAAACCAAACCGAATGATACGTTTCCTCGCTTTTTGCGCTGCCGTCGCAACGTTTGCGGCCTGCAACGACTGGACGGAGATGGAAACGGTGGACAGCAAGGTGGAAAAGCCCTGGGAGCAGGATCCGGCACTATGGGCCGAATACACCGCGGCGCTGAGGGCCTATAAACAGTCAGAACATTTCATTGTTTATGCCCGTCTGCACAACTCGCCCGAGAAAGCATCGAGTGAGCAGGATTTCATGCGCTGCCTCCCGGATTCGCTGGACATCGTGACGCTGACCAACGCCGATAACTTCTCGAAGTTCGACGCCGAGGATATGGACGTCATGCGCGAGAAGGGGACGAAAGTACTTTATCAGGTCGATTATGCCGCACGCGCGGAAGAGTTCGCCGATATGCAGGCGCTCGATGCCTATCTGGATCAGGTTGTCGCCGCCGTCGCCGCCAACGGCATGGACGGCTACTCGTTTACGACCGACCCGCTGGCGACGGATGCCACAGCCCGCATCGTCGAGAAACTTGCTGCGGCGAAATCCGAGGGCCAGCTCCTCGTCTTCGAGGGCAACCCGCTGTCGCTTGCGGCCGCCGACCGTCCCAAGGTCGATTTTATCGCCCTCGATACGGAGAAACTCGAAAATGTGCAGGAGGTGAAGCTCCAGGTGCTGAATGCCACGGGGTATGCCGGTATCGCGCCGGAGAAGCTGCTGCTGGCGGCCGAGATCAGCGCACCCCTGCTGGATGAGGATCGCACGGAGTTCGCGGCCGTCGATGAGATGTCGCGCCGCGTCATCGAATTCGGCCCGCTGGGCGGTCTGGCAGCTTACAACATTTCCGGAGATTACTATCATGCGGAGATGAACTACCAGACGATCCGTGGGGCGATCCAGACGTTAAATCCCGCTAAATAGTGAACGCCATGAAAAAATACGGAAAATATCTGATTGCAGCCGTCGCGGGGCTCGTGTTTTTCGCGGCCTGCGATAATTATGAGGCCGACGACCACAAGTTCGGAAACGCCGTTTATCTCGACGTCGCGGAAACGAACGAGGTGCAGCTTACAACCTTCGGCAACAATAAACCGACTTACGACTGCGCCTTGCAGGCGGAGCTGACCTATCCTGCGGGACAGGATGTGGCGGTGACGCTCACGGTCGACCCGTCGCTCGTCGGGACGTACA
>ERZ839741.3665-NODE-3665-length-11901-cov-11.069644_pt1 | contig 11901 bp, 9 predicted proteins | sample MGYA00519880_ERZ839741 | MGnify/ENA primary metagenome ERZ839741 (study PRJEB31850, sample SAMEA3708851) | human gut metagenome | biome: human gut; feature: human-associated habitat; material: faeces | place: China | collected 2014 ... | reverse complement strand
GCTTGAAGAAGCCGTTCTTCTCCAGCAGGGTCAGGGCACGAGCCTCGTTGGTGGTGTCGTTGGGCACGGCCACCTTGACCTTGTCCAGCTTGGCCACAGCGGAAGCAGCCTCAGAAGAAGCAGCGGCGCTGGAAGCGGTGGAGGATGCAGTGGAAGAAGAACCACCGCAGGCGGTCAGGGCAGCGGCAGCAGCGGCCACACCGGTAACTTTCAGAAAATCGCGACGAGTAATCATGGTAAAATCCCTCTCTATCTTTGTAAAAAATTGTTGAGCGGCGGCGCGGCACAGTCCGCGCACGCCTTGTACGGAGGACGAAAAAAGCCTCCGTCCTTACACGAGCCGAACGCTCAGCAAGGACGGAGGCATAACATCTTCCGTGGTACCACCTTGGTTTACTCTGCCCTCACGGACAAAGCCTCGATGCTGCGGCAGCTTCTGCTGCTTACAGCCGGACGCTGTAACGGGCGCATCCCGTTGCAGACTTAGCACTCCTGCGCCTCGCCCACACGGCTCCGAGACCATTTTCAGCTTCCTGTTTCCTGCCCTTTTCCATCGCCCGGGCTTTCTGGTAAGGATCAATGCGAAGGCCTACTCTTCTCTTCACAGCCATTTTTGTGATATTGCATTTATAATAAACCACTCCGACGGATTTGTCAACACCTACAACGAAGTTTTTTGGTAGGAAATTGGGCCTTCCGTCAGCCGGAGCGATGGCGCGGCGGCAGCGGGATGCTGAGCACCAGCGAGATGCCCACGGCCAGTGCCACTGCGACCTTGAAGGTGCTGATGCCGTTGGACAACGCCAGTGCGTTGTCGCCCTGAATGAAATAGTAGGCCGTGTAGTAGATGCCTGCACCCGGCACCAGCGGGAAGATGCCGGAGAGCAGGAACACGGTCACGGGGGTCTTTTGCAGGATGGCGAACACGCGGGTGAGGATGGTGAGGGGGATCACCGCCAGCAGGCTGGCCGCAGCGGTGCCCAGCCCCAGCATGACGCACAGCTCATACACGAACCAGCCCATGGCACCCACCAGCGCACAGGTGGGCAGGCTCCGGCGGGGGCAGGCGAACAGGATGGCAAAGCTCAGGGTGCCGGTGCCGGCCAGCAGGAACTGGCCCATCAGCTCCCCGATCTGGGAATTGGTGAGAGAAATCATGCGACCACCACCCCCGTGAGCAGAGAATACAGGCTCAGCACAAGGCCGGTGCCGATGGCGATGCTGGCGGCGATGAGCAGCGCGTCGATCATGCGGATGGTGCCGGACAGGTAGTCGCCGTGCACGAAGTCGCGGATGCCCATGGTGAAGGCGATGCCGGGGGTCAGGATCATCAGCGCACCGATGATGGCATGGCTGGCCGAGGTATGCAGCGCCTGACACAGCAGGATGCACACCAGTGTGATGAGGGACGCGGTGGTGATCTTCTGGAAGCCGCCGGGCAGGCCGTGCCGCCCGCACAGCAGCAGGTAGCCGCTGGCCGCCAGACCGGCCACGGCGGCAGCGATGGCGCTGCGCAGATCACCGCCAAAGATCATGGCAAAGCTGAACGCGCCGCCCATGCCGCTGACCAGCTGCACCCAGTCCTTGGGGAAGGGGATGCGCTGGGCGGCCGCCAGACGGTACTCGGCCTCCCCCAGCGACATATTGGTCTCGGCGATCTCGCGGGAAAGGGCGTTCACCGCCGCCACCCGGCCCAGATGGGTGGTGCGCACCGGCACGTTGCGCACTTCGCTGATCTCTGCGGTGCCGGCGCTGGCAAAAATGCCGTTGGTCAGTACATAAACATGGAACTCCCGCAGGTGGAAGGAGCGTGCCATGATCTCCATGGTCTGCTCCACCCGGAACACTTCCGCACCGTTCTCCAACAGGGTCTGCCCGGCCGCCATGATAAAGTCCATGATGCGGCGGCGCAGTTCTTCGTCGGGATAAGCCTCTCTGCCCTTCATTGCCCGGCCTCCTTGAAAAAATAATATCGTCTTATTCTAACATGCACGTGCCCGGCGCACAAGAGCAAAAAAGAAGAGCGGGGAAAACGCCCCGCCCTCCGGAAACCGCATCAGATATAGTCTGAAATATAAGGGATCTTGTGGAACAGCACATCGTCCAGCCGCTCCACGGCATCCTCCCGGCCCTCGATGCGCTCCAGCTCGAACAGACGTTCGGCGGTCTTGTAGCCCAGCAGCAGGGTGGAAAGAGTGCCGATGCCCATCTTCAGGTGGTATTCGGCAGGGGCATCGGTCAGGGCGCAGCCGCCGTCCGCAAACCGGATGCGGAAGGTGTGGTCGTTCCAGGGCAGCAGGTCGTCCTCGATCTCCAGATCAATGCACAGCTCGCCGCCGTCCGGGTCACAGGGGTAATCTTCCAGGAAGCTGGCCACATCCACGATGCGGCCCATGGCATAGGGGCGGATGGTCTCCTTGATGTCGCCGTCGTCTATCTCAAAGGCGATGGGTTCGCTGAAGTAGGTGTTGCCGTGCACTTCGTCGATCATGGAGTCGTGGGCGTGGATGTACTCCCACAGGCCCTTCTGTGCCTCGCGGTTCAGGTAGATCATTTCCTTGATGTGCATGATATCGTTCTTGATCAGGTACACCATGTAGCCGCAGGGTTTGTCCTTTACATTATAATAGACGGCGACGTTGGTGTCATCCTCGTCCCAGCGCCAGTACTCCTCCCAGGCCAGTGCGTTGCGGAACAGGCACCCGTGGGTGATGGAGGCAAAATGGGAGTGCAGCTCGTGGAACTCGGTGTTGTCCCAGGCGACGCGCCGCACATAACCGGGGGCCGACACCTTGGTGGGGATCTGCCGGTCCTTGATGTTGTAGGAGATCTTGTTGGAGATGATCTCCCACCCCAGGTGGTGGTACAGCGGGATGGAGTAGGGGTAGAGCAGGGCAAAGCTCTTGCCCTCCTTGTGCATCTGGGTCAGGCCCTGGATCATGAGCCGCTTCATGATGCCGTTGCCGGTGTACTCCGGGTAGGTGCACACACTGGTCACAAAGCCCACATGGTAAACGGCGTCATAGATGTTCATCTTCAGCGGGTAGACCGCGAACTGGGAGACAAGGTTTTCTCCGTCAAAGCAGCCCAGCACGTCCGCGCGCTCCAGCACGGGGAACTTGGACTGCTTGATCTCGTCGTCCTTCCATCCGGTGGCGGTGAGCTCATCTTCCGTGACCTGAAAGGTATAGCGCAAAAGGGCGTTGTACTGGTCCAGATCATCGGTCTCCAGATAACGATATGTATAATTTTCGGCAGGATTCATGCAAAACTTCCTCTCTCTGGCGGGTGACTGGTTGCCGAACAGTTCTATTATACACCCGCCGTATAAAACCGGGCAAGAACCATTTTCACAAAAATCTGCGGCACACAGCCCGCCAAACCACTGCATTTGCCGGAAAAACTGCTCTGCTGTGTGTTTTGCATTGCACCTGCTTTTTGAGTGTGGTATACTATGCCTGTTATGGAAAAATGCCGGTGCGGTGTGCCGGCCCAGCGATGAGGAAAAGGAAACGAACAATGAAAATTGGATTTGACAACGACAAATATCTTGCGATGCAGTCCGAGCATATCCGCGAGCGCATCCAGAAGTTTGACAACAAGCTGTATCTGGAGTTCGGCGGCAAGCTGTTCGACGACTATCATGCCTCCCGCGTGCTGCCGGGCTTCCAGCCGGACAGCAAGCTGCAGATGCTGCTGCAGCTGAAGGATCAGGCGGAGATCGTCATCGTCATCAGCGCCGAGGACATTGTGAGCAGCAAGATCCGCGGCGATTACGGCATCACCTACGATCTGGATGTGCTGCGCCTGATCGACGCTTTCCAGGGTGTGGGCCTGTATGTGGGCAGCGTGTGCGTGACCAAGTACACCGCTGCCCCGGAGGTGGAGGCCTTTGAAAAGCGCCTCAACGATCTGGGCATCCGCACCTTCCGCCACTATAAGATCGCCGGTTACCCCAACGACGTGGCCCACATCGTGAGCGACGAGGGCTATGGCCGCAACGACTACATTGAGACCGAGCGCCCGCTGGTGGTCATCACGGCCCCTGGCCCTGGCAGCGGTAAGATGGCCACCTGCCTGTCCCAGCTGTACCACGAGTACAAGCGGGGCGTCAAGGCCGGTTATGCCAAGTTTGAGACCTTCCCCATCTGGAACATCCCGCTCAAGCACCCGGTGAACCTGGCCTACGAGGCCGCTACCGCCGACCTGAACGATGTGAACATGATCGACCCGTTCCATCTGGAAGCCTACGGCAAGACTGCCGTCAACTACAACCGCGACATTGAGATTTTCCCGGTGGTCAACGCGATGTTCGAGCTGATCGCAGGCCAGAGCCCCTACCACTCCCCCACCGACATGGGCGTGAACATGGCGGGCAACTGCATCGTGGACGATGCCGCCTGCTGCGAGGCCTCCTGCAACGAGATCGTCCGCCGGTACTTCAAGTCTCTGTGTGCGCTCAAGAACGGCGCACAGGTCCAGAGCGAGGTCTACAAGCTGGAACTTCTGATGAACCAGGCAGGCCTTACGCTGGGCAGCCGCCCCGTAGAGCAGGCCGCTCACGCCGTCTCGGAGAAGACCGGCGGGGCACCGGCCGCCGCCATCGAGCTGCCGGACGGCACCGTCATCACCGGCAAGACCGGCCCGCTGCTGGGTGCAGCTTCTTCGGCGCTGCTCAACGCGCTGAAGAAGCTGGCCGGCATCGACCAGGAAATGGACCTCGTCTCTGCGGCCGCCATCGAGCCGATCCAGACCCTCAAGACCAATTATCTGGGCAGCAAGAACCCCCGCCTGCACACCGATGAGATCCTCATCGCGCTGTCAAGCTCCGCTGCCACCAACCCCACCGCTGCGATGGCCCTGCACCAGCTCTCCAAGCTGAAGGGCTGCGACATGCACTCCACGGTCATCCTGTCCAGCGTGGACGACGACACCGTGAAGAAGCTGGGCATCTACCTGACCTGCGAACCCGCCTACGAGGAAGAGGGCCGCAAGTACCACAAGAAATAAGCGCAACAAAAAAGAGAACCGCCGCGGCGGTTCTCTTTTTTGCATTCACAGGCGGGTCTGCACCCAGTATTCGCCCATGCTCTGGCCGGGCTGGTCGGTGACGTCATCGTTCAGGTAGTCCGCCAGACCGCAGGACGCCGGGTCCCACCCGCGCGCCTGTTCGACCGAATCGTACTCCACCTCGGCGTACCAGAACTCGGTGGGCTGGCCTTCGTCCACATGGTTCACTTCCAGCACCCGCCCGTCCGGCAGCAGATAGCTGCGGCGGATCTTCGGAATGAGCGGCCTGCCGATGATCTTCGTTTCTAAATCGTCAAACAACGCTTTATCGATGGGGCGTTCGATCTCCTCCCGCGCCAGTCCGCCGCCGGATTTGAAGCAGAGGATATAGTCGGTGCTGCCGCCCGTCCGGGCCTCCTCCCGGATGCGGACCGTTGGACGGACGCTGATATACCCCTGCCGCATCGCAAATTCCTCCTGCAGCGGCATCTCCGGGAAACCCGCTCCCTCCGGCCAGCCGTTCACCATCCATTTGCGTTCGATCTCCATTGCTTTGCCCTCATTTCTGTTGGATTTTGTATTTATTCTAACACGGTTTTATGATATTATAAAGAGGATCTGAATCAAAAAATACAGTGCTGGAAGCGGGCCGCATCGTCGGGAGCATTTTCCTCGTGCGGCGGAGAGCGCACCTCTGCAATACAGCCGCCCCGCTCAGCCTGTCGTATCTCAAACACAAGGAGTTTCTATGAAATCGACCCGCAACTATCCCATCTACAAAGTCAACAAACACGCTGAGGGGCTGCTGGTGGGCGGCCACCCGTGGGTATACGAGAACGACATCCTCGAAGCACCGGAGACCACGCCGGAGAACGGCACGCTGGCCGATGTGGTAAGCCCCAAGGGGGCCTACCTCGGCACCGGCTTTCTCTCCCTCCAGAGCAAGATCCGGGTGCGGCTCATCTCCCGCAACGCCAACGATACCTTTGACGCTGACTTCTGGCGCCGCCGGGTGGAGTATGCCTGGAACTACCGCAAGACCGTTCTGGAACCGGACGACCTCTCAGCCTGCCGGGTCATCTTCGGCGAGGCCGACCAGTTCCCCGGCCTGACGGTGGACCGGTTCCAGAATATCCTCGTCACCCAGACCCTCAGCGTCGGCATGGAAAAGCTCAAGCCCCTCCTCTTCCCCCTTCTGGCAGAAGTGCTGCGGGCCGACGGCCAGACCATCGACGGCATCTACGAGCGGAACGATGAGGCTCTGCGCGCCAAGGAAGGGCTGGCGCAGAACAAGGGCTGGTTCGAGCTGCCCGGCGAGACCCACCCCGCTTCCACCCAGACCGAGATCTGCGAAAACGGCGTTTTTTACCACGTTGATTTCGAGAACGGCCAGAAGACCGGCTTCTTCCTCGACCAGAAATACAACCGCCGCGCCGTGGCCCGCATTGCCGCCGGGCACACGGTGCTGGACTGCTTCACCCACACCGGCAGCTTTGCGCTGAACGCGGCCAGGGGCGGGGCCGCCCGCGTCACCGCTGCCGACATCAGCGCCGATGCCATCGCCATGGCCCAGCGGAACGCCGAACGCAACGGCCTCGACAACATGGACTTTCTCTGCGAGGACACCTTCGCGCTGCTGCCCCGGCTGGAAAAGGAGGGCCACCCCTACGACTTCATCATTCTCGACCCGCCCGCCTTCACCAAGGCACGCCGCACCGTCGAGAACGCCATGCGCGGCTACAAGGAGATCAACTACCGCGCCATGAAGCTGCTGCCCCGGGGCGGGTATCTGGCCACTGCCAGCTGCTCCCACTTTGCCACCGAGGAGCTGTTCATCAAGATGCTGCGCGCCGCCGCCAAGGACGCCCACCGGCAGCTGCGGCAGATCGAGGTAAAGCAGCAGGCACCGGATCATCCCATTCTGTGGGGCGTGCCGGAAACGAATTACCTCAAGTTTTTCCTGTTTCAGGTCATCTGACGCTTTTATAATAAAGGACAATTACAGCGTTCTGCGCACATTCCGGCTGGAAAAGGCTGTCCTGAAAGGGGCTTTTTCGGTACAAAAGTCATACCAATCGCGGTTGTTCCAAAAATCAGAGATCGTGTTTGTGCAGAATCGTCAGTTTTGTCAATTGCCTTTTTTGCCCGCAAAGACTATAATCTTAGCCATAGACAGCAACGGCGCTGTGGGTCACCTCCTGACTCGCAGCGCCGTTTTTGTTAAGATGTAAGCACGCTTTGGGTTTCTGCATTGCGGCAGACCCAAGGCGAAAGAAAAAAGTAAGATCAAGTAAGGAGTAGGATTTATGGCAGCAAATGTTATGGAGATCTACGGCAGCAAGGTCTTTAATGAGCACGTTATGAAGGAGCGCCTGCCCAGCGCTACCTACAAGAGCCTGAAGAACACCCTGCACAAGGGTGCTCCGCTGGACATTGAGGTGGCAAACGTTGTCGCCAGCGTGATGAAGCGCTGGGCTATGGAGTTGGGTGCTACCCATTACACCCACTGGTTCCAGCCCCTGACCGGCATCACCAGCGAAAAGCACGATGGCTTTGTCAGCCCTGTAGGTGACGGCACCGCCATCATGGAGTTCTCCGGCAAGGAACTGGTACGCGGCGAGCCCGATGCTTCCTCCTTCCCCTCCGGCGGTCTGCGCGCTACCTGCGAGGCACGCGGCTACACCGCATGGGACCCCACCAGCTACGCCTTTGTGAAGGATGATGTGCTGTGCATCCCCACTGCATTCGTCAGCTACACCGGCGAGGCTCTGGATAAAAAGACTCCCCTGCTGCGTTCCATGAACGCACTATCCGGTCAGGCCGTCCGTATCCTGAAGCTGTTCGGCAAGGATGTGGACTACGTTTCCACCACCGTCGGCCCCGAGCAGGAATACTTCCTGGTCAAGAAGGAGGACTACGAGGCACGTCAGGATCTGATCCTCACCGGCCGCACCCTGTTTGGTGCTCCCTCTGCCAAGGGTCAGGAACTGGAGGAGCACTACTTCGGTGTCATCCGTCCCGAGGTTTCTGCGTTCATGAAGGAACTGGACGAGGAACTGTGGAAGCTGGGCGTGCCCGCCAAGACCAAGCACAACGAGGTTGCTCCCTGCCAGCACGAGCTTGCTCCCATCTTCGATACCACCAACGTAGCCATCGACCACAACCTGCTGACCATGGAAATGATGCGCAAGATCGCACCCAAGTATGGTCTGGTCTGCCTGCAGCATGAGAAGCCCTTTGAAGGCGTGAACGGCAGCGGCAAGCACAACAACTGGTCCATGAGCACCACCCACGAGAACCTGCTGGACCCCGGCGACACCCCCATGGAGAACCTGCAGTTCCTGATCTTCCTGGCCGCTGTCATCAAGGCTGTGGATGAGTACGCCGACCTGCTGCGCACCTCTGTGGCTACCCCGGGCAACGATCACCGTCTGGGCGCCAACGAAGCACCTCCGGCCATCATCTCTATCTTCGTGGGCGAGGAGCTGGAAGCTGTCATCGATGCGATCGCATCCGATTCTCCCTATGCCGGCCCCGTCAAGATGAAGATGGATCTGGGCGTGGACGTTCTGCCCAAGTTCAGCAAGGACACCACCGACCGCAACCGTACCTCTCCCTTCGCTTTCACCGGCAACAAGTTCGAGTTCCGTATGCCCGGCTCTGCCGAGAACCTGAGCGACTGCAACACCATCCTGAACACTGCTGTCGCCAAGGAACTGAAGGGCTACGCCGACGAACTGGAGGGCGCTGAGGACTTTACCAGTGCAGCCATCGCTCTGATCAAGCGCACCATCCGCGACCATCGCCGCGTCATCTTCAACGGCAACGGCTATACCGCCGAGTGGGAGGCCGAGGCAGCAAAGCGCGGCCTACCCAACAAGAAGAATACCCCTGCTGCTCTGCCCGCACTGGTCGAGCCCAAGAACATCCAGCTGATGGAAGAGTTCGGCGTGCTGACCAAGGTGGAGATGGAGAGCCGCTACGAGGTTGAGATGGAGCATTACTCCAAGATCATCAACATCGAGGCTCTGACCATGCTGGAGATGGCTCGCAAGCAGCTGCTGCCCGCCATCAACGCCTACATGAGCGAGGTTGCCAATACCGCAGCCTCCAAGCTGGCTGTCAGCGAGCACATCAGCGTGCGCAGCGAGACCAAGACTTTGGAAAAGCTTTCTTCTGACGCCGATGCCATGAGCGATGCCATCGACACCCTGCAGGATGCCGTGAATGCCGCCAAGGCACTGCCCACCGAGAGCGAGAAGGCTGTTGCCTTCCACGATAACGTTCTCCCGGTGATGGACGCCCTGCGTGCCGCTGCCGACGATGCCGAGACCATCTGTGGCGAGGATTACTGGCCTCTGCCCAGCTACAGCAAGATGCTTTACTACGTCTGATAATCTCCTGACAACGTAAAAAATAAGCATCCGCCGGCTGCCGGATCAATTAGCCATTCTCCTTTTCCTATTTCTTACACCAGCCCAAAGACCTGCTCCCTTTTTGAGGGCAGGCCTTTGGGCGTTTTATTTGAAATGCAGTTTTTGTAAGGGGGTTATTTATGAGCTATTCCACCCAACAGGATATTCTGGATTTCGTGGAGGACAACAACGTCAAATTTGTGCGCTTTGCCTTCTGTGATATTTTTGGCACCCAGAAGAACATTGCCGTGCTGGCCAGCAACCTGTCCAAGGCATTGGAAGAGGGCGTGTGCTTTGACGGCAGTTCCATTGCAGGCTTTATGCACGTTGAGGAAAGCGACCTTGTACTGCGGCCGGATCTTTCCACCGTGACCATCCTGCCGTGGCGTCCCACCGAAGGCCGAGTGATGCAGTTCTTCTGCGATGTGGAAAAGCCGGACGGCGCAGCCTTTAGCGGCAACTGCCGGGGCTTTTTGCGGGATATGAACCGCAAATTTAAAAAGCTGGGACTTACCTGCAACGTGGGTACCGAGTGCGAGTTTTATCTGTTTGAAAAGGACGACCGTGGCCACCCTACCTGCATTCCCATCGACTTCGGCGGATATTTTGACGTAGCGCCGCTGGATGCGGGTGAAAACCTGCGCCGGGATATCTGCCTGACCATGGAGCAGATGGGTATGGCACCCCAGCACAGCCACCACGAAAGCGGCAACGGCCAGAACGAGATCGACTGCCGCTACGCCGGGCCGCTGAAAACCGCCGACAACGTGATGACCTTTAAACAGATCGTCCGTGCCATTGCCATGCGCAACGGCCTGCACGCCAGCTTTCTGCCCAAGCCCCTGCCCCAGCAGGCCGGCAGTGGGCTGCACATCAACCTCTCGCTTTACATGGACGGCAAAAACCTGTTTGAGGGCGATATTGCCCCGGACAGCATTGCCGGCAGCTTTATGGCCGGTGTGCTGGCACACAGCCGGGAACTGACGGTGTTCACCAATCCCCTGCCCAACAGCTACCAGCGCTTTGGCTGTGACGAAGCGCCCCGCTATGTGAGCTGGAGCCGCCAGAACCGCAGCCAGCTGGTGCGCATCCCCATGGTCAAGGGCGACAGCTGCCGCATGGAGCTGCGCAGCCCGGACCCCGCATGCAACCCGTATCTGGCCATTGGCCTGATTTTGGCTGCCGGACTGGACGGCATTGAGCAGCGCATGGTCTTGCAGCCGCCGGTGAACCGCAACCTGTTCGATGCCGCCGAGGCCGAGGGACTGGGTCTTGAGACCCTGCCCGCCACCCTTGAGGAGGCGGTGCAGGTAGCCGAGGAGAGCGAGTTTTTGCGCAAGGTGCTGCCGGAGGGGCTTTCTAAACGCTATTTCTCGGAGGAACTCAAGCGCTGCGCCGCATTGCGGAGTGCGCCTGACCAGGCCGAGCACGAGCGCGTCTACTATTTTAACGCCATCTGATCCCTGCCTGCGCAGGAGAAAGGAGTGCGGAAAATGGGACGCGCACTGATCGTAAGCGCCGGTGCCAACTCCAACGAGTATATCGCCGCGCGACTGTCCGAGATGGGTTACAGCCGCCCGGTGATCATTCCCAGCGGAGCCGAGGCGCGGCGCAGAATGTCGGAATCTGATTTTGAGTTGATCGTGGTCAACGCTCCCCTGCCCGATGAGTTCGGGCACGAGTTGTGCATCACCGCTGTGGAGCAGACCGATGCCGGTGTGGTTTTTCTGGTAAAGGCGGCACAGGCCGAGCAGCTGCTTGCCCCTCTGAACGAGCAGGGGGTGCTGCTGCTGAGCAAGCCCTTCACCACCCCGTTGTTTTTGCAGGCCATGCACATGGCAGCTGCCGGCAACCACCGCTTGCAGCGTCTGCGGCAGGAGAACGCCCGCCTGCAGGACAAGATCGGGCAGCTGCGGCTGGTCAGCCGGGCAAAGTGCTGTCTGGTAGAGCACGCCCACATGACCGAGGCCGAAGCGCACCGCTACCTTGAAAAACAGGCTATGGACACCCGCCGCGACCGCGCCGAGGTGGCGCAGGAGGTACTGGAGGAGTACGCTGACAGAAGCGAATGAGACGCACCCGCAGGGAAAGGGGTGCGCCGGGAGCGAGCCTTTTCGCCGGGAGCGAGCCTTTTATAGAAAAGTTTTATTTTACGACAGAGGAAGGTATATTTTTATGGCAAAATTTATTTTTGTGACCGGCGGCGTGGTCTCCGGTCTGGGCAAGGGCATTACTGCTGCATCTCTGGGACGGCTTTTGAAGTGCCGCGGCCTGAAGGTGGCCAGCCAGAAGCTGGACCCCTATGTGAACGTGGATCCGGGCACCATGAGCCCGCTGCAGCACGGCGAAGTGTTCGTGACCGATGACGGCACCGAGACCGATCTGGATCTAGGACACTACGAGCGTTTTATCGACGAAAATCTGAACAAGTACTCCAACCTGACCACCGGCAAGGTGTACTGGAACGTGCTGAACA
>ERZ839741.3663-NODE-3663-length-11906-cov-4.248333_pt1 | contig 11906 bp, 9 predicted proteins | sample MGYA00519880_ERZ839741 | MGnify/ENA primary metagenome ERZ839741 (study PRJEB31850, sample SAMEA3708851) | human gut metagenome | biome: human gut; feature: human-associated habitat; material: faeces | place: China | collected 2014 ... | reverse complement strand
AGGGCGTTCCGGGGTTTGGCTTCATCATCGCCCGCCGTTCCGAGCTGTTGCACTGCAAGGGCGTCTCCAAGTCACTCTCTCTCGACATTTACGACCAATGGGAAGCCATGGAGAAAGGACATGGCAAATGGCGTTTTACTTCTCCCACACACGTGGTCCGCGCCTTCAAGCAAGCCATGGACGAACTGGCAGAGGAGGGCGGTGTGGAGGCCCGTCACAACAGATATTGCGAGAACCACCGCGTGCTGGTGGACGGCATGCGTTCCCTCGGTTTCCAAACGTTGCTGCCGGACGAGATTCAATCGCCCGTTATTACTTCTTTCCTCTATCCTTATGCCGATTTCAATTTCAAAGCTTTCTACACACAACTGAAAGAGCGTGGATTTGTCATCTATCCGGGAAAGATTTCGCAAGCCGACACTTTCCGTATCGGCAATATCGGAGATGTTCATCCCGAAGATTTCCGGCAGCTGATAGAGATAATTCGCGAGTGTAAATACTAAGCTCCGAATCTGCATAGATTTAATCGTTCCATCGTGGAGGAAAAATCGTTCCACCATGGTGGAACGATTTTTTCCTAGTGGTGGAATAATATTTTCCCCATGATGGAATGATTTGTCCTTCGCCTTCCTTCTCCTTAAGCTTCCCTATTAAATTTGACCTTCGTCAAGTCTGTAAACGCTATCTTTTCGTATTTTTGCACCCAATTTCGGAGGTATTAGATTTATGGCAACATCCAGAGAAATGACGGAAGGACGGGCTCTTCCGTTGATTTTCAACTTTACTTTGCCTTTACTGCTCGGCAATCTGCTGCAACAGACCTATTCATTGGTGGATGCAGCCATCGTGGGGCGCTTTCTGGGTATCAACGCCTTGGCTTCAGTCGGGGCAAGCACTTCGGTCGTTTTTCTTATTCTGGGATTCTGCAATGGCTGTTGCGGAGGTTTCGGCATTCCCGTGGCGCAAAAGTTCGGTGCGCGGGATTATGTCACGATGCGCCGTTATGTGGCTGTCAGCCTGCAGCTGGCTGCGGTGATGTCTGTTGTCATTGCCGTGGTTACCAGCTTTTACTGTGCAGACATTCTGCACATGATGAGTACGCCGGAGAACATATTCACGGGAGCCTATTATTACCTGCTTGTCACGTTTATCGGGGTTCCCTTTACTTTCTTCTATAATCTGCTGTCCAGTATTATCCGTGCATTGGGTGACAGCAAGACGCCGTTTTGGTTTCTACTTCTCTCTACGGTACTGAATATCCTGCTCGATTTGTTCTGCATTCTGGTACTGGGTTGGGGAGTGGCAGGAGCTGCCATCGCTACCGTATTTTCACAAGGCGTCTCGGCCATATTGTGCTACATCTATATGATGCGTCGTTTCGACATTCTGAAGACAACGCCAGCCGAGCGGAAATTCGACGGTGCTTTGGCACGCACACTGATGTACATCGGCGTACCCATGGGACTGCAATTTTCCATTACTGCCATTGGCAGCATTATGCTGCAAAGCGCCAATAATGCTTTGGGTACGGCTTGTGTGGCTGCATTCACGGCAGCCATGCGTATCAAGATGTTTTTCATGTGTCCTTTCGAGAGTCTGGGCATGGCAATGGCCACCTATAGCGGGCAAAACTACGGTGCGGGCAAGCCGGAACGTATCTGGATGGGAGTCAAGGCAAGCACCCTGATGATGATTGTTTATTGGGCGTTCACTTTCTGTGTACTGATGTTCGGTGCCAGGACTTTTGCCCTGTTCTTTGTAGATGCCTCTGAGTTGGAGATTTTAAAGAATACGGAGTTGTTCCTGCACATTTCCGTTTCCTTTTTCCCGGTTTTGGGACTGCTCTGCATCCTGCGATACACTATCCAGGGGGTGGGATATACCAATCTTGCCATGCTTTCCGGTGTCTCGGAAATGATTGCCCGGATACTGGTCAGCCTGCTGGCTGTTCCGGCTTTCGGCTATCTGGCCGTGTGTTTTGGTGACCCTACTGCATGGATTTTTGCAGATGCCTTTTTAATACCAGCCTTCATTTATGTCTATCGGCGGATACTTCGGATGAAGAAAAATTAGTGTATCTTTGTATCGGGGAGTTGAAAGAAGAATGACCGGACGAAAAATTATACACATCGATATGGACGCATTCTACGCCTCCGTAGAACAGCGTGATAATCCTGCATTGCGGGGCAAGCCCATTGCCGTGGGCCATGCGGAGGAGCGGGGAGTGGTGGCGGCAGCCAGTTACGAGGCACGGCGTTTCGGGGTGCGTTCTGCCATGTCGTCACTGAAGGCAAAGCGGCTGTGCCCCCAACTTATCTTTATCCCGGGACGGATGGAAGTCTACAAATCCGTTTCCCGCCAGATACACGAAATCTTTCATGAATATACGGATGTCATCGAGCCCATTTCGCTGGACGAGGCTTTTCTGGATGTGACGGAGAATAAACCGGGCATTCCATTGGCTGTAGACATCGCGAAGGAGATAAAGCGGAAGATGCGGGAGAGGTTGAATCTGGTGGCTTCTGCCGGCATATCCTATAATAAGTTTCTTGCCAAGATAGCCTCGGACTACCGCAAGCCGGACGGGCTTTGCACCATACATCCTGCCCAGGCACTGGACTTTGTTGCCCGGCTGCCCATTGAAAGTTTCTGGGGAGTGGGACCGGTAACGGCGAAGAAGATGCACACTTTGGGGATTCACAACGGGGAACAGCTGCGTATGCAGTCTTTGGAGATGCTGACCCGCGAATTTGGCAAAGTGGGGACAGTCTATTATGATTTTGCCCGTGGCATCGATATCCGTCCGGTAGAGGCTGTCCGCATCCGCAAGTCTGTGGGTTGCGAACATACGTTGGAGAAGGACATCAGCAAGCGTTCATCCGTCATTATAGAGCTGTACCATGCGGCAGTGGAGCTGGTGGGGCGACTGGAGCACGCCAATTTCCGCGGGAATACGCTGACGCTGAAAATCAAGTTTCATGATTTTAGCCAGATTACCCGCAGTATGACCCAAGCAAAGGAGCTGGTTGCCCTTGACGTGATTCTGCCTTTGGCAAAGCAATTGCTGCAGGAAGTGGATTATGAACATCATCCTATCCGTTTGATTGGGCTTTCCGTTTCCAACCCCCGTGAAGAGGGGGAGGAGAAAGGAGTCTGGGAACAGCTGAGTTTTGAATTTAGTGACTGGGAGACGGAACATTCAAATAAATAATGCTATATTTGTGTTCAGTATCAAAAAAAGGAAAGCTATGGGCTGTTTTATGAATATTTTGTGGTTGATGTTTGGAGGTATCATCACTGCTGTGGAGTATCTTATTGCAAGTTTATTGATGATGTTCACCATTATTGGCATCCCTTTCGGTATGCAGACCTTGAAAATGGCAAGCCTTGCCTTGTGGCCTTTCGGCAAAGAGGTTCGTAGCGGGGAACGTTCCAACGGTTGCCTCTATGTGCTGATGAATATTCTTTGGATATTCTTGGGCGGCATTTGGATTTGCCTTTCGCACTTGGGATTCGGGTTATTGCTGTGCATCACCATTATAGGCATTCCTTTCGGTATCCAACACTTTAAGCTGGCAGGGCTGGCATTGACTCCTTTCGGGAAGGATATTGTTGCGGCTTGAGCGATTGTGCTGTATCGTTTTTTTATAAATATATGTAAGTATAATTGATGGTGGAGGATGAATGGTGCTTTAATCTTATTGTAATGTGCTTCTGCTTGCATGCTAAATGTTTAGCTTTGTGTTTAGCATCCGATTATGGCTCTATTTTTTGTTTTTATTTGAATTATATATAATAATAATTTTATTTTTAAAAGTGAAATGTTATATTTGTGATTATCCTCACCTATAACACTTCACATATATGCGAAAAACACACCTTTACACGCTACTATGCGTCCTATGTTTTCCATCTTTGGTTTGTGCACAACAAGCCGTTTTTGATGAATTCAGAAAAGCGGCAGGAGATTATGCTGCTCTTTACTCCGGTAAGGCAGAGGAAAATTATAACCAGCAGAAGTATCTTAACCATCCCTATTGGAATACGGATGAATTTCGCGAGGGGGCTGTCTGTTATGGCAGATGGCTTTACTCGGATTTGCAGCTCCGTTATGATACCTATAAAAAGAGTCTGATTGTGGTTACTCCGGAGAAACGGATAACCTTGCAGGTAGATATGCGGAAAGTGGATTATTTTGTCATAGAAGGACAGAAGTTTGTACCGCAGGGTGACTGTTTCGCTGCGTTGCTATATGATAGTCCGCAAATGTGCCTGACACAGTATATCGTATCCACAATGGAGTCTCAGGTGAAGAAAAACGATCTTTATTACAGCCGGTTCAAGAAAAAGAGCTATTTCAGTCTTCGCAGTGGCGGAACCGATTATGTGATAACTTCCCGTTCGGGTTTCTTGAAACTTTTTCCTACATACAAGAAGCAGTTGAAGGCTTATTGCCGGAAAGAGCGGCTGGACTTCAAGGAAGATGGCGGTGTCCGGGCAATGACCCGGTTAACGGAATATATTGATTCCTTAATTCATGGAAAATAATATGAAAGCACATAATCTTAAATATACAGTAGCCTTTTTCCTCCTATTGTCGCCTTTCGGCATGTTTGCACAGCAACAGATGGCTATGGACAGCATTTCCATATTCGAATTGATGGATGCAGTAGAAAAGGGCACGTCTTGCCGTATTTATACAACGATAACGGTTCCTTTTAAAGTGAAGCGGGCAGAGGTGAAGAACCCCACTGCCGAGTACTTGAGAGAGGCTTTGGCAGCTACTATCTATAAGGTGACGGTTTATGGTGACAGAATATTTGTCTTGCCGGAGGTTTTTCTGGCCACCTCGCTGCCACCGGTATTGATGGGGGAAAAGTTGGAGACGGATGAGGAACTATTGCCTTCATACATTCCTATTGTGAAGTCTTCTTCAGAAAATAAGGTCTATGAGATAGGAAACAAGTACAAGCCTGCCCCCGGAGATATGATAACTTTGACCGGAAGAGTTTCTGACTTTAAGACCGGCCAGAATCTGGATGGTATCAACATCATTCATCGAGAGCCGTGGGTAGCTACGACGACCAACCGTCAGGGGGAATTTACCATTGACCTGCCTGCAGGCTATAATATTCTTGAAATCAGTGGGATGAATATCAAAGTGACCCATCGGCAATTTATGCTTTATGGTGAAGGCATTGTCCATATCGAGTTGGAAGAGGAAGACCATATGCTGGATGAGGTGCTTATTGTTTCGGGGCGTATACAGAACGTGAAAAGTGTGCAGTTGGGAATGGAGAAGCTGCAGCCTGCCCTGCTGAAAAACATTCCTACGGCTATGGGTGAGGTGGATGTGCTGAAGATGATACAGACACTTCCCGGCATCAAGACAGTGGGAGAGGCATCCAGCGGATACAATGTGCGTGGGAGTGCCGCCGACCAAAACCTGCTTCTTTTCAATAACGGAACGATTTATAACCCCAATCATCTTTTCGGTTTTTTCACGGCTTTTAATTCGGACATGATAAAGGATGCGGAACTTTATAAGAGCAGTATCCCCAGCCAGTATGGCGGGCGTATCGCTTCCGTACTGAACATCACCAGCAAGGAGGCGAACAAGGAAAAGTTTACCGGTTCTGCAGGTATCGGGCTTGTGACCAGTAAGTTGAATCTCGAGATTCCCATCATTAAGGAAAAGACTTCCCTTCTGCTGAGTGGACGTACGACCTATTCGGACTGGATAATGAAGACCTTGCCCAACAAAAGTGGGTATCGTGACGGGAAAGCAGGTTTCTATGACTTGGGGGCTGTCTTCTCGCATACGGTGAACGAGCGCAACAAGCTGAATGTCTATGGCTATTATAGTCACGACCGTTTTGCCTTTAATGACAATGAGAAGTATGCCTACAACAATATGAATTTCTCGGCAAACTGGCGGACTGTCTTTGCAGATAAGCTGACCGGAAACTTCTCTTTCGGTTATGACCACTACGATTACCGAAATGATGAAACGGTGGAGGAAGCGTCTGCCGCACGGCTGTCTTTTGCCATTAACCAATGGTTTGGAAAAGCGGACTTTCTTTATCAAGCCGGCAATAGCCATGCGGTGAACTTCGGTTTGATGAGCCAGCTGTATAATGTGAATTCCGGGACCTACGAGCCGGTGGGGCCTAATTCGCTGGTAAGATATGATGAACTGCAAAAGGATAAAGCACTGGAAAGTGCCGTTTATATAGGGGATGAATGGGATATAACTTCCAGGCTCTCCATCAATGCGGGTATACGCTATTCCATGCTCAATGCTTTGGGACCGCGCACTTACTATACATATCAGGAAGGTATGCTGCCCTCCATGTCTTCGGTGGCGGATTCTATCACGGCGGGGAATGGAAAGGTCATCAAGACCTATCACGGACCGGAATTCAGAGTGTCGGCACGTTATGCCTTTACAGATGATTTTTCCGTAAAGGCCGGTTTCAATACGATGAGGCAGTATATCCATAAGGTATCGAATACTGCCGTTATGTCTCCTACGGATACCTGGAAGCTGAGCGACCCCAACATCAAGCCTCAACGTGGCTGGCAGGTGGCGGCAGGTGCCTACTATAATACGCCGGGGCAACTTCTGGAATTATCTGTAGAAGGATATTACAAAAAGCTGATTGATTATCTGGATTATCGCAGTTCCGCCCAAATCCTGATGAACCACCATCTGGAGACGGATGTCATCAATACGGAGGGATATGCCTACGGCGTAGAATTTCAGGTGAAGAAACAGGTAGGAAAACTGAACGGATGGATGAGCTATACTTATTCGCGCACTTTCTTGCGTCAGAATGATCCGCGCATAGCCCGTCCCATCAATGGTGGAGAATGGTATCCGACCGAGTATGACAAGCCACATGACTTCAAGCTTGTAGGCAATTACAAGTTTACCCGTCGTTACAGCATGTCTTTCAATATGGATTACAGTACGGGCCGTCCCACCACAATTCCTGCCGGGCAATACTACGACCAGGGTCTGAAAAAGATGCAGGTTTACTATACCGACCGTAACAGTTATCGTGTTCCCGACTATTTCCGTATGGATTTGTCGTTCAATATTGAACCCAGCCATCACCTGACATTGTTGACCCACAGTTCCCTTTCTTTCGGTATCTATAACCTGACCGGAAGGAAGAATGTGTACTCTGTCTATTTTGTGTCCGAGGAGGGTAGGATTCAAGGATACAAGATGTCCATATTCGGTGCTCCCATTCCTTTTGTTACTTATAATATTAAATTTTGAAAGGGTATGAAGAATAAAATATATTGGGTGATATGTATATGTCCGTTATGGTTGTTCCTTAGTAATTGTGTGGATAAGTTCAATGCCCATTTGCCGGAAAGTAGTATCGGCCTTCTCATAGTTGAAGGTAGTATAATATCGGATAGTGCTGTCGTGTTTTCTTTGAGCCGTTCCTTTTCCTTGGATGTGGAAGGGGTTCCTCCTGATTTCAATAAGGTGGATGCTGAAGTTTGTGTAACCGGTGAGGATGGCTCCAGTTTTAGTGGTGTTGCGTTGGGTAATGGAAAGTACCGGGTTGCTGTCGGAACATTGCATAGGGATGTTCGCTATAGCTTGAAGATTGTCTATGAGGGAGATACTTATATTTCCGAACCTCAATATCCGATAGGGACGGAAAGCATAGACGATGTCACTTACGAACAGCAAGGGGAGTATGGTGATGTCAGCATCCGTTTCTCCATGCAAAGCAAAGATGCTGCATGTTATTTCTGGAATTATGAAGAAGATTGGGAGGTTAGAGCAGTATACAATCCTATGTGTGCTTATGATCCCGATACAGACAAGGTTGTTGATTATGATGCCAGACCATACTCACGCGGATGGTGTCACAGTGAATCGTCCGAGATAATAATAGGTAATATGGAAATAAACAAGGATAATCGTGTAAAGGATAAGTGTCTCTATTCCATTGAAGCAGATGATATTCGTTTTTCTTGTTGTTACAGTACTATAGTGAAACAACGTAAGATTTCGAAGGGTGAATATGAATATTATCAGGAGAAAATAAAGCTTAATGAGGAGATGGGTGGGTTGTTTGTTCCCCAGCCTTCGGAATTGCCGTCGAACATTAGATGTGAAAGTTCAGATAAACAGGCTATTGGATATGTTGGTGTCAGTTTGAATGTGGCGGAATATCGTATTTTCATTTCTACAGATGATATACAATATAGGCTTCCTGAGGGGTATTGTCAGGGAGCGAAAGGGCTGAAAGAAGAGTATACATTTTTAGATTTATACTTGATGGGGTATACCATTGCATATCCGGACCCGGACCCACGTACGGGATTCAAAGGTTATGCATGGGTTTCTGGAGGTTGTACAGACGTACGCTATTTAGGTGCCAGCTTGGAAAAGCCTTCCTTCTGGCCAGTTGAAATCAATCTGTTTTGATTATTAAAAGCGATGAATAATGCAAAATATATAGTAACATGGATATGCTTGTTGTGGCTCACTATTGGCAGTTGTGTGGATAAATTCAATGCGCACTTGCCGGAGAGTAGTACGAGGGTGCTTATAGTTGAAGGTAATATCATATCAGATAGTACAGTCGTTTTTTCCTTGAGCTGTTCCTTTCCTTTGAATGTAGAAGGAATTCCTCAAGATTATAACAAGATAGATGCAGAAGTCAGTGTAGTAGGAAGTGATGGTTCTTGCTTTAATGGCACTTCTTTGGGAGATGGAAAATACCAAGTTGTAATTGGCTCTTTGAATAAGGATGCCAGCTATAGTCTGAAGATTGTGTATGAAGGGGATATTTATACTTCGGAGCCTCAATATCCATTGGAGACAGAAACAATAGATGACGTCACCTACGAGCAACCGGAAAAATACGGTGACATCTCTATCCGCTTTTCTATGCGGAGTGAAGATGGCGGATGTTATTTCTGGAGTTACGAGGAAGATTGGGAAGTGAGGGCAGTATATAATCCCAAGTTCCGTTATGACCCTACCACTGATGAGGTGGTTGATCTTGATGCTACACCATATGCACGGGGATGGTGTCATAATAAGTCGGCTAAAATCATAGTAGGTAATACAGGAACAAATAAGGATGCTCAATTGAAGGATAAGTGGCTTTATTCTATAAAGGCGGATAATAACCGTGTCTTTCATCATTATAGCACTTTGGTGAAGCAGCGTAAGATTTCGAGGGGCGAATACGAATATTATCAGGAGAAAATAAAAATCAATGAAGAAATGGGCGGATTGTTTATTCCTCAGCCTTCGGAACTTCCTACGAATATTACTTGCAACAATTCAGACAAAAATGTAGTTGGTTATGTGGGAGTTAGTATGAATGTGGCAAAATATCGCATTTTCATTTCTGCCGATGATATATGTTATAGGTTTCCTGACGGTTATTGCCAAGAATTTAGAGGTTGGGCAGATTCGTACATGGATTTATATGTGATGGGATATGCTATTGCTTATCCATTGATGGTAGGTTATGCATGGGTTCCCGGAGGTTGTACAGACGTACGCTATTTAGGTGCCAGCCTGGAAAAGCCTTCCTTCTGGTCGGATGAAATGAATTAATATTGAAATGATATGAAGAGAGTGATATTTTGTATTATAGGTTGGGTTCTTGTATTGGGATTACACGCTCAAATTGTTGAGAATATGCGTATTTATACAGACAAGGACTGCTATGTGGCTGGAGAAGATTTGTGGATAAAAGTTTGTGTGACGGATTCCTTGTCTCGTGGAAGCGTATTAAGCAAAGTAGCTTATGTAGAGATAAGTGACACGAAGCTGGTATACGCACAAGGTAAAATCGACTTGCAGAATGGGAATGGATGGGGGCGTATCAGACTTCCGCAAGTCATGTATACCGGAGCTTACCAACTGACAGCATATACGCGTTATATGAGGAACTATCCTATGGCTTGTTTCCCAAAGAAGTATATAGCCTTGCTTAATACTGTTCAGACAACAGAGGAGGATAATGTGGAACTTTTTACGGATTCCATTACCGTTTCACAAGCTTCCGGCAATCAGCTTTCCGGAGCGGACTTATGGACAGATAAATCGGTCTATGGGAACCGGAGTAAAGTAGCCTTGACATTACCCAATCTGCCTGCTGATGTCAAGGAGCTTACTCTGTCCGTAGTACGAAAAGACTATGTGCTGAAGGGTTTTCCAATATCAGCCGACGGGCAGAAGAACTATACAAGTGTTCCGGAACGGTCATTTGCTGCAGAGTGTGAAGGGCATATTGTAACCGGCAGGCTGATGGGAGCGCCTGCTGACAATGTAAATGCACGTCTGGCATGTGTGGGCAAGGATATTCGTGTCTTTGACGGACAGCCTAAGGCTGACGCTATTTATGCTTTTTATACGACCGGAATAACGGATATGCAGGAGATTGTATTAACTGCATTACCGGAGGAGGAAAGTCCCTGCCGATTGGAGCTTATTTCTCCTTTTGTCGGGGTGTTGGCGGAAAAACTTCCTAAAGTCTGTGTGTCATTTCGGAAAGAAGACTTGATAGAGCGTGGTTTCAGCGCGCAATTACATTCTCTTTTGCCGGTAGATTCTTCGTATAGCAAGAGTATATTGCAACAACTTTATGATTTTGTTCCCGCTTCCACTTATAATCTGGATGAGTATGTTCGTTTCAGGACTGTGAGGGATGTTTTTGTGGAATTTGTCAAGGGAATACGTATCAGTCAGCTGGAAGGTAAAGATGTCATCCGGATACTGCAACCGGATATAAGGAGATTCAGTAATATGAAAACACTGGTGTTGTTAGACGGGATTCCGTTTGATGACCATGAAACCATTCTGAACTATGATGCCCGTTTGATACACTATATACATCGTTATACTGGCAAATATACTTTTGGCGGGGAGTTGTATGATGGAATTGTTTCGTTTATAACCCATCGGGGAACATTGCCTGATATACGTTTGGATAAGAATTCACAGATGTTTTCTTATGAATTTCCACAAAAGAGAATCGCATTTGTTGCTCCATCATACAATTCAGAGAAACAAGCCGGTTCCCGCTTACCGGATTTTCGACATACACTTTATTGGAATCCGGAGATAACTCCCGCTATGAGTACACTCAACTTTTATACTTCGGATATGAACGGAATATATATAATTACCCTACAAGGAATTTCGGTTGACGGTAGGGAGATAAGGATGCAAAGCGAGTTTGTAGTTGGTGCTAACCATTAGTATAGATGGATAAAAAAGAAAAAGGGGCAGGGAACTTTTCAGCTCCCTGCCCTTCATTCATTGTATTTAAAGGTGTTTTTTTACATGGTTACGAGGGACTGCTTTGCAAGCAGCTTTTGTAGTTTACCGTTCAGTGTTTGACACATTGTTCCATTACCCATTGCCTGATAGCGTTTGATTTGGTACTGTAACATAAAAATTTCATTTGCATTCTTTTTCATAATTCTCATCTTTTTGTGCTCTCCGCGTTTCGGAAAGCGGGTTTTTACATCTTTTCTTTTATCTTATAACGCTGCAAAGATACGAAATGTTTGCGAGAAATGTGTTTTATAACATAAAAAAATAGCCATTCATCCTTTATTTCCTTTAGAAATACTAGATTTTGCAATCTATATATGACAAATCTGTTACGCAAGTTTCGCAAACTCTTCCTTGTTTTATACCTTTGTAAAAAGGAATATTTTAGTATGGAGAATATTGTCAGAACAATAAGAGCTTATTATCCGGTTTCAGATGAAGCATTGGCGGCATTGACACATGGTTTTGAAAAGCAAGTGTTTCCTGCCAAAACACTTATTATCCGTGCAGGACAATTTGATAACGCGAGTTCGGGATAAGGATTGCGTAAAAAATAGGGTAAAACGAGCTAAAA